>Ga0164293_10003760_pt1 | contig 12969 bp, 8 predicted proteins | sample GEODES118metaG_FD_111487 | JGI IMG/M metagenome (GOLD analysis project Ga0164293, IMG submission 111487) | Eutrophic lake water microbial communities from Lake Mendota, Wisconsin, USA - GEODES118 metaG | ecosystem: Environmental > Aquatic > Freshwater > Lake | place: USA: Lake Mendota, Wisconsin... | reverse complement strand
CGGATTTTCATCATAAGGATTGCTTTGCCGTGCAACTGGAGGCACGAAGCGCGGCATGAGATTTGGAATTGATCGCCTTTTGGCAGAACCTGAACTGCGTGCACCCCTGAGAGGCAAGCGTGTTGCTTTGTTGGCGCACCCCGCTTCTGTCACCGCTGACTTGACGCATTCACTTGATGCAATTGCTGCTCTGAGTGACGTTCTAGTGACTGCTGCATTTGGTCCGCAACACGGACTACGCGGCGATAAGCAGGACAATATGATGGAATCGCCGGATTTCATGGATCCTGCGCACAATATCCCAGTATTCAGCCTGTATGGCGAGGTGCGCCGCCCGACCGCCGCCTCTATGGAGACTTTTGACGTCATCCTCATCGATCTGCAGGATCTGGGCTGCCGCATTTATACCTTTATAACCACTCTGCTGTACATCTTGGAGGCCGCTGCTGAGCATGGCAAGTCGGTTTGGGTGCTGGACCGCCCCAATCCCGCTGGGCGCCCTGTGGAAGGGCTTACACTGCGTTCCGGATGGGAAAGCTTTGTAGGGGCAGGCCCGATGCCCATGCGGCATGGTCTGACGCTAGGTGAGATGGGCAAATGGTTCATCGATCATTATAAGATTGATGTGGATTATCGCGTGATCGCAATGGAGGGCTATGTCCCCGATGCAGCGCCAGGTTTTGGTTGGCCGACGGACCGGCTGTGGATTAACCCAAGCCCCAACGCAGCGAACGTCAACATGGCGCGGGCTTATGCCGGCACCGTTTTGCTTGAAGGGACTACTTTGTCCGAGGGCAGGGGCACGACGCGCCCCCTAGAGTTATTTGGTGCGCCTGACATCGACGCGCGCAAGGTCATAGCTGAAATGCAAAGCTTTGCGCCTTCATGGTTGAATGGCTGTAGTCTGCGGGAAATTTGGTTTGAACCAACTTTCCACAAACATGTGCATCAGCTTTGCCATGGCGTGCATATTCACGCCGAAGGCCCAGGCTATGACCATCAGGCGTTCCAGCCATGGCGGTTGCAGACATTGGCGTTCAAGGCAATCCGGCGGCTATATCCGGATTATGATTTGTGGCGCGATTTTCCGTATGAATATGAATTGGGAAAACTCGCCATTGACGTCATCAATGGCGGACCAGCTTTGCGCGAATGGGTTGATGCTGCCGAGAGCACGACAGAGGAATTTGACGCGCTAACGTCAGTCGATGAGCAAAGTTGGAACGAAGAACGACGCAAACATTTATTATATTAATGCCCGTGCTTGCGGCTTAGCTCGCGCATCGCGTCATCCAGACCTTCGAGCGTCAATGGATACATGCGATCGTTCATCAGTTCCTTGATGATCTTCGTCGACTGCGAATAGCCCCATTGCTTTTCCGGCACAGGGTTCAACCAAACCGTTGCCGGATAAGTGCTGGTGATACGGTTCATCCATACCGCGCCCGATTCCTCATTGAAATGTTCGACCGAACCGCCGGGATGGGTGATCTCATAAGGGCTCATGGAGGCATCGCCAACCATTACCACTTTATAGTCATGCGGGAATTTGTGCAGGACGTCCCACATTTGCGTGCGTTCGCTAAACCGGCGTTTATTGTCTTTCCACACGCCTTCATATGGGCAGTTGTGAAAATAGAAAAATTCGAGGTTTTTGAATTCGCTAGTGGCAGCACTGAATAATTCTTCACAAAGCTTTATGAACGGATCCATCGACCCGCCAACATCCAGCATCAACAGCACCTTAATGGCATTGCGCCGTTCTGGGCGCATTTTGATGTCCAGCCAGCCTTGGCGCGCCGTGCCGTTAATCGTGCCGTCGATATCTAGCTCTTCCACCGCGCCATCGCGCGCGAATCGGCGCAAGCGGCGCATTGCGATTTTGATATTTCGCGTGCCCAATTCCTTGGTGTTGTCGAGATTCTGAAACTCGCGCTTGTCCCATACCTTGACCGCACGCTTATGTTTGGATTCGCCACCAATCCGTACGCCTTCAGGGTGATAGCCTGAATTACCATAAGGCGAGGTGCCCCCAGTGCCGACCCATTTATTGCCACCTTGGTGGCGCTTTTCTTGTTCTTCGAGACGCTTTTTCAATGTCTCCATCAATTCATCCCAGCTGCCCATTTTTTCAATCTTCGCCATTTCCTCGGGCGAGAGATATTTTTCGGCGATGGCTTTCAACCAATCGGCGGGGACATCGACGGGGTTTTGTCCATATTCGGTAAATACGCCTCTAAAAACTTTGCCAAAAACTTGATCAAAACGATCCAGTAATGCTTCGTCTTTTACCAATGTGGCGCGCGCCAGATAGTAGAACTCTTCGGGGCTTTGGCCAATCACGTCGGCGTCCAATGCGGCAAGTAACGCCAGATGCTCTTTCAGCGAAGCCGAGATGCCCGCAGACCGCAACTCTTCCATGAATGAAAAAAACATCGGCTGGTTCCTGTATAAAGTGACCGATTATGCTTTGGCGAATGCGCGGCTCAAGAGGCAAATAGCGCGCGGACGAATTTTACGTGTTGGGGCGGCGGGCCATAAAGGCAAGCCGTTCAAACAACATGATGTCCTGCTCATTCTTAAGCAGCGCGCCATGTAAAGGCGGGATCGCCTTGGTTGGATCACGCGACTGAAGCACATCCAATGGCATGTCTTCGTGCAGCAATAGCTTCAACCAATCGAGCAATTCGCTTGTGCTTGGCTTTTTCTTAAGGCCAGGCACATCCCGAACTTCGTAAAAAATGTCCATTGCCTTAGATACCAGCATTTTTTGAATACCAGGAAAGTGCACATCGATGATCGCCTGCATCGTCGTGCGATCCGGAAATTTGATATAATGGAAGAAACAACGGCGCAGAAACGCGTCCGGCAGTTCTTTCTCATTATTTGAAGTGATGATGACGATGGGGCGCTCAACGGCCTTGATGGTTTCCTGTGTTTCGTAAACGAAGAATTCCATGCGATCGAGTTCCTGCAACAAATCGTTAGGAAATTCGATGTCAGCCTTGTCGATTTCGTCGATTAACAGCACGGGCAATTTGGGCGCGGTAAATGCCTCCCACAATTTTCCCTTTTTAATGTAATTTTTGATGTCATGCACGCGCTCATCGCCCAATTGACTGTCGCGCAGGCGGGCAACGGCATCATATTCATAAAGGCCCTGATGCGCCTTGGTCGTAGACTTGATATTCCATTCGATGAGTGGTGCACCCAATGCAGCCGCAATTTCTTGGGCAAGGACGGTCTTGCCGGTCCCTGGCTCACCCTTGACCAGCAAAGGCCGACGCAATTTTGTGGCGGCGTTAACGGCGACCTTTAGGTCATCAGTGGCGACATAGTTATCGGTGCCTTCAAAGCGCATGGACGAACCCTTTTTGTTAATCGAGTGATTAATTCGTTAAGTGGGCGCATCGCGATATGCAACAGGATACTGCGGGACCAAGTGCGTGGCTGAACGCCTGACCATGGGGCTAGCCTGCTAATTTAAAAACGGGCCCAATCCTTAGAGTAGGAAAGGGCCCGATTTAATACATTCGTATCAGGTTATTGGTCGAGGAAGCTGCGCATTTTGCGGCTGCGGCTTGGATGCTTGAGCTTGCGCAGCGCCTTGGCCTCAATCTGACGAATACGTTCACGCGTTACGCTGAATTGCTGACCGACTTCTTCAAGCGTGTGGTCGGTGTTCATCCCAATGCCAAAGCGCATACGCAGCACACGTTCTTCGCGAGGCGTCAGCGATGCCAAAACACGCGTGACCGTTTCCTTCAAATTTGCCTGAATGGCGGCATCGACAGGAATGATCGCATTTTTATCTTCGATGAAGTCGCCCAAATGGCTGTCTTCTTCATCGCCAATTGGGGTTTCAAGGCTGATCGGTTCCTTTGCGATTTTCATCACCTTGCGCACTTTTTCAAGTGGCATTGAAAGGCGTTCGGCCATTTCTTCCGGTGTAGGCTCACGCCCTTGTTCGTGCAGGAACTGGCGGCTCGTGCGCACCAATTTATTGATCGTTTCGATCATATGCACGGGGATACGGATGGTCCGCGCCTGATCGGCAATCGAGCGGGTGATCGCCTGACGAATCCACCAGGTTGCATATGTGCTGAACTTGTACCCACGGCGATATTCAAACTTGACGACCGCCTTCATTAGGCCGATATTGCCTTCCTGAATAAGGTCGAGAAATTGCAAGCCGCGGTTGGTGTATTTTTTGGCAATGGAAATCACGAGGCGCAAATTCGCCTCAACCATTTCCTTTTTCGCGATGCGTGCTTCGCGCTCGCCTTTTTGCACCATATTGACGATACGGCGGAATTCGCCGAGCGACATGCCGGTATTAGCTGCGATGTCCGCTATCTCGCTGCGGATGCGTTCGACGCCTTCTGCCTCATTGGTGGCAAAAGCCGTCCACTTCTTGTCGATGTTGGACACTTCGGCCAGCCAATTTTCATCGAGCTCATGACCCATATAGCTATCGAGGAACGCCTTGCGGGGAACCTTATGCCGTTCGGCCAAGCGCAGCATCTGACCACCCAACGCCGTCAAGCGGCGGTTGAATGAGTAAAGCTGATCCACCAAATATTCGATCTTGTTCGCATGGAACTGCACGCTTTCAACTTCTGCGGTCAATTCTTCACGCAATTTGTGATACTTATTTTCCGAAGCTGTGGAAAAATCTTCACCTGCATTCAGTGCGCGCATACGCTCAAGCTGAATGTTTGAGAATTTCTTGAACAATGACGTTATCTTGGCGAAGCGTTCCAGCGCAGCGGGCTTTAAAGCCTCTTCCATTTGCGCCAGGCTGAGGGTGTTATCTTCTTCCTCTTCCTCGACAGGGCGTGAGCGCCGCTCCGTCAAATCTTCGTCATCGTCGCTTGCTGCGTCGGGTTCGTCTTCGACTTCATCTTCCTCTTTATAGGAAGGACCAGCGGTTTTCTCGCTGATTTCGCCATCACCTTCTTCTTCGCCATCTTCGGTCAGCGATTCTGGGGCAGGCTCTTTCGAAAGCATGGCATCCAAATCAAGAATTTCGCGCAACTGCATTTCGCCGTCATTGAGCGCATTGGACCAGTCGATAATTGCGTGGAAAGTAATCGGGCTTTCACACAGGCCCAAGATCATGGTGTCCCGACCAGACTCGATACGCTTCGCGATAGCGATTTCGCCTTCGCGGGACAGCAATTCCACTGCGCCCATTTCGCGCAAATACATACGAACTGGGTCGTCGGTGCGTTCACCTGCACCAGTCTTCTTGACCGTGCTTGTCAACGAACGCGGATCATTTTCGGAAATATTGTCGATAGTCTCGACTTCTTCCTCGGTATCGTCCTCGTTATCGTCGCCAGCTTCGTCATTCTCGACGATCTGCACGCCCATGTCGTTAATTGCGGACATGATGTCTTCGATTTGTTCGGACGACATCTGATCCTGCGGCAGGGCCGCATTCAGTTCATCGTAGGTAAGGAAACCCCGGCGCTTAGCCTTGGCGAGCAGTTTCTTTACGTTCGCATCATTCAGGTCAATCAGCGGCGCATCGCCGTTTTCGCCGATATCTTCTTCGTTTTCATTTGCGCGACTTGCCAAAATAATTCCCCGATAATCTTACAAACTATCCGTATCACGCCGAAAAAATTCGATGATACGATCGTCAAATGCCTTTTTTTCGTTTCGCAACCTTTGCTGCTCGGCAAAAGTTTCTTCAGTCATTTCCAAACTCGCCAAATGCGTGGCGCGTTCCAGAGCTTCTTCAAGCGCAGGACGCTGCTTCATTAGCCTGATTGCTTCACCCAAATCTTTTGAAACGTTGGAAAATCCGTTGCCTCCCGTACCGAACTCTCCCCGGTTAAAGGCAAAGACTTTACCGTTGCTGTGGAGCAGTGTTGAGGCGACATTATACAACTTCTCGCCCAATATGGTAATTAGCCCCTCGGTATCAAGCGTTTCTTTACCAAAAGATTCGTTGAGCATCCCATTGAGCAAAGCGGCGTGATTCGGGTCGGGTGGAACGAAGTCACTCAGCGCCTCATGATGCTGTGCAATGAGTGCGGGGTTGCGCAACAGAGCTGCGAGCACGCCTTGAATAAGAAAGTCCGAGCCCTTGGCGTTGAAATTTTTGGTTTCGGCGCCTGGTGGTAAAGTGTGTGGCTTGCGCCAATTGGGCTTCTGCCCGCGCGCAGATGGCGTAAATGATTGGCTACGGCGCGGCGCAAATAAATCGTCATACCGCTCTCGAAAGGCATTGGCATAATGACGACGAATTTCGACATCCGTGATATTTGCCATATGTGCGCCTAGGCGCTGTTTAAGCCCCGCACGGTCCTCTGGAGTGTCGAGTGGCCCGGAAGACAGTTCTGCTTTCCATAGTCTCTCAACGAGCGGCTCAGAGGATTCTAGAAGTGTTGTGAGTGCGGTGGCTCCTGAAGCTTTGACCAAATCGTCTGGGTCTTGTCCCTGGGGCAAGGTCACAAATTGGAGACTATGGCCAGGTTTCAACAATGGCAGTGCGCGTAAAGCCGCGCGCATGGCTGCTTTTTGCCCGGCAGCGTCGCCGTCAAAACATAGCAACGGCTTTTCTGTCATCCGCCAGAGCATCTGGATCTGCTGTTCGGTCAGTGCTGTGCCCAAGGGCGCAACCGCGTCTGCAAAACCCGCCTGCGCAATAGCGATAACGTCCATATAGCCTTCGACCACAATCACGCGGCCCGTTTGACGCGAAGCGGGGGAACATTTGTCCAAATTGTAAAGCGTGCGTCCCTTGTCGAACAAAGGCGTGTCGGGTGAGTTTAGATATTTGGGTTCGCCTTCGCCTAATATCCGGCCACCAAAGGCAATCACGCGCCCGCGTGGGTCGCGGATCGGGATCATCAAACGTCCGCGAAACCGGTCATAAGGTGCTTTTCCGTCAACCGAGATCAGCAAACCCGCCTCAATCAACATGGGATCACCAAATTGCTTGAGCGCTGTTTTTAAGCCTGTGCGATTGTCCGGTGCGAGCCCGAAACCAAAGTCGCGGATCGTTTGCTCCGTAAATCCGCGCTGCCTAAGGTACCCACGAGCGCCCGCGCCCTCGACGCCAAGCAATTGCGTGACGAACCATTCCTGCGCTGCCGTCATGACGTCATACAGGTTGTTGGCCCTCTCGGCGCGCTGTGCTGCCTTTGGATCAGGGGCAGGGACCTCCATCCCGGCTTCTGCTGCGAGTTCTTTTATGGCATCCATGAAAGACAGGCCGCGCTGGTCGGTCATCCAGCGAATGGCATCGCCATGCGCAGAGCAGCCAAAGCAATGGTAAAAACCCTTTTCGTCGTTGATCGTAAAGCTCGGCGATTTTTCGTTATGGAATGGGCAGCAGGCCTTAAACTCACGGCCAGCCTTGGTAACCTTAACGGTGCGGCCAATCAGCGCGGATAGCGTGATCCGCGCACGTAATTCGTCCAGCCATTGCGGGGTAAGCGCCACCTTAACCCAACGCTGCCTTTACCAAAGCACTGGCCTTACTCATGTCGAGCTGTGGACCATGACGTTCTTTCAAGACTGCCATGACGCGACCCATATCTTTCAGGCTATCCGCGCCGAGTTCAATCTTAATACCGTCAATTGCGGCGCTGGTTTCGGCGTCGCTCAACTGCGCAGGCAGGAAATCTTCGATAATTGCCAGTTCAGCAGCTTCAACCGCAGCAAGCTCGGTGCGACCGCCTTGTTCATATAACGCAATCGATTCGCGGCGTTGCTTGATCATTTTTTGCATGACCTCAACCACCATCGCGTCGTCATCGGGCTGCTGAGATGCGGTGCGCAGTTCGATGTCGCGGTCTTTAATCTTGGCGAGGATCAGGCGAACTGCGGCCAGGCGGTCTTTATCGCCCGCTTTCATGGCAGTGATCTGTGCGGCTTTAATGGTGTCACGAATCATATTTGGTTCCGAATTTTTGATGATGCATAGCGTTAGACGAACATCCAAATTTCGTCACCCTGAAACAATTTCTGGGCGACGGATGAGAACGCATTGCGTAAAACATTCCACAGTTTTCTCGATTTCTGCATTGACGCTTGGGGCCGCCATCTCTAGGCGCGGTGCCTTAGCGACATTGCTGTAATCTGTTTAACAGGAGCGACCCCATCATGGCCGACCCCAATTCTTCGCGCGCGCCTTCTGGAGCGACGGGGGTATTGGTTCTGGCGTCCGGGGAAGTCATCTGGGGCATGGGCTTTGGCGCCGAGGGACAAGCGGTAGGCGAAGTCTGCTTCAATACCGCGATGACGGGTTATCAGGAAGTGATGACTGACCCGTCTTACGCTGGACAAATCATCAACTTCACATTTCCGCATATTGGCAATGTCGGCACAAACCCAGAGGATGTCGAGGCGTTGAACCCGCATGCCTTGGGCGCGATTGTCCGGCAAGATGTGACTGACCCATCCAATTTTCGCAGTACGCAGCATTTTGACGCATGGATGAAGGCCAATGGCCGCATCGGTATCTCCGGTGTAGACACCCGCGCACTCACGCGGCTGATCCGCGTGGCCGGCGCGCCAAACGCCGTGATTGCATATTCCGCCAGTGGCGATTTTGATGTGCCCGCCATGTTGGCCCGCGCTAAGGCCTGGGCAGGACTTGAGGGCATGGACCTCGCCAAGGATGTCACCACGTTGCAAACTTATGGCTGGGATCAAGGGCTTTGGAAGCTGGGTGCGGGCTATACCGCGCCAGCCAAGGGGCGTAAAAAGGTCGTCGCCATTGATTATGGCATCAAACACAATATCCTACGCAACCTCGTCGATGTCGGTTGCGATGTGACCATTGTCCCGGCCACCGCAACCTTTGAAGACATCATGGTACACGCGCCCGATGGCCTGTTCCTGTCGAATGGCCCCGGCGATCCCGCCGCAACGGGTGTCTATGCTGTGCCTGTTATCCAGAAATGGTTGGAAACCAAAAAACCCTTATTCGGCATTTGCTTGGGCCACCAAATGCTTGGTCTCGCGGTGGGCGCAAAGACCGAGAAAATGTATCAGGGCCACCGCGGCGCGAACCATCCCGTCAAGCGCCTCAGCGACGGTGCAGTTGAAATCACAAGTATGAACCACGGGTTTGCCGTCGATGCAGCGACCTTGCCCGCCAATGCCAAGGCAACGCATATCAGCCTATTCGACGGCAGCAATTGCGGTTTCGAACTCGCGGACCAGCCAGCGTTTACGGTGCAATATCACCCCGAAGCCTCACCCGGCCCGCAGGACAGCCATTATCTCTTCGAAAAATTTGCGGGGATGATGAAGTGACCGCTGCGAACGTTCCACACCAATGGGAATATGTTGTTGTCCAATATGTGACGGTTCCTGGAGTAGCGCGCCCTCTGCGGCTTATAGTATCAAGCGACAGGTAGCATAATGCCCAAACGCACTGACATAAAATCCATCCTCATCATCGGCGCTGGCCCCATCATTATCGGGCAAGCGTGCGAGTTTGATTATTCGGGGACGCAAGCATGTAAGGCGCTGCGCGAGGAGGGCTATCGCATCATCCTCGTCAATTCGAACCCTGCGACGATCATGACCGATCCGGATATGGCCGACGCGACCTATGTTGAGCCGATTACGCCCGAAATCGTTGCCAAGATCATCGAAAAAGAGCGACCCGACGCAGTGTTGCCGACGATGGGTGGGCAGACGGCGCTAAACGTCGCTTTGGCCTTGTTCAACGATGGCACGTTGGCGAAATATGGTGTCGAAATGATCGGCGCTGACGCCGAGGCGATTGATAAGGCCGAGGACCGGATCAAATTCCGCGACGCTATGACCAAAATCGGTCTGGAATCCGCGCGTTCGGGTATTGCGCATTCGATGGAAGAGGCGCTGGAAGTGTTGGAACGCACTGGCCTACCTTCCATCATTCGCCCAAGCTTCACTATGGGCGGCACCGGCGGAGGTATTGCCTATAACCGCGACGAGTTTATCAAGATCGTTGCCGGCGGGTTGGATGCGTCTCCGACAACCGAAGTTTTGATTGAAGAGTCACTTCTCGGTTGGAAAGAATATGAGATGGAGGTTGTCCGCGACCGCGCCGACAATGCCATAATTATCTGCTCCATCGAAAATGTGGACCCGATGGGCGTGCATACTGGCGATTCCATCACGGTTGCGCCCGCGCTGACGCTGACCGATAAAGAATATCAGATCATGCGTAACGCGAGCATCGCGTGCTTGCGTGAAATCGGTGTAGAAACAGGTGGTTCGAACGTACAGTTCGCAGTCAATCCGAAGGATGGCCGCCTGATCGTCATTGAAATGAACCCGCGCGTTTCGCGTTCTTCTGCATTGGCGTCAAAGGCGACCGGTTTCCCGATCGCCAAGGTGGCGGCGAAGCTGGCCGTTGGCTTCACGCTCGACGAAATCACCAATGACATTACCGGTGCAACGCCAGCGTCGTTTGAACCGACGATTGACTATGTCGTCACCAAAATCCCGCGCTTCGCGTTTGAGAAGTTCAAGGGTGCCGAGCCGTTGCTGCATACCGCCATGAAGTCGGTGGGTGAGGTGATGGCGATTGGCCGCAACATTCACGAAAGCATACAAAAGGCGCTTCGTGGGCTTGAGACCGGATTGTCGGGCTTTAATTATATTGATGCCCTGCGCGGGGCGACAAAAGACGAATTGTCCGCCGAGCTTAGTCGCGCGACACCCGACCGCTTGTTGGTTGCGGCGCAAGCTCTGCGCGAAGGCATGAGCGTATCCGAAATCCATGCCATCGCGAAGTTCGACCCATGGTTTCTCGAGCGGCTACAAGAAATCATCGCTGCCGAGAATGACGTCAAGACGAACGGCCTCCCCAATAATGCCGAGGGGCTGCGTCGTCTGAAAGCCATGGGTTTCTCCGACAAAAGGCTTGCCTATCTCGCGGTGGAGTCGGTGAATGTGCGCCCTGTTATGGAAACGGCAATCCGCCGTGGTTCCGGTATTGCGATGCAAGCGGCCCGGGCGATGGCGGGCGCAGTCACTGAAGATGAAGTGCGCGCGCTGCGTCACAAATTAGGTGTGCGACCGGTGTTCAAGCGGATTGACACCTGCGCTGCGGAGTTTGAGGCGAAAACGCCTTATATGTATTCTACTTATGAGGCGCCAAGCTTTGGCGTGCCGGAATGCGAGAGCCAGCCAACCAATCGTGAAAAGATTGTCATATTGGGCGGCGGACCAAATCGTATTGGGCAGGGGATCGAGTTTGATTATTGCTGCGTTCATGCCTGCTTCGCGCTTGCGGACGCCGGTTATGAAACAATTATGGTCAACTGTAATCCCGAAACGGTGTCGACCGACTATGATACGTCCGATCGTCTGTATTTCGAACCGCTGACTGCCGAGGATGTTTTGGAAATCCTGCATGTCGAGCAACAGAATGGCACGCTGAAAGGTGTGATCGTCCAATTTGGCGGGCAGACGCCGTTGAATTTGGCAAAGGCGCTTGAGACGGCGGGTATTCCGATTTTGGGAACGTCACCCGACGCCATAGATTTGGCCGAAGACCGTGAGCGGTTTGCCGCATTGATTAGCAAGCTTAAGCTTAAGCAGCCCGAAAATGGCATCGCGCGCAGCCGTGAAGAAGCCATCAAGGTAGCAGAAAATATTGGTTATCCCGTGCTCATGCGTCCGTCTTATGTGCTTGGTGGTCGCGCGATGGAAATTGTCGATACGCAGGCACAGTTGGAAAATTACATCCAGACGGCAGTTATTGTTTCCGGCGACTCACCGGTCTTAATCGACAGCTATCTGCGCGACGCAATCGAAGTTGATGTTGATGCCTTGTGCGATGGCGACGAGGTAGTGGTTGCAGGTATCCTGCAACATATCGAAGAGGCAGGCGTGCATAGCGGCGACTCTGCGTGCACCATCCCGCCATATAGTCTGCCCGCCGACATCATCGCTGAAATCCGCCGTCAGGCGGAATTGCTGGCGGTAAACCTAAATGTCCGAGGGCTGATGAACATACAGTTCGCGGTGAAGGACGGTGACGTTTATCTTATTGAAGTGAACCCGCGTGCTAGCCGCACCGTACCGTTCGTCGCCAAAGCTATCGGTGCGCCGATAGCCAAGATCGCGGCGCGCGTCATGGCAGGTGAGATGTTGAAGGATTTGCCGCCGATCAATCTCGATATTGATTATATCGCGGTGAAAGAAGCGGTGTTCCCGTTTGATCGCTTCCCCGGTGTCGATCCCGTGCTGTCGCCCGAAATGAAGTCAACGGGCGAGGTCATGGGTATTGACCGTGATTTTGCGACGGCCTTTGCCAAATCGCAAATCGGCGCGCGTATGCCGCCGCCGATGAGCGGGAAGTTGTTCGTATCGGTGAAAGACACCGACAAGCCCGTAATCGTGCCCGCAGTCCGTCAAGCGATTGCCTGTGGTTTCACTGTCTGTGCTACGGATGGCACTGCAAATTATCTGCGTGGACAGGGCATTGAGGTTGAACGCGTGAACAAGGTTGCACAAGGCCGCCCGCACATTGTCGACAAGATTAAGGATGGCGAAATTCAGCTTATCTTCAACACCACCGAAGGATGGCAAAGCCTCAAAGACAGTGAAGAAATTCGCCGTTCCGCGCTTGCGGGCAAGGTTTCGCAATATACCACGGCCGCCGGAAGCGTGGCGGTTGCGCAAGCCATTGGCGCGCTGCAGCAACGGCAACTTGAAGTTCGGCCACTTCAAGACTATTATTAATACGCGCAGTATCTTTCCCCGACAATTGAACTGCATATCGGATGAGCGGTTATAGCGCATCCGGTCGGGATGTTTTTGTGACGAAGGGTTTTTGCCTGATGGCGAGTTTTGAAAAATATCCGATGTTGGCCGAAGGCTATGAAAAGCTGACGACCGATCTGAAGCGCCTTCGTGACGAGCGACCCTTGATTGTCGAGGCAATTGAGGAAGCGCGCGCACATGGCGATCTGTCAGAAAACGCCGAATATCACGCTGCAAAGG
>Ga0164293_10003759_pt1 | contig 12972 bp, 10 predicted proteins | sample GEODES118metaG_FD_111487 | JGI IMG/M metagenome (GOLD analysis project Ga0164293, IMG submission 111487) | Eutrophic lake water microbial communities from Lake Mendota, Wisconsin, USA - GEODES118 metaG | ecosystem: Environmental > Aquatic > Freshwater > Lake | place: USA: Lake Mendota... | reverse complement strand
GAATGAAATGTATCTGTGCTACCGAAGCTTCAAAAGGAATGCAACCAGCATAGGGCTGATGAATCTTACGTATAATCTTTTCCGACTGGTTCAACTTAAAGTTGAATTAAGAAGTTGATGGGATCAGTGTGCCCATCCCTGAAAAGGGGCACAGAAAAAACCGAAAAAACAGGGTAAAAACCGCCTTTTTGGCGCTAAAAAACCAATTGCTAAACAAGAAATGCATCAGCAATCATTTTCTGAATTTTCGAAAGAAAAACAGGTAATTAGAGATGCCCTTACATGAAACAAAATATAACCCAAACGGGTATTTCCTGAGAAGTTATGAGCGAACCCCGGCAGTTATTGACTTTTTACCTGCACAGCGCGTTCATTCTGAGCCCTTAGCCGCTTGCAGAGCATTTTGATAAAGCCCCTGGCTACCTCTGGCCTGAACTCAATTAATTCGTAAAAAGGGTCCTGATCTATGCGAAAAAGGATGGAATTCGAGCTCGTAGTGGCAGAGGCCGACCGGGTTTCGGCGTCTAGAAGGGACAATTCACCGAAAACTTCCTTGTCTTTCAAGGTCGCCAAAGTAATATTCCCCTTGTGAATTTTCACATCACCCTTATGGATAATGTACATGCAATCACCGATGGAACCTTCCTCAAAGATTAAAGTGTTTTCTTCATACTCGATCTCATGCATCAGCGGCGCCAACTCCGCCAATATACTCTCCGGGGTATCATGGAAAATAGACAGGGATTTCAAGATTAACACCTTCTCTACCAACAATAGCCTTTCTAATCTGGAAGATCTCATGAGCTAAAATTAAGGTTTTGCCAGTGCAAACTTGGCAGTTTCCCTCACCATCCTGTTTTCAGCCTCGGAATAGGGGCTGATCAGATTGGGGTCGATCGTAAAAGAATACTTTTTAGTAATGTACAGGGAACAGGCTTTGGTCCAGTTCTGATACTGTATCGGCTTCTCTTTCAACACCTTTATGATAATATGGTCCACCTGGCTGAAGTCAATGTCTTTTAGAAGCGTCCTCAGGGAATCACAACGGTGCTGCAAACTGGTGGTCTCGAACATGTGGTTGAAATGTCGCCCAATGTCGCGCTTCACCGTCAGTTCGATCAGTTCCATGGCGTTGGCCATGCTCTCATTATTCTGGCTATCCAACCCCTTCCGGGCCTGGTTCATTTTGATCCGGTCAAACATACAGGCAAATAAACTCAGCAAAAGGTCCCGGATCTCCTGGATCTCCAACTCAAGGGATCGTTCGAGAATATCGTAACCGCCACGTTCCTGCATCAGTTTCTGCATATTCAACATCTCCACGCCGTACATCAGGTATTGCTTTGCCAATACCTCCATTCGTTTTAGCACATCTTCATCGGCCTGGTATTTTGTTCTGTATAACGCTTTGATCACCGGTGCCAGATAAGCAGGGTCCTTCGACAGTTGAGATGCCAGCACGTCCTGTGCTTTCTTGCCACCGATGCGACCAAGGATCAAAAAGAACTTTTCGTGCCATTGATTGAATCGCTCCTGCTTCAGCGCTTCACGGATCAAATCTACTGCAGGTTCTCCCGCGTTCTGAAGGGCAGCCAGTCCGGATTTTGCATGATCAGGAAGTACCTCCACCACTGCATTCAGCGATCTGGCAGACGATGCTTTGCCTATGGCTTTGATCGCCATCGCCTGTACCTGCGTATCCTCATCTGTGATCAACCGGTGCATCATGGGGTGATCATAGCTGTCTTTTACCTCATCCAGAATATGAATGGCAAAGAACTTGTCGTGCTTATTGGTACTCCTGATCAGCTTTTCGATCTGCTCCTGTGCTATATCGCGGATATAGATTTCCTGGTTCATCAGCATGCCACAGAGAGCTGCCTTGCGGATGCCCTGGTTTTCATGCACCAGATAGTCCTGCACCTCCCCCGCCAAAACCGAGATCTTACTGAGCGTCTTGATGGCCTCTGTCCGCGTCTCGGAATGCTCCTGCGCGCTCGCCAGCTCTACCAGTTTGGTTTTTACTGATTCCGGTTGAGCGCCAGCAATTAGCCGAAGCGTTTCAAACCGCACTTGCTCGGAAGGGTGGTTCAACAACTGACCCAACAGGTCCTCTGCTACAGGGTCTTTCTTACTTTGCAACATTTTTAGAATGCTGATCACCTCCAGATCATTACCCGACGAGATCTTTTTCTGTATGGCCTGAAGAATGGCCTCATCTTTCAAGCTAAATTCTTCCTGGCTGAAATACCTGGAACTGATGGTCTGCACCAGGATGTTTACATATTGTTTGTTCACCACAAAGATCCCCGGGATCCAGAGGCAACAAATGCCAAGTACCAGGTAACACATGGTGATCAGACTGAACCCGTCCTGAACCCAAAACAGGAATAACAACAAGACGCCCGTGATCAGGAATGCAAATGGATCCATGATACCCTTTACTATGTTATGGGCCCGTAGCCGTTCATGGGTGGGCAATGGCTGCATGAGGGTCAACAGCACCGGGGAGTTGAGCACGGTTCTTGAAACGTCTACCAGGATGGCCGTTGCCCCAAACAGGTAAAACAGGATCTTCTGGTTGGTGGTGAACCATTGCGTGACGATGATGGCAATGATCAGCATCATCAGCATCGTAGGCATGATCAATAGCGTTTGCCTGATGCCTAAAGAATTGGTAATCCTTCCGGTGAATATCATTTTAGCCAGCAGGGCAGACACCCTCAGTATGGCCATGAACGATGCAATGAATTTCGCAAGATCCACATCGTCCGTAACAGCTTCTTTCACCTCCGAATAAAACCCATAGTCAACAAACAACACACACACGAAGGCCAGCATCGAAATGAATGCAATGTCCCTGATCAAGGTGTTACTCAAAAAGTTTTTCAATAACGAAAGGATCTTGTTGGTGCCATGATTAACCACATGGCGCACATCGTGGTGGTGTTCTTTATGGTGCTCGTGCTCAATATGCAGTTTACCCGTGTTGATGATCTTTAAGATAAAGGGGATCGAACCCAGCAAACACCCCGCGCCCAGGTACAGCATATTCAAGGTGCCGGTATAGGGTACGATGAAGGATGCCAGGGTATAGCCGACAAACTTCGCCGGGATGTCACCCGAACTGATCAGGCCAAACAATCTCTTACTCTGGCGCAGATCAAATATGATGGTGGCAATACCCCAGAATTGGAGATTGTTCAGCAAGTAAAGCGCATGGAACCATGCCAGCATCCAATACAGGTAGGTGCCCGTGGTGGAGGAGTAGCCGATGACCCTGAAAAAAATGAAGCTGCAGGCCATCAGCACCGTAACTCCGATGATGAGCTTCGGAAACGATAATGCGTGCTCTGCTTTGGTATAGATGAAGCCCGTAAACCAGAGCATGAATGCCGCGGCGATCATTACCCAGGGTAATTCAGTGACCGGAAAACTTTCCAGGAAGGCGGCAAAAGAGGCCGTGAAAAAAAACGCAATCCCTGCTCCCTGAAGAAACTGGAGGAGCATCAGATTCTTAACCACCCACCATTCACCCTGATCTACATTCAGCAATCGCAGCCAGAACTTCTTTCTCAGCATGAATGTATTGAATAGTTAGATCTGGGATTGGTTTGCTTTAAGCTGATCGAGGTGGAGCTTTTTCTTGGCAGCCCGATTTGTTTTGCAGGTTTCGGTAAAATAGGCGTGCATTTCAAAAAACCTGATCTGAAGCGGATTCCAGTCGGCCTCCGATTTTATAACGCCGTAGACTAGGAACTCATCTTTCAAACTATTGCTGATCCTTTCAAAATCGTCCCGGCCCAGATAGTCGACATCCGCATCACAAATGATCTCTTCCAGCGGATTGGTTGGCGACTGCGGAATCTTGGTGGCCATGATCATACCCATTACCCTTTCAATCTCCAGGTTTGTCAGATCCCCCTCAACAAGATGGCGCTTCATGATCTCCACGCTCTTCTCCTCATGGTTATTGTAGGTTTCCAGAAAGCCCGTGTCGTGAAACAAGGCCGCTACCTTCAGAAGTAAGATATCATTCTGATCAGCAACCTGCTCTCCAATGGCGATCCTTTCCACCTGTTCCATCACGTCTTCAGTATGCGCCAGGTTGTGATAGGTCAGATTGGGTTCCAGGTTTTCTTCCATCAGGGATAAGACAGAGGATCTTAATTCGACAAACCTCGATTCGGTCATATGTTAAACAATGATTAATTAAAGTTAGTATTAATTGTCTTAACGTCAAGTTTCCCAGCCCCATTTTCGATATGTAGTCTATTTTTGCCAGGGTTTATGGATAAATTTTTAATCGTTGGTTTGGGGAATATCGGTTCTGAGTATGATGGAACCCGCCACAACATTGGTTTTCAAGTGGTGGACTTCCTCGCGCAAAAACATTCGGCCCTGTTCCAAACGGGGAGGCTCGCTGATGTGTCATATTGTAAAATAAAGGGGAAAATGCTGGTTCTAATAAAACCTACAACTTTTATGAATCTCAGTGGACGGGCGGTTAAGTACTGGCTGGATAAAGAAAACATTGCGCCCGAGAACCTGCTCGTGATCCTGGACGATCTGGCCATACCCCTCTCCAAACTAAGATTACGACCCGCCGGAAGCGATGGCGGACATAACGGCCTTAAAAGCATTCAGGAATCGCTCGGCAGTGCCAACTACGCCAGACTACGGTTTGGAATAGGGGCAATCTACCCCAAAGGCCGACAAGTGGAATTTGTTTTGGGGAAGTGGGACGAAGCAGAAATTCCTGTAGTGAAAAGAAAGGTGGAAAAATCTGCGGAACTCGTTGAAACCTACGTTCTAAGGGGTTTGGAGCCCGCCATGAACGAGGTAAATAAAATGGATTTCAGTAGTTGATATTCCCATTTGTTTGATTATTTTAGCTTCGCTTAACGGCATTTCCAGTCTCCTTGCTAAAACCCAAACTTAATTCCGGCGCCAATGGCCTCCCATCGGCCCCTCAATCTTTAAACCTTATTGAACAATGAAAATTTTCTGTGTAGGGCGAAATTATGTAGCCCATGCAAAAGAACTGGGCAACGATGTACCCGATGAACCGGTCATCTTCATGAAGCCCAAAAGCGCACTGCTCCAAGCCCACACCCCTTTTTATTATCCGGAATTCACCAACGAACTGCATTACGAATGCGAAGTTGTTTTGAGGATCTCCAAGAACGGAAAGTATATCCAGGAGAAGCATGCCTCAAATTATTACAACGGGATTTCCGCAGGCATAGATTTCACGGCCCGCGATATTCAGAACCAAATGAAAGAAAAAGGCCTGCCCTGGGAAAAAGCTAAAGCGTGGGACAATTCTGCCGTGGTGGGAAAGTGGATCGAGATCAAGCCGGAATTGAACAGGAAGAACATTAATTTTTGCCTGTATAAAAATAAGGAGCTGGTGCAGCAGGGAAATACAGCTAACATGATCTTTAGTTTTGACCAGATCATTTCCCATATTTCAAATTACTTCTCCCTCAACATCGGCGATCTGGTTTTCACAGGAACACCTGCCGGTGTGGGCGAGTGCGTGGTAGGGGATGACCTCGAAGGATTCATTGAAGATGAAAGCCTCTTCGAACTCACGATTAAATAACCTGATAAAGGGTTGCTCAACGATAATTTATTAAAGGCCTATCAGCTTATGTGCCTGGCTCGTTTCATGGCGGAAACCTATGAAGATAACAGGCAGGTATGCAAATATGTCCATTCCACATCGAGAGGCCATGAAGCCATACAACTCGCCACGGCTTTTAACCTTCTGCCATGCGATTATGTTAGCCCTTATTACCGCGACGAGTCCCTATTGCTCGGCCTCGGCTATTCGCCTTACGAACTGATGCTCCAATTACTCGCAAAGAAAGACGATCCCTTTACAGGCGGCCGCGCCTACTATGCGCACCCATCTGCCACCGCTCCCGATAAGCCCCGGATCATTCAGCAAAGCAGCGCAACGGGTATGCAGGTGATCCCCACTACCGGTATAGCGCAAGGCATACAATTTCTCGAACGAATTTCTTCACCGCTTTTGCATATTGGTAAACAAGGTGAAAAGCCCGTGGTGGTTTGCTCACTCGGAGATGCCAGCATCACCGAGGGGGAAGTTAGTGAGGCTTTTCAATTTGCAGTTCTTAAAAAATTACCGATCATTTTTCTTGTTCAGGATAATCAGTGGGGCATCAGTGTTACCGCCAGCGAAGCAAGGGCTATGGATGCATATACCTATGCCCTCGGTTTCCCCGGACTATCACGCATCAAGATCGACGGAACAGATTTCCCCGCTGCTTTTCAGTGTATGCAGGAGTCCGTTGATTTTGTGCGCAAAACCAGGTCACCTATGCTCGTCCAGGCCCAGGTCCCTTTGCTGGGTCACCACACCAGCGGCGTGCGAAAAGAGTTTTACCGCACACCAGAAGATCTGGCCAACGATGCACTCCGTGATCCCGGTCCATTACTCCGGCAACATCTGTTGAGCGTTGGTATTTTGGAAGATGAGATCCTGCACATCGAACATCAGGCCCGATCAGTAGTGCTGGCTGATTTTCAAAAAGCCGTCGCGGCACCTGATCCCGATCCATCACAGGTGGCCGATCATGTTTTTGCCCCCACACCCGTTACTATAGAAAGCGGCACACGTGAACCCATAGGCGCAGAAAAATTACTTATGGTAGACGCCGCTCTGTTTGCCCTGCGCGAGATCATGGAAAACTATCCCGAAACCGTGTTGTACGGGCAGGACGTGGGCCGAAGATTGGGCGGTGTGTTCCGGGAAGCAGCCACACTGGCAGAACAGTTCGGGGATCACCGGGTGTTCAACACAGCCATACAGGAAGCGTATATCATCGGTTCTACCTCAGGCATGAGCGCCGTGGGTGTAAAGCCCATCGTAGAAATACAATTTGCTGATTATATCTATCCGGGGTTCAATCAACTGGTGACAGAGATCTCAAAATCCTGTTACCTCTCCATGGGGAAGTATCCTGTGCAAACACTGATCAGGGTTCCCATTGGCGCATATGGAGGAGGCGGACCTTACCACAGCGGAAGCATCGAAACTACACTGCTTTCCATCAAAGGGATCAAGGTGGCTTATCCTTCAAATGCTGCCGACATGAAGGGCCTGATGAAGGCTGCTTTCTTGGATCCAAATCCCGTAGTGATGCTTGAACATAAAGGCCTCTATTGGAGTAAAGTTCCGGGAACCGAAGGCGCAAAAAGACCAGAACCTTCGCGCGATTATATCCTTCCGCTCGGTAAGGCCAACATTGTTCTCCCAGCCAATCATGATCTTATAGCCCGGGGCAGTTCATGCGCGATCATCACGTACGGAATGGGAGTCTATTGGGCCATCCAGGCAGCGAAATCTTTCCCCGGGCAAATAGAGGTTGTTGACTTACGTACCCTTTATCCTCTTGATGAAGACCTGGTGTTCAGCGTGGTCAAAATGCATGGGAAATGCATGGTACTGACGGAAGAGCAGCAAACAAATTCTTTTGCGGAAGCCCTGGGGTACAGAATTTCGAAACAATGCTTTCAATGGCTGGATGCCCCGGTAGAAGTGTTGGGCTCCATCGATCTTCCTGCAGTACCCATGAATATGCTGTTAGAAAAAGCCATGCTGCCCAATGCGGAAAAGATTAGCATAAGAATAGGACAGCTCCTGGGCTACTAATTCTTCTTTACTTCCAGGAAATCAAGGTCGGAAAAAGAAATGGGCTTATGGATCACCTGATAGGATTGCCGCGGAAGATCCGGCAAAGCAGGTAGTTCTTCATTAGGATATAAGGGTCTATCTCATCATCTGTGATCAATATCTTTTTTTCGGCGCAGTCATTGGTTTGTTAGTTGCTCCCGAAAAAGGAACAGAGTGGAGGCAGCGGATACAGTCGGCCGCCAAGGATCATGATCACGGACAATACGGCAATGACCATGTTAAAGATGGTGTATGGTTTCATTTTCAAACAGGGGCTTTTTGAGGCCCACTATCCTACCTGCAATTTTTCTGCCTTCCGGCGGGCTGAAACAAGAATGGCGAGCATCAGTAACGAGCAGGCAATCGAGCCGGCGAGCACAACGTCGTTCCATCCATTGATCCGTCTTTGCTTTACCATGATGCCGGCAATACTCCAGATGGCTACCATCGGGATCACATAATTCCTCCTCTTCCATAAGATCAGTATACATAGAAAGGCGGCAATAGTGATCATGATAACTGCCCAGGCGGATTCCGACAATAATCCGCCTTTCCAGCTTTGGTCAACCAGCCATGCCGTTATGTTGGCAATGGTAGCGATCATGATCCAGCCGAGGTAAATGGAAAACGGGATTTCAAACCAGAGCTTATTGCCAGTACCGTCTGATCGGTCGGGTATGTTGAAACGAAGGTGAATGGTGATGAGCGTTACGAGGAAGGCAAGCATTATCACCACAGACGCACCCACCTGTTCATAATGCCACAAGAGTATCCAACCCATGTTGAAGAGATTCGTAAGTATAAATAATACCCCCAGCTTATCCACCATCCTTTCCTTTGTTGTGTTGGTGAAGCCGCCTGCCTGGTAGATGACAAAGCCACTCAGCGCCAGATAGATCACAAGCCATATCGAGAATGTATATCCGGCGGGCACAAACTCGTTGGGATAAAGCGCCGATAATTCGCCCGTGTTTTTGCCATTGATCGGAAGCGCGTTCGCCAGGGTGTTCACCACCAGGGTTCCTATGAAGCTGACGATGTTCAGAATGATCAGGATTTTTGATCTCATTTTTAGGATTTTAAGGACGGGCCTTGCAGGTCGTCAATGGGTACCTCATCCTGGTGCACCATAAATGCATCTTCTTTTGGTGTTATCCCTTTGCCTGCATGGATCGCATATTGTTTCGTGAATTCTGCTCCAAGATAAAGAATGACTGCGGAATAATAAACCCAGGCGAGCATAATGATGATAGAGACAGCAGTGCCATAGGTGACGGTAAACGTAGAATTGCTGAAATAATGGGTGATGTGTTATTTTCCTGTCATGAACGAAATGGAGGTGAGAATAGAACCAACCATCAGGTCTTTTCAGTGCGCCCGGGCATCCGGCAGAAATCTGTATATACCATAAAACAGGCTGCTGGTGATGGCGAGTATCAATATGTAGTTGATCACTATGAAAATAACCACCAGACCGTTGGAGAAAATTGCTGACAGCTTATCAGACAATAGATCGAGAAGAGCGCTGACTACCAGGGATACCAGCAGCAGTAAGCCCATGCCCACGATGAGGGAGAATGACAATAGGCGGTACAGCAACAGTCTTAGCGAAATACCATCTGGTTTTCTACGGATCTGCCAGATATGGTTTATGGAATCCTTAATGCCTAAGAAAACAGTGGCGGCACCAATTATTAACATCAGAACACCTACTATGATGCCTATTATTCCCCGATCTCCATTATCGAACGACTATGGTATCTGGTCTATCTGGGTGACTACATCCCGCCCCATAAGCCCGTCATGCTGATTGAGGATCCGGTTCTGGGTGGCTCCCGCGCGCCAAAGGAAAAACTGATGATCGAGATGATGATCAACAACAAAGGCCCCATGGAGAAAACGGTATAGTAAGATAGTGATGCACTCAGCTTCAGCATGTTATCGTCGAAAATAGATAGGAAGGTTTCCTTGAACGCTTTGCAGATTTTTTTTAAGGCTCATAATAGTGGTTTAACTTCTCATATAAAAAAAGTGCTGGTTGAAACCAGCCCCGATGTTTCCTGTTTAACGTATGAAAATATTTTTAATCTTCTTTTTCTTCTTGTCTTGCTTAGTAATTGCTATTGCTCTCAGCGATATAGGTCAATTGCTGGTCAGCATTTTTTTCTTCATCGAGCATTTCCAGTAAATGATCGGCCACCTCCTGCATGCCAAAGGTTCTGGCGAGAGTGGAAAGGCTGTCATAGGCTGCGATCTCGTAATGTTCAATCGAGGGCCGGGCATCTCTTAGCTTGTACACGTTTTAAGATGATCTCATATATCTGATCAAGGTGGCGGAGCTGCTCCTGGGTTACTTCGTGGTGTGCAACCAGTATGTCCCTTAATTCTTTGGTCGTGGCTTTCTTGGCCAGTCTGCCGAGCACTCTTAGTTTTTTTCTACGTAATAGATGTCCCTCAGCGAGTCGATGAATAATTTTCCATCATGGTATTCATCAGCTTTTGTTCGGGTACTGGCTGTGGCTGTTCTTGCTACTTACTGGAAGACCTCCCGGAAGAGCCATTTCGGGATAAGCCTTTTGTTTGTTTTTCCATAAATGATCCTGTTTTGAAAGTTGATTCAAGAGAAATTCATTGTGTAAGAAGGGTTAAATACCTGATGCCACCCGATAAAGTCCCGTGCATTGGTCTTTTCTTTATTTAATCTGGAAAGGAATTAATTTGTTATGCTCAATGTAAAAGATTTTGATGTCATAAGGAGTAAGATCTAATAAAAGAGAACTGGCCTGGTAAGTAACGCAAGCTACAAATGGTTCCAGTACGAACCTGTGGTGGCAAATACGATCCATGTGGAAGAAGGCGGTCATTTTGGATGCTGGTCATACGTGTCAGCGTACGTCCTGGGAAGAACCAACAGAAGGCTTTTTGTCTTCCGGTGACCTTCGCTCACGCAGCAGATCGGCGGGTGTATTGAACTCACGAAAGATCAGCCTGAGTGATTGATCAAAGGTGAAATAGTGGTAGATCCAGTTCACGAAAACGAATATGCGATTCTTTACGCCAACGATTTGAAACAGATGCAGGGCCATCCAGGCAAACCAGGCGAGAAAGCCGCCTAAATGTAAGGCAGGCTTTGGGATGTCTGCTACCGCTTTGTGTCGGCCCACCGTGGCCATCGCGCCTTTATCATGATAGACAAATGGTGTTAACGGTTGGGCATTCATTTGACGGATCAGGTTCTTGCAGAGCAGTTTCCCCTGCTCCAGCGCAACGGGCGCAACCTGGGGATGCCCCCGGGGATACTCTTTCGTCTCCATGTAAGCCACATCTCCAATAGCGTATACACCGGGGAAATCTTTAACCTCGTTGAATTCATTGACGATGATCCGGTTTCCTTTAAGAACCGATGAGTCAGGAATGCCCCAAGGTATGTTTCCCCTGATTCCAGCTGCCCATATCACCGTGCCTGCATATATTTTCTTTCCATCTGTAAAGCTTAGCGCCTCTCCATCATAGTCCTGTACCATGGCATTGGTGATCACCTTAATGCCCAGTTCTTCCAGGTATCGGGCGGATCTTGCCGATGATTTATCAGACATCACGGCGAGTACCCTGTCCATTCCTTCTATCAGGTATATGCTCATTTTGGAAAAGTCAAGCTCCGGATAATCTTTTGGGAGTACCGAGTTCCTCATCTCCACAATAGCGCCTGCCAGTTCCACTCCCGTAGGGCCACCACCCACTATCACAACCGTGAGCATTTCTTTCAAACGGTCTTCATCTTTTTCTTCCAAAGCATGCTCAAAATTCTGGATGATGTGGTGGCGGAGTTTTAAGGCTTCAACGGTCGACTTCATGGGCCAGGCATATCTCGCTATCTGTTCATTTCCGAAAAAGTTTGTATCAGCACCCATAGCGATGATCAGCAGATCATAAGGATACTCGCCGGAGGACGTCACAACCATCTTTCTATCGGGAGCAATTTCAATCACCTCAGCAACTCGGATCTTTATGTTCTTGCTGTGATGAAATGCCTTCCTGAGCGGGAAAGAAATATTGCTTGCATCCAGGCCTGCCGTAGCCACCTGGTAGAAGAGTGGCTGAAATTGATGGTAGTTGAATCTGTCGATCAGCAATACATCAATATCTTTCTTGTTATCCAGACCCATTGCGGTTTTCATTCCTCCAAAACCGCCACCCAGTATAATTACCCGCATATGCTTGCCATTGATTGTTTAGTAACACGATTCATGTTCAATTCCCTCTCCACCGGTAATGTGTAGCATCCTCTACACGGTAAAGATAGAAACAGGTAAATACTTTGACATTTAATGTTGAGCCGAATGGCAAGGGCTTTTATTTTGGAGCTCAAATATTCTTTTCAGACAAAATCGCCGGGAAGGTTTTACTGGTGTGCAAAACAAATTCGCCGAACAAGGTATTGGCCCAGGCAAACCATTTGCGCGTGAACCTGGATGCATCATCTTTATGAAAGGCTTCGTGCATGAACCCCGTTCCTGCATGCGTTGTTTTCAGCAGATGCAAACAGTTCCTCACTTCTTTTGCGTCAGTGGAGGTCAGGCCGCGCATGGTAATGCTCAGCGGCCATATCATGAACATCCCCGCGTGCGGTCCGCCGATCCCTTCAGCAGTCTTGCCCTTAAAGAAGAACGGGTTGTCTTCAGACAATATATATTTCCTCGTGTTGGCATATACCGCATCATTCTTCTTCACTGCGTTCAGATAGGGTAGGGACAACAGGCTGGGTACATTCGCGTCATCCATCAGATGTACGCTTCCAAATCCATTCACTTCAAACGGATATATTTTACCGTATTCTTTGTGTTCAAAAACGCCATGCAGGCGAAGTGCCTCTTTAACTTCTTTTGCGAGGTTGACGCATTCTGTGGCAAGGGTTGCGTTTGACCTGATCTTGTTGAGCATTTCTGCAGCCTGCTCCAACGACACTACGGCGAAAAAGTTTGACGGGATCAGAAAGGGAAATAGCGTTGCATCATCACTCGGCCTGAATATGGAACAGATAAGCCCCACCGGCTTAACAGGGTATCCGTAACCTGACAGGGGTACTCCGTCTGTTGCCCAGGAGGTATTACGCTGGAAACTGTATGGTCCGTCACCATCTTTCCGTTGTTGTTCTTTGAAAGTTTTTAGCGTAAGCCTGATCGTTTCCTCCCATTGATTGTCGAACGGTGCCGTATCGCCAGTGATCTTCCAGTAATGGTAGGCCAGTCTGATCGGATAGCACAATG
>Ga0164293_10003757_pt1 | contig 12974 bp, 13 predicted proteins | sample GEODES118metaG_FD_111487 | JGI IMG/M metagenome (GOLD analysis project Ga0164293, IMG submission 111487) | Eutrophic lake water microbial communities from Lake Mendota, Wisconsin, USA - GEODES118 metaG | ecosystem: Environmental > Aquatic > Freshwater > Lake | place: USA: Lake Mendota... | reverse complement strand
TATCTTCATCGTACCAGCAGCCTTCACATTCATCGGTACGCTTACCATCAAGCATTGCTTGACGAACTTCTACAAACTTCTTACTATTAATGATGTCATCTAAACTATCATTGTCTAGTAGCACTAGGCTTTGGCTGTCATCTTTCTTAGCCCAGCTAATAGCATTAGTATGATTGCTTCTGCAACACAGGCTACAGCCACCATTAGGATGTGTGGCTAGATGTATCCAAGGTAGTACGCAAAAGCTATCACTCATTAGATGTTGTCCCACCAATCAAGTAGCTTAGGATTTCTGCGGTAGATGTCCCTAAGTGTCAGCTTACTCTTACGAATCTTTTCAAGGAAGATTACCCAGTTTTTACCATTCTTTGCAGCTTGCTTATACTTGTCAGGCCATTCTTCTTCGTGTGTCTTGCGACTATCCTTTAGTGCTTCTAAGTTAGCAATCAATGTACCATGACGCCACTCATCTGCTCTAGGGCTAATATACTCTAACAAGTCATCAACGAACTCATTAAGTATTTCTCTAGGCCAGCTTGTCGGACTCCACATGATGTCAGGGTGAAACGCAAATGTAATCTTAGTTTCAATCTTGACACCAAGTTCGTTACTAAGGTCAAACAAGTCTTTAATACTAAACATGCCTGGGGCAGTGATAGTAAGGTCGAGTATCATCTTGCTCCTACCGTTTGGTAGCTCACAGCCTTGTTTAAAGTTTTCTAACCAAGTATCCCACTTGATGCCCGATCTGATATACTCTACAATCTCACCAGTACCATCGATACTAGCGCACATCATCCAGTCTTTAAACTGCGGCAAGAACTCATATAAGTTCTTGTTACCAAACTGAACTCTGCTGAGATTACTGTTATAACGTAGATAGCAATCTTTTGCGCTGCCGTTCTGTGTCATTTCCTGTAATGCCCACCAATGTACGTCATACATTAATGGTTCACCACCGACCCAATAGATTTCTTCTACAATGCCTCTGCTGATAGCGTCACGAAACTCTGGCTCAACGACTTCTTGCTGGAAGTTTTCCATTGCTTCTTTAATCTCTGGAACCATGAATGGTTGATTTTCAGGAGTCCAAGCATTGTTCATTCGCTTCTCAGCTTCCCAGCTGGAACTTAACTGTTCGCCGCACATGCGACATTTAAAGTTGCACAAGTTACTAATGCGATAGTCAAAGCTAATAGGCTCCATCGTAGTGTGACCAGTGTCATCAGTCTTGTCAAATGCTTCCTGAATCTTGTCTCTAAACAATGAACCAGTAAACCATCCACGGTAGCTATGACCTTCCATTAGTAGATTCTTATTACAGACATCACACTGAGGGATTTCTTCGCCCTTCATAAGCTTTACCCGAATGTCCTTCATATAAGGACTATTCCAATGTTCTTTAAGGCTCATTGGTTTATATTCGTCTAATGACGTTTTGCTTTCTGTGACTTGGCCATACTTCTCGTCATTGCTGCTATCGATATATTGTTTTTGAAAGCTATGTTCTTCTCTACTAGCGCAACATAGTCTGCGTTCGCTTTGAGGACTGATATAAGTATGAGTCCATGGAGCCATGCAAAATACCTTGTTGGGGCTGTCGGGCGCAGGTTTTGCGTTATCTCCCCAAACAGGTATTAATCTATCTGTCATAATAGATCCGGATTAATAAATTCTTCCTTGCTTGGGTCTTCGGGTGGATGCTCAGGAACAAGATCCATACCCTCACGATAGTTACCAGTAATAACTTCTGCACTAGTTGGAACTTCTGTGTCGATACTATCATACCACTCAACAAACTCAGGAGGGAATGTTTCTCTAAAGTTCTTTGCTCTACGAATATCATACTGACTATAGAACTGCTTGAAGTCTCTCATGTTCTGTTCAGGGTCCTTAACGTTCTTGTGAGGAGTCTTGATAACGTCAAGATAATCAATAAGGCGCTGAGTCTGCTCACGCTCAATACTCATAAGAATTGGCATGCCGTCTGTAGTACGCTCATCTAAATGGATTTGTAAGTTAAGCCATTTCTGTAACTTTTCGCTGTACTTCTGACGGATTTCCATTGGAAGCATTGAACATGACTGGAAGCTTGGGAAACGAAGAATGTTCAAGCTCATGGTAGGGTAGTGCGTGTTGTGCCTGCGCTTAAATGCTAGAACCTCGTTCATGAATTCAACAATACTTGCGAGACACAGGCTGTTGATAGTCATCATAATGTGGGTCTTCTTAATGTTACCCTCAGTGTGTAGGCGAGTAAGATTCTGCAACCACTTGTCCCAGATAAAGCCGTCACGAATATATTCACTGTGCTTGCCTAAACTTTCAGCACTAGTATATACTTCAAGATGAGGAACAAAGTGACTTAGTTCAATGAGACGATCCATAATATCATCCTTGGGAACAAGGTTACTGTTAATAGCATAACGCATTACCTTGCCGTCTTTACGATTCTTTACACGCTCTTGATTGTTCTTAAACCATTCGAACAACTTCCATACGCCCGGAGCCATAAGTGGCTCACCACCGGTAATACGAATTTCTTCTAAGTTATCAGCAAGACCGTCTTCTTGCTCCCACCACTTCCAAAACGCTTGTGTATATGGATTAACATCATCGGGTAATGGACGAGCATGATCAGCTTTGTTAATAAAGTGACTACGAGCGTCGCCATTAATGTTACGATATGGGCCGAACTTGTTGATGTCCTTAACCCATGTTGTACTAAAGCTTGGATTACAATAGGAGCAGGCAAAGTTACAAGTACGATCAAAACTAATCTCAAGTGTCTTGAGCATAGTATTTTCTTGCCAATCAGCGGTTGCTGTTTTTATGATATCTGATTCTTCAAATACAGCAGTCTTATATACACGATCACTGATAGAATTGCGGCCCAAGTCTTCGATTTTCCAGCAGTACTCGCATTCTTGAGGACGAGTACCTTCTTGCATCATCTTACGCATAAGCTTTTTATGCGGTGTGTTATGAATTGCTGAAGGATTTGCTTCTAGTTCTCCTGCATCAATCTGATGTCCTAATGGGTGGTGACAGCTTGTAGTCTGTCCATTTCCCAACCAAATTGTTGCGTTTAGCCATTTTGCAGCACAATAGCTATCACTGATCGGGTCGATCAGTCTCTTTTTATAGTCTGCAAACGACTCAGTATGTTTTTTTCCTGCCATAATATCCTCAGTGTTGTGTATGTGCTTTAACGCACGATTTCCAATATTCCCTTAATTCAGGAAATGTTTGTAGGAAGTTCGTTTGTCTTCTTCTGTCCATTTCATTGATAAACAGATAAAAGTTTCTCTTATTTATTTGCTCGTTTTCGTAGGGTAACGTTTCTCTCATTATAGCTAAATCTCGCTTTAATTTCAAGATTTCATATGGCTTAAAGCCCTCAAATGTTTCCGAATAGTCCTCACCCTGAACGTTTTCTTCTATATATTTTAAGCAACGTTCGACTTCGTTGATTCCATATGACCCTATGTTTTGTATGCTTAGCCATGGGGGAAAGCGTAAGATAGGAATATCAAAGAATACTCGCTGGAACTTCTTTTGTTTATAAACCTTATGTACGATATTATTTTCTTTTTCAATCTCAGTTTGTTCAGGATTGATTTCAAATTCAATCTGATTACGCCCGCCAAACTCTTTACGTAGTTCTAAGATCATTTCTAAGAATTTGTGTAGGCTTGGAATGCTCATCAAATTAAATGTGTTGATAAAACTTACCGTTGTGTATTTGGTTTCACGCAAGAAAGTGCGAACATTATCTAGCATTCTTTCGAACTCTAGGCCAGTACGCATATATTCTGCTTGCTCACCAAAACCATCTAGTGAAACAAAGAGCCAAAAGTGTTTTAAGCCCTTATCTACATACCAGTGGTTGCCACTAAACTCATTGAAGTTTTCTTTGTCTTCGTATGTTCTAAGTTCCTCTAGCGATTTGACCTTATCAAGAAACTTGTCAAATAGTTTCTGATCAGGAGGACACATATTGCTAGTGATTGAAAGCTCTAGTTGTCCGTGCGGATTCTCATTAACATAGTCAAGAACCTTGAACGTATTCTTATCCATTAATGGTTCTCCGCCGGTCATGCGGAAAACTCTCAACTTGCGATAGATAGTAGGCCACCAGTCCCAAAATGCTTCTACATAGGGATTTTCTTTACTAGCTACCTTGAGTGGCATTAATCCTTTTTGTTCTAATGATTCTAAATCGTTATGGACATAGTTACCTTCAAGTTTTAGACCACCATATTTCTTTACTTCATCTTCCCATGATGTACTAAGATGTGGGCTGCAATAGATACATTTAAAGTTACACGCTTGATTAAAATTGACTTCGACATAACGAGGAACAACTTCATAGTCAAATTTATTATTGACTACTTCGTCAAATGTGGGTGCGTTCCACCATTCGCTACTACGATAGTGTCTATCGCTAAGATGTCCTTTTGGATCATCACTTTCAGCATCTTCTACTTTCCAGCAATAGCTACAGCCCGACGGTCTTTTACCTTCAAGCATCATTTTACGTTCTTCAATCTTTTGTGGAGTATTGTGTAGTACGCTGGGTTTGTCCTTCAGTTGTTCTAAAGGAATCTTATGCGTTGGGGGATGATAACAACTTTGCGTAAGACCCTGAGGTAAGTGGAGACTTACTTGCTGCCATTTAGCAAGACACATTGAGGGACTAACATTATTAAGTTTGTCCCGCATGTTTCTAGCAAACTGATCATATTCGCCACTCATGTTCTTTTAAAAATCCACAGTTTAACTGCTCCGACCGGCTTATCAAGATACTTAGTTTTGGTTATTAGTTTGTAACCTAAATTTTTAATAGCAAGCAGTAATATATCTTCGGGAAGCAGCAGGGATAATTTAGTCGATTTATAGTTTGGAATAAGATGACGCATTCCCATATCATTATCAGATTCTTCTCTAAAACATAGTTCGGGAGAAGTATAAGTTTCTATATACAAAAATTCAGGATCTACCATGTTAGCAATAAGTTCAAGCAAATATAAAGGTGAGTGCAAGTGATATAACAATCCACAACACACGACTACATCAAACTTTCGTTTGGTTTGTAAATAATTAAATACGTCATCATTAACTATTGTATGTTTAGGATAATGAAATTGTAATTGGGTAATACCAATCTCATTTAACTCTACCATAGTAATACTTTTTGCACCATGTGATTCTATTAGTTGGGTGTGTGTTCCACAGAAAGGTGCTAACTCTAAAACATTTTTGTTTGAGCAAAGATCAAAGTATGGATAACTGTCTTTTAAATAACTAATCCATTCTTCAGGCTTTTCAGCGTAATTAAGCTTCCACTTGTCGTCGGCAATCATTACCAGCCTTCAATCTTACGAATTACATCCATTTCTTTGACTAAGGGGCCCATATTATATTTGTCTGCCATATAATGTCTTTTAAACAATTGACTTTGTTCAGCATTGAATGTGCAGGCTGGAAGTCCTAACTTTTCTTGTAGGGGTTCTGCTAAGTTTTCACTTGCAAGAAAAGGATTCTTGTCCTTATGCGCTTTCCAAAACTTTTCAAAGTTATCAAACCACATTACTTCTTTATAATCCCAATCGGTAAGTAAGGTCATATATGTTCCTAATCTAGCTCCATATATTGCCCAAATACCATTTTCAACATCAAGCCCTATATTATGCCAAATAGTTAAATTGTTTAGATTGCGGCCAGCAACTCTTTCTCGAAAGTTATCTATACTGGGCTTTGCACCCCGATCAAGTACCATCTTGACACCTTCACGAAATCCTGCTCGCCACGCTTGGAAGGGAGTGTAGTTAGGATACGTAGTAGAGTAGCAATCGTGCATTGCCCAGTATAGATTGTCAGAAGAATCCATGCAGAAATCAACGGCAGTAGCATTACTTCCATCGCTGCTTTCATGGGTCTTCATGTTTTCAACGTAAGTCTTAGTCCAAGAACTCATACCGCCGTTGCCATAACGTAGTCCGTTAATAGCATTAACTGCTCTCCAACGATACTGCGCTAATTTATAACTCTCATCAAGTCCTGTAAAATCTAATTGTAAGTTAAAAAAGTTCTCATCGGGCATGTTATCGCCATCAATGAGAATGAAGCGTTCGGTCTCACTTGTATCTGCTGCTGCTTTATGTGCTGCATCGCTTCCCTTGACTCCATCAACACGCTTTGCCCAAGGCACCATGTTCTTAATCTTGAGCCAAAATTCTTCTTTTTGTGGTTCGTCGTAGCTTAGGTAAATGCAGTCTAAATCTGCGATATCGATAATGTCGTCCATATTATTATTTAATGTCTTTATATTAACGTGCTTTTATTTTTAGGGTGAGAATGTTTTCAAATCCCAATACTGTCCGTCACTATCGGCTATAACACTAATATCTTCTCTTTCACACAACGTTCCTTTATATGAAGGGTAAAGTCTAGTAATCACAGCCGCTGAGCTAGTTCTAACAATTTTCCCATCAATGACCTGAACGTCGGGTCTAGCTTCTGCGAACGTAAGAGTATCAATAACAATATAGTCACCGTCTAATTTCTCGCAGGTATATGTTACGACTTCTCCCTTTTCGCCATAGTATAGTCGAAACTCGGGCTTTTCAATGATAGGAGCTTCCCAAGTAATTATGTATTCGTCGCTATCATTGCTCATCAAAGGTCTCCAAAATAATGTTAGCAAAATCTTTTAAGTGATAATGAACTGGATACGCTTGTGAAATAGTGTTAATTCTAAAAGTATGTGGTAATAACTCATAGACAAAAGTATCAGTCCATTTCTCGGTTGGGAGTCCGTTAATAAATTGCTTCATATGCACCATAGAAAAACTATCAAACTGCGGAAGAGTTGTGTTTTCTTCTCCTAAAATGTGACAGGCAATAGCATACACCCAATCAGTAGTAGCAACTTCATTTGTGTTGCATTTTAAAACTTTCTTATACTCTTCCCAATTTTCAAAAATATCTCTGACAATTTTAAAGAATTTTTCTGCTAACTCACTCTTGCGAAAATATGTTATAGCGTTATAAGTATCGGGAAGATTGTTATCAGTAATAAAACTACGATACACAACAATATCACTTATTTCTTGCTTAAAGTTTCTAATACTAGTTGATACAACCACATCCCTATCTTTTAATACATCCCACCAGTAATCAATTGATTTTGGAAGATACATATCAGCTTCCAATTTAATAGTGTATTCATATGGACTAGCTTCATATACCTGCCAGTCATTAATTAACTTCCAATTACTAATTGGATCTTGATCACCGTATGGAAGCATTTCAGTTGTAACTATTGTTACATTAGCATTTGGCATTACCTGTTTAATACTAAGTTCCAATGCTTTAGCACAAGTTACATAATGATCTCCTTGTGCCATAATAACAAAACCCTTATCCATTGATCATCTCCACAAACAAGTCTTTGTTTATAGTGTGAAAATCCATATCTTTAATTATGTTGTATTCTTTGCGAATTTTGCCTCGCTGCCAATTATCAAACATGACTGTGAATTCTGTGTCGAACTCATCTGCACCTGTTTTATAAATTTGTGTATTTTTACCTACATGCATTAGGCGCCACGGAATATAATCGTTTTTGTCATCGCTATGCCCATTAACTATTTTAAGTGCTAAAGTTAAAGCATAGTCGTTTCTATATACGCCACCGACAAAACTATGAATGTTTGCATAATGCTCATAATTTTCTTGAACCATTTTTAGTGTATCAAAAATCTGCTTTGCTCTATTTGTCTTTTTAAACGCTACAACTGTTGCCCATAGTGTTTCATAACTATAAGATGACAATAATTCTTGGGGAGCGTTTGGATGCATAAAAAATTCTGTCTTATTATGACAGCAGAAATCGTCATAAAAGTCAAAAATTGATAATAATTTGTCACTATTCACAACGTAATCAACATCAAGTAACAATGTTTCATCATATGGACTTAGTTCATACGCTTGATATCTTCCTTTATTGATCCACATGCCCCAATCACGGAAGTTGTTCTTGTCCGGTGTAATCTTTACTACTTTATCCCAAATTTTGTCGGGATTCTTAGGTAGTGACTCTTTGTCTGTCACTAAGGTAGTAGGAAGATTCAAGAAATGTTTAATTCGTTTTGCAGTATAAACCGCCATATCATAATAATTATATTTAGGGCTATTAAAAGCAAATAATATTACGCCGCGGGTCATCTTCTAGACTCTAGTTCTTTCCACTCTTTGTACCATTCAGCCATAACATTGTCATAAACGTCTTTTAACTTAGCTAATAACTCTACGCAATCTACTAATACTGGATTGTCAAAAGTATCAATTATAACAATCTTATCATCATAGTCATTGGACATTGCAGCTAAAAATGCAATTATCTGCTGGTCAGCTTTCCAAAGACCGCCCTGATCAGCTACTAGTAGTTTAGCATCATATTTTTCTTTTAAATAAGTTTTAGCTGAATTATGATTAAAGCGAGCCTTCGCTTCAGAAATTAAAGTTTTAGTATCCATCATCTACTCCTGAAAGTATTTAGATGGATACTAAACTGTCATAAAAAATTAACTAACTGATACAGAACCAGCGAGAGTAATTGCACCCCAGCTATTTGCTAGGTTAGTAGTTTCAGGAGCCTGTGCAGTCAATGTAACTGATGACCCAGATGCCACTGTCAAACCATTAGGAACTTCGTCCCAAATGGTGATTAAGGTTATAACAGAACCAGCATCACTGTTTGAGCCTTGTGTGCCGTTTGATCTTGCTTGCACTCGGATAAAAGTCGATAGATAACCAGATGGACCAGTACTAGCTAGCTGGGTAAATACGTTTGCATTACTTGTAGTCATTGCATAGTAACCACTGTTTTGACTGATAGTTGGGCTGTTGCCGCCGCCCCCGATCTTAGTGATGCCATTATAACTTACACCAGAGATTGTAATGGAACCAGAAGAAGGAGCTGACATTACAACTGTTCCTACGTTACTGGCAAGGTTATCGAAAAGTAAGTTGATACCTGATCCAGCAGGGTGACTCATTGTCAATTTAAGTTGGCCACCTGAGTTAAAGAAATAACGTGCTGCATCGCCATTTGCAAAAGTTGCAGTGTGAGTCCAAGTCGCAGCTTGAGACCAAGTGCTACCCGTTGTTACTGTGTTTGCGGTCGTTGAACCTTGCGATGCTGCGTTCAATCGATTTGAATAAATTGTTTGTAGATTAGTAGGAATAGCAGAAAGAAAGGTGATTGTACCTCCGGCGACCGGAGCTGATACTGAGGTAATTGATGAGCCTTGGTGTGTAGCAGCACTGGCAGTATTACCGACTAATGTTGCCCAAGAAGTTGCAAGCACTGCATTACCTGCTGTTACGTTTGCAAGTGCAGTTTGTCCATATCCTGCTGTACTTCCACCAGTTGCCCAAGTGGCATTTAATGTATTTGCAGTAGTAGTTGGATTTCCACCGACTAGTGTATTAAAGTCTGCGGCCTGTACTGTGCCAAATTGTGCGTATGCCATTATATAAACCCTTTTTTATTAGTTAATTGAAACAAACGCTTCGACAAATCCAATGCCGCCGTCTGTTTTATCTGTTAATGCTCTACCTATTGTATTGAATGGAGTTGCTTCCTTTACTTTTGCTGCTCTTGCTATGCCGTCGCCTGCGCTTACAAGACGATCACCTTTATTGACTGTACCAATAACCTTAACTTCTACTCTGCCTGACACTGCGATAGGAGGATGAGTTAAGTCAGTACCGGCTGCACCGTTCATAATCATAGCAGCAGTGTTAGAAACAACGCCGAATACGTCTTCTGAAAGTTCATACTGAACTCTAGTAATTTCATGTTCGCCGCCGATTTCAACAACAGTGCCTGGCTCATATGCTTCATCAGCAGCAAAACGTTCTGCCAAGTCAGCATAGGTTGCTTGTAATCTTGAACCAGCAGTTAATGTCCAGTTACCTGTAATAGTCCCTGCTGTTGTGTTAGCACCTGTCGTTAATACACTGGCCTGTGTTTGTACTGTTAGAATATTACCGTTATAAGTAGGGAGATATGAAGCAACATTGCTGTTGTTGTACGTACCAGCAAAGCTGATCGGTGTTCCGTTTCCATAATAGAAATTATCAGCAACAAGCCCTCTGCTTGATGCATTAGAAATTACAAGATTACCGCCGGTCACATAGAAACTTGTGCCAGCTGCACCGTTTGCAGTACCTGCACCATTAGCAGTCCATACACCTGTAATTGTACCGTTAGTTGATTGGGAACCTGCAGTAATTGATGTAGTAGTTAAGTTTGCTACTGTTGTTGTACCGGACAGATTAGCATTTGCAATGTTTGCTTGTACCGATACCGCAAGATAAGAAGTATTGACTGCATTGGCATTAGCATTATTAGTAGAAGTAATGTTATTAGCTAGTAAGTTGCCAGAAACGGTTACTGCACCAAAAGTTGTTGTGCCGCCCGATGAAGTCGATGTCAATGACAACCAAGCTAGAGCATTCGATTCACCGTCTGTTGGGCAGATATACAAAGTTGAATCGTTAGTATTATACCAAAGCTGTCCAACTAGAGGATTTGAAGGCGGGGTACTATCAGCAAAATTTTCTAGGATATGAACAAAGTTTGTATCCAATGACTGACCGTAACCAGCATAGTTACGACCTGGAAGTCCGAGAGAGGTACTTGTAGTGTTGATAGTACCGTCGGCAATGGTTGTTAATACTGCACCATCACTCTTAACAATTGTATATGCCATTTTTAAATCGCTCCGTTAATATTATTTATCTTATGTAGTAATCAAGTTGGTTAAGCTTTGAATTCTAACTGTGTAATCAATTTGAATCTGTCTGTTCAAAGATTTTTGTACTGGGTGAAAGATAACGTGTGTTAGCAATCTTGTAATAACATTTCCGTTATTATCAGTACCATAGTTAGCTAAAAGACCTAACTCATCAAAAATATAACTTGAATCAGTTTGCGTGCTGTTATCAAATGCGTCCTGTCCTGCAGGTTCGCCATAATCAAGTAAGCACTGAACTAAAATATCTGTATAGGTTTTTCCTGTTGTGTGAAACACCGTCATCTTATTACGTGTTGGATCAAGATTGAATACACTAGTATCATCTACGATCTTTGCATAAGTTTGATTATAAAGTGCAGCATTTTGACCAGTGGTATTAGGTGGTAGATATGTAATAACGCCTGTTTCATCTACGCTTGCACCACCATTACCAAATGCCATCTGATAGATTTCTCCGTATCCGCGACTACTTAAAGTATCTGCAATCGCTTCTGACATGTTCTCATAATTGATGGCATTGTGTTTATCCACAAGAACTTCACCTGAATTGGGGTCATAAATTTTTAAAAAGCCTTCAACTTTATAAGATAATGTAATCAAAGACATTAAACGTCCCCTCTTTTGTGTAATATAACTTGTTGTGTGTTCGGGTCAAAAATTTTAATACTTGAGGAAAAACTAAAACCTGCATTTTCGTTAGGTTTTTTCCCATCAAGTTTTTTGTTTTCCCCAGCAGTATTTGACTTATTATTCATTTCTTTATTTATCATTCATTTGTATCCGACTGTAAGAATAATGCTGGCTCAGTGATTGCAATCTGTAACGGATCTCCTAAAATTGGGTTATAAATTCCAGGAATAGGATTCCAAGTTTGATTGTAAAATGTATCACGCAATCTGTTTGCTGATAGCAATCCATATACTACAGTGTATTCTGGAATCAAGAATTGCTTTGCAGTCCCATTTGCTCCTCGCTGTAGATCACCCAAAGTATTATTAGTTAGATTAACTGAACCAAAATTGATCTGCTCACCATTGACAAAAATAGTACCACCCTCAATAGTAGTAATGATCAAATCATCTCCAACATTTACATAGCTTCCTGCTTGAATCTTAAGTATCGGTGCCAAATCTTCAATCACAACACTATAATATTCCTGATCGATAAAATCTTGTGTTGAGTTGTTATAGACTTGTACTGCAAGAATCAAGTTTCTATTAGCAGTAAGACCAAAGTTATACGTACCATCAATTGCAGATGAAGTAGTGACATTTTGTACTAGTTGGTCTGTTACTGCATTTACACTCTGCACATAAATTTCAGTGCTTAGGTCATATATTGGCTGAGTTAAGTAAGTTCTATTGCTCACATTCTCTCTATAGACACTTCCTTCTCCTGCCTGATTTACAAAGTTAATGTAAATTTCTTGGTTAGGGGTAACAGTAGGAATCATGTTAGTAATAATGATCGAATCGCCAGGTACGATAGGAGTTAAGATACCCAATTCATTATAATCATAAAGTCTTAGATGACTTGAAGGCACTCGGTAACCATTAACAGTTGTCCATACACGGTCAACATTTTCTTGATTCCATTGTGTTGCGTTGATGTAGCCACTATCAGTTGTTAGTACGAATGCAGTTCCATACTGCTCTGCACTAACAGTAAATTGAGTTGCGCTTAATATTTCCTTAACAAAATATTTTGTTCCCTGAATAAGTCCTCCCAATATACCTCCAGGATTTCCGTTTTCTTCGCCTGCCTTACTAAAATAGATAGGAGTATTTGCAACAAGGTTTTCAGTAGATTCAGCAGTAATTATATTTGTACCTGAAGTTGTTGCAATTGCATAAGCAGAAACCAAGAATAGAATTCCCTGCTCCCACACATAACCCCCACCCGTATAATTAGATACGTTTGTAACTGGAGTGTTGTTGGAAGTCAAGAGTGTCAGGTAAGGAGTTTGATAAATTTCAAAAGTCATGTCGTTTATCGGTCTTACATAATAGGCATTTCCGTTAAGTTGAACTGATCCACTTACTCCGTCTATTCTTACGCGGGTATTAAGCTCGTATTCAGTAGCAGTGACAGTTGTGATTGTAGTAGTAGGAGTACCTCCTACTGTAACGACCATTGATCCAC
>Ga0164293_10003756_pt1 | contig 12977 bp, 7 predicted proteins | sample GEODES118metaG_FD_111487 | JGI IMG/M metagenome (GOLD analysis project Ga0164293, IMG submission 111487) | Eutrophic lake water microbial communities from Lake Mendota, Wisconsin, USA - GEODES118 metaG | ecosystem: Environmental > Aquatic > Freshwater > Lake | place: USA: Lake Mendota, Wisconsin... | reverse complement strand
TCCATCGGCCGCCGTTTCGCTGTCTCCACCGGATGCAATCAGGGAGTCCTCCGCGATGAATCCTCCACCCATTCCCGGCCCATCCGCTCCCGTCAACACGACGCGGGTGACCCTCGACGAGAACCCCCGCAGCGGCCGCCGCTGGTCCTGGATTCCCTGGACGATCGCCGGGCTTTCGCTCCTCGTTGCCGTGGCGAGCTTCGGAGCCAACGCCCAGTATTTCCAGAAGCAGGGGAAGGTCGAGGAACGGTGGCACTCACTCTCCAAAGAGGCCCCCAGCCGCGTCGCCATCGTCGACGTCGTCGGCGCGATCATGGGGGGATCGGGGTTTGCCCGCCAGCAGATCGACCGGATCGCCGACGACGAGTCGGTCAAGGCGATCGTCCTCCGGGTCGATTCACCCGGAGGCACCGTGGCCGGCAGCGACGAACTGCATCATCAACTCGCAAAGCTCGTCAAGAAGCGGGACCTGCCGGTGGTCGTCAGCATGGGCTCGATCGCGGCCAGCGGCGGATACTACGTCGCCATGGCCAACGGCGGCCGGGAGGACGTGATCTTCGCCGAGCCGGCCACGCTCACCGGGTCGATCGGCGTGATCATCCCTCATTACGACTTCTCGAAGGCTTTGCGGAAGATCGACGTGGCCGATGATTCGATCACCAGCGGTCCCCTCAAGGAGATGCTCTCCCCGACGAAAGACCGGCCGCCGGAACTCGCCGAGCGGGAGCGGAAGGTGCTCCAGTCGCTCGTCGACGACATGTTCGCCCGCTTCAAGGAGGTCGTCCGTGGGGGACGTCCGAAGCTCGACGACGCCGCGCTCGATGCGGTGGCGACCGGGCAAGTGTTCACCGCGAAGCAGGCACAGGCCGCCGGGCTCGTCGACCGTATCGGGTTTCTTGAGGACGCCGTCGACCGGGCCGTGGAACTCGCCGGACTCACCAAGGACACCGCCCGGGTCGTCCGCTACGTGCGCCCCCGCGGCCTGCTCGACGAGCTTCTCGGCCTCGACGTCGCGGCGCGGAGCGCGGGAGTGCCGGCCGGTCGGACGGTCGCCGACGCTTTCCTCTCCCGTTCGGTACTCGACGCGTTCGTGGAATGGACGACCCCCAGGGCCTGGTACCTGTGCAGTTGGTGGCCGGCGCTCGTGACCAGCGGCCCGTGACGCGTCGACCGGCACGCGTGCCGACGATCACGGGCAACCGTCGGCGATGACGCGGCCCAGGTCGCCGATCGCCGCATGATCCGCAGGGGTGAGTCGGCGCCCGGAGGCGCTGGCAAGCGCCGAGCGACACCAGACGTCGGCCGTCCTCACCGTCAGGTCATCGCCGCGGGCATCGGCGTGATGGGCGACGGCGAGAACGCTCGCCGCATCCCTGACGGCCGCCGCGAGCGCCCCCACCTCGAGCTGCCGATCCGCGAGGGCACGACCATGCCGGCGGATCGCCCGGTCGATGACCACCGCGATTCGCCTCATCACGCGCCGTGCCGCGGCGGCATGATCACGGAGCCGGCGGTCGAGGATCGCGCGGTCGTCCGCGGAGGCACCGAGGCCGGCCACCCTCCAGGCGAGCCATCCCAATGCGGTGCCCAGGCGGCTTCCGTCCCGGAGACGGGCTGTGAGCGGATGACGCCGCGACAGCCCCTTGAACAGCGCGAGCCCGAGCAGATCGCTCTCCCCCTCGTAGACGCCGACGGCCAGATGGTCGTGGAAAGAGTCGCCGAGAGGATGGCCGACGAGGAACGCCCGGCCACCGTGGATCCCCAGGGCATCGAGCGCCCCCTCGCGGACGGCCCGGCTCGCGACCACCTTGGCGGTGATCGCCTCGAGCTCACCGCCGCCGCCACCGGAGCCGTCGATCGTCGCCGCAGCCCAGGTCGAGAGTGCCTCGCAGGCCAACCTTCCCGCCGCGATCCGCGCGAGTCTTCCCTGGACGAGTTGGCGGGTGGCGATCGGCCGGCCCCAGGTGGAGCGGCGCAGCGCATGCTCACGGGCATGAACGCCGAGGAGTCGCAGTGTGCCCGCGGCCTGCGCGGCAAGCGTGCACCGCCCCCGATTGAGCCCGTGCCAGACGATCGCCATGCCATCCCCTCCGGGGGCGGTGAGGACGTCGCGCCGATCGATGGGGAAGCGACGGAACTCGAGCGCGTGGTTGGCGGTGTGCCGGAGCGGATGGAGGGCATAGGGAAGGAGGCGGAACTCGGGCGTGTCGTGGTCGGGAAGGCGGACGAGCGCCACGGCAGGCTTCCCATCGGCGAGCGCCAGGAGCTTCACCAGCCGGCCATGCCGGGCGTTGGTGATGAACATCTTCGTGCCATCGACGACCAACGAATCGTCGGTCCGGGTGAGTGTCGTCCGCACCGCACCGAGATCGCATCCCACCTCCGGTTCGGTGGCCCCGAACACCGACAGCGGGCGGCCGACCGCCAGGCCGGGGAGGTGGCGGGCCTGCTGATCGGCGGAACCGAAGGCGACGAGCGCCGACACCGCCCCGATCGAGGAATGGACTGCCAGCATCCCTGCCGCGGTCGGCGCCACCGCGGCGATTCGTGTCACGCTCCTCACCAGATCGACCACCGTCCCGCCGCAGCCACCGTGCGCCGCAGGGACGAGGATCCCCCACAAGCCGGCCTCCCCCATCGCCGCCTCGGCGGCAGGGGTGAACATCCCGTCGGGCTGCCGCGGTGCGTCGTCGAGGGGTGCCGGCGGCAGGCCGGTCGTCGGCGCGACGGCATGGAGCCTTCCCTCGGCGCGAAGCGCTCCGAGCCTCGCTTCCGCCTGTTCGAGGACGGCGTGGATCGCATCGGGGAGAGGCGCCGCGGCGATCGCTGCCGCAGCGGCGAATCCGCCGTCGTCGCCACGAGGTCGCCCCCATAGCGCCGCGGAGATCCCGGCAGTGTCCGCAGGCTCGGGCCGCCTCCCCGATCTCCCCACCACGGCCACACCGGGCGGAGGCGCGGGGGCGGAGGCGGCATCGAGCGTGGCGGCGAAGTGGCTGGCGATCACGGGCCGTTTGAGCTTCATGGAATGGGTCATCTCCCCACGGTCGATGTCGAAGGGGCGGCCGACGAGCACGATGCGACGCACCTGCCAGCCCACCGGCAGGGACTCCTGCCTTCTGGCGAGCCTTCGTGCGAGCCAGCCGAGGAGGCGGGGATGGCGCAGGGCCGCTCGTCGCGACGCCACCCGGAGGCCGAGCGAGCGGAGACCGGCGCGGAGGACAGCCGGCTCGGGCACGATCAGGGCCACGGGCATCGGGAGCCGGTCGCCACAGACACACACCTGCGCCACCACCGGATCGGCGGCGAGTGCCCTCTCGACCTCGGCCGGCGGCACCTTCGCTCCGGTGGAGAGAACGAGTGTGTCGACGACGCGCCCGGTGATCCGGATCCGGCCATCGGCATCGAACTCGGCGGCGTCACCGGTGGCGATCCAATCGGCCGGCGACGCGTTTCCGGCGACCACGGGCACGTCTCCCCCCGAGTCCTCCGGGGGCACGAGCCGCGCGATGGCACGGGCAGGCGTACGGACGAGGAGTTGCCCCTCGGCGTCGAGCCGGATGTCGATGCCCGGAAGGGGCTTTCCGACCCAGCCTGGCCGATGGCCACGCGGGGTGTCGAGCGCGACGACGGGCCCGGCCTCGGCGAGCCCGTAGCCCTCGACGAGCGGCACTCCCCTCGACGCGAACAGGGCGTGTGTCCGCTCGCGGAGGGGCGCGCCGCCCGAGATGCACACCCGCACCCGGCCGCCGAGCGCGGCGGCCAGATCGGGGATCGCCCCCGACAGCACCCCCCGTTCGATCCGCTCGTAGAACGCCGGCACCCCGAGGATCACCGACGGCGGCAGGAACCGGCAGGCCTCGAGGAGCCGCCGCCGGTCGGGGACGACGTTCAGACACCCGCCCCGGACGAGCGCCGTCGACAGATCTCCCGTGCAGGCCAGCGCGTGGCTCATCGGCAACCAGGCGAGTCGGACATCGTCGGGCTCGTCGAGAAAGATCGACGCGGCGGCCAGGGCGTTGGTGACCAGCGACCTCTGCGAGTGGACATACCCCTGGGGCCGGCCGGTCGTCCCCGAGGAGAGAAAGATCGTCGCCGCAGCATCGGGATCGGCCGCGGCGGTGCGCCGTGCCACGTCGAGACGGACTCGGGCCGGATCGGCGGCGAGGCGTCGCCAGGCGGACGCACGCAGCCCGGCCGCGGGCGAAGCCGACGCCTCCGTCCTTCGAGGCTGCGGAAATCGGAGATCGAGCACGCGATCTCCGGGAACCGTCGCGAGCAGCCGGCCGGCCGACGCCGGAGGGAAAGGCCCGTGCTGGCCGCTCGCGACGATCCCGGCCGGGCCGAGCCATGCGATCTGGCGGAGCAGTTCGTCGGGGGAAGTGTCGACATGGAGCGCCGCATGGACGACCCCGGCAAGGAGGCAGGCCAGATCGACGACGACCCAATCGACCGAGTGCGTCCCGACATGGACGACCCGGTCACCGCGGCGCAGCCCCATGGCCTCCAGTCGCTCGGCCAAATCGATGGCAGCCGCCGCGACCTCGAGCCACGTCCAGGTCGTCGCCCCGCCGGTCGGGCCCGGCATGGTCGCCAGCGCGGGGCGATCGGCGGCATGCTCGACCCGGGCAAGGAGGAGGTCGAGGAGCGTCACGGCGCCGGCGTGATCCGGCGTGGCGACGCCCCGGGGAGCGGTCTCGGTGCGTGCCGTCACGTCCCGATCCTCTCCACGAGAAGTGCGATCCCCTGCCCGAGCCCGATGCACATCGTCGCCAGGCCGTGCCGGTCTCCGCGGTCGCGCATCGCGTGGACGAGCGTGGTGACGATCCGCACGCCACTGGCTCCGAGCGGATGGCCGATCGCCAGAGCGCCGCCGCGGACGTTGACCCGGGCCGGGTCGAGACCGAGCTCGTCGATGCAGCACAGCGCCTGCGCGGCGAAGGCCTCGTTGAGCTCGACCAGATCGATCGCGCCGAGGTCGATCGACAACCGGCGGAGGAGCTTGCCGGTCGCCGCCACCGGCCCGGTCCCCATCACCGCCGGCGGCACGCCCACCACGGCACCGGCAACGACGCGGGCCAGCGGCTCTACCCCCTGCCTCCGGGCCTCGGCCAGCGACATCATCACCAGGGCGGCAGCGCCGTCGCTCAACGGCGCGCTCGTCGCGGCGGTCACGGTGCCGAGCTTCGGCAGGAAGGCCGGCTCGAGTCGCGCCATCGCCTCCCGACTCGTGTCGCGACGCATCGCCTGATCGATCCGCGCCTCCACGAGAGCCCCCGCCTCGTCATGCCCGGACACGGGGACGATCTCGGCGGCGAAAGCCCCGGCGTCGAAGGCGCGAACAGCGCGGGCGTGGCTCTCGAGGGCGAAATCCTCCTGGCGTCGCCGGTCGATGCCGCGCGACGCCGCCAGATGCTCCGCGGTCAATCCCATCGAGAGCATTCCCCGGCTGGAGCGGGCCACGACCCGCGGATGGAAGTCGACCCCCTCGTCCATCGGCTGGTGATGCATGTGCTCGACACCGGCCACGACCTGGACGTTCTCGGCGCCGGCGATGATCGAGCGGCTCGCCTGGAGGATCGCCTCGAGCCCCGAGCCACACAGTCGATTGATCGTCACCCCCGCGGTGGTGAGCGGCAGCCCGGCCATGAGCGTCACGGCCCGGGCGACGTTGCCGCCGAGTTCACCGCGCTGCTGCGTCACCCCGAGGAGCAGATCCTCGACGGTGGCCGGATCGACACCGCTCTGCTCGACGGCAGCGGCGACGACGGCGGTGGCCAGTTCGTCGCCACGGACATGGCGAAACATCCCGCGCTCGGCGTGTGATCGACCGATCGCCGTCCGGCAACAGGCGACGATCACCGGGGTCTGCTCGGGCTCGCGGGGAAGGAGCGTGACGGGCATGGAGAACGCCGTGGCGTGGGAGGACGGAAAGGTCAGCCGGTGAACCGGCCACCGCTGCGGGCAAGGGCTTCCAGACGCGGCGTCGGCCGCATGCGGACACCGAGATCGGCGAAGGATTCGAGCCGGCGGACGATCTCGGCTGCCCCGATGGTGTCGGCCCAGGCAAGCAGCCCCCCCCGGAACGGCGGAAAGCCGAGGGCATGGATCACGGCCAGATCGACGTCGCTGCCGTCGCGAACGATCCCCTCGTCGAGGACCAGCGTCGCCTCGAGCACCATCGGGAGGAGGAGACGATCGGCGATCGATCGTTCGTCTCCGGCACAGGCGGGGAGCGCGTACGGGTTGACCACCGCCGTCACGCCGTCGTCGGGGCGCTCGATCCTGGCGCGGGGACCGCTTCCGGCGTACCGGTAGAACCCGGCCCCGGTCTTCCGACCGAGGCGCCCGGACTTGACCATCGCCGGGATGACAGGAGAGGGTTCGATCCGATCGCCGTAGGCATCGTTGAGAACGAGCCCGGCGTAGAAGGCCGTGTCGAGGCCGATCATGTCATAGAGCTCGAGCGGGCCCATCGGCATGCCGAAGGCCCGCGCGGCACGATCGATCCGGCGGGCGTCGATCCCCGCGCGGAGCATCTCGACCGCCTCGTGGAGATAGGGCATGAGCATCCGGTTGACGAGAAATCCGGGGCTGTCCCGGACCACGATCGGACACTTTCCGAGCCGCTTGGCATGGGCCACGGCGCGGGCCACGGTGACATCGGCGGTGGCCGGACCGCGAACCACCTCGACGAGCATCATCCGCCGAACCGGATTGAAGAAGTGCAAGCCACAGAACCGCGTCGGGTCGGCGAGTGATTCGGCGAGCTTCGAGATCGGATTGGTGGAGGTGTTGGTGGCGATGACGGTGCCGGGTGAGACGACAGCCTCGATCTCGGCGAGCACCTTCCGCTTGACGTCCGTCCGCTCGACCACACTCTCGATGACGAGGTCGGCGTCGGCCAGCGCCGCGGTATGGGTGACGGTGCGCAGGCGACCTGCGAGCCGGACGGCGAGGGCGTGATCGGTGGCGCGGCGTCCCCTGTCCCAGGCAGCCTCGAGGAGGATGTCGGGCACACTCCGGGCGAGGGCCTCGGGCTGGACGTCGACGAGGGTCACGGCCGAACCGACGCGCAGATGGGCCGCCGCGATCCCGGCCCCCATGATGCCCGCACCGACCACCGCCGGCCGCTCGAACGCACCCGCTTCGGGCCCGCGCGACGCGGCGTCGGCGCGCCGCTGGTCCTCGTCCCCGACGACAGCCACGCCGCGGTCGCGACGGTTCCTCTCTCCGAGCCGGAAGACGCGCACGAGATTCCTGGCCACCGGGGATCGGGCGAGCGTCGCGAACGCCTTCCCCTCGATCTCTCCCGCCTCTGCGGCCGGCACCTGCGATGTCGCGAGCACTGCTTCGAGAATGGTCGGGGGCGCGGGATAATGACCGGAGGTGCGCCCCTGGATCACGGCGCCGGTCGTGGCCTCGAGGAACTCCCGCTCCTCGGCGGCGATGTCGACCACGCCAGAGAACCGGTGGCGGCGTTCCAGATGGCTGCCCGTGGTAGCCCCGCGTTCGATGAGGAACCTGGCCGTGGCATCGGCCTGGCTTTCCGGGACACACGCATCGACGAGCCCACTGAGCGCCGCAGCGGCTCCGGTCATCGTCTCCCCCGCGGCAATCATCTCGACGGCGGGGCCAGGTCCGATCAGGCGGGGCAACCGCACCGTGCCGCCCCATCCGGGCAACAGGCCGAGTTTCACCTCCGGAAATCCAAGCGCCGTCCCCTCGGCCGAGGTCGCCACCCGGAAATCGCAGGCAAGCGCGATCTCCAGGCCTCCCCCCAGGCAAACGCCGTCGATGAGGGCGACCGTCGGCCACGGCCTGATCGAGAGCCGAGCGTAAAGTTGCCGCCCCGTGGCACAGGCCTGCTCGATCGCCGCTGACTCCGCCCCGAGGACCGCCTCGACCCGATCGATGTCAGCCCCGGCGAAGAATGACCCCGCGCGTCCGGAGCGGAGAATGACGCCGCGTGGCGGTGGGCCGGCGTCGAGTTCGTCGAGGATCTCGCGGAGACGCCCGAGGAATCGGGCGTCGATCACGTTTTGGCTGCTGCTCCCCGAGACGATCGACAGGGTGACGATGCCGGTGGCATCCCGCTCGAGGAAGATCGGGCCCGCGCCGTCGGTGGTCTGGCCGGGGGCACGTGGCATGGCTGCGGAACGCGGTTGACGGGGGGTGGCGGCCAAGAGCGTCACACCGGAACGGGGTCCGAATCGGGGGGGGTGGACATGCCTTCGGCTTGCCCGCCGGCCGAAAAGCGGTAGTGTATCGGGACGTTTCTAAGTTCGGTGAGAAATCCTTCGGGGTCGTCGAGCATGAGCATTCCGGTTTCCCCTGAAAGCGGTTCCCTGGAGGCCAATCCGGGGAAGGGCCGTCCTGCGGCCGGGCTCGAAGACAGTGGCCTCCCGTTCACCTTTCTCTGCTTGGCTTGGTGCGCGCTTGTCGCCATTGGAATCCTCGGTCGGGTGTGGCAGCCATTTTATGGCGTTTCGCCCCTGATCGGCATCGGCCTGTGTGCCGGTGCGCTGTTTTCGAACCGACTGGTCGCCGCGTCGATCCCGGTCGTCGCGTTGGCCCTCAGCAACTTGGCGCTGCCCGGTGGGGGTGCTTACGGCAGTTGGACGATGGGGATGATCGTGTACGCGGCGTTCGCGTGGCCCGTGCTGATCGGGGGGCTCGTCGGTCGGCATCGGCCGTGGGGGGCTCTCGGAGGTGCGCTGGCCGGGTCGCTCGTGTTTTTTCTGTCGACGAATCTCGGCCATTGGTGGCTCACGTCGGACTACCCCCACACCGCGGCCGGGCTCGTCGAGTGTTATGTTGCTGCCCTGCCTTTCTTCCGCTGGACGCCACTTGGCGACATCGCTTGGACGCTGGCCCTGACGGCCTGTCTGGCGGCTGTTCCAGCCCTTGCCAGGCCCTTCCGCGCCACCGAGACGGCTTGATCGGGAAAGGGCGGGAAGCCCGCCGTCTGGCCGAATCCCTGCAGGGTTCTTGACTGGCGGGGAAACGGTCGCAGAATGGCCGGAGGAGTCAGGTGGGGTCCGCAGGTGGCCGGGGGTCCGGCAAACCGCTGATCCTGATTCGGATCGAGTTGTTCGTACCGCTGCGGGAATGGCGGAATTGGCAGACGCGCCAGGTTGAGGGCCTGGTGGTAGTAATACCGTGCAGGTTCAAGTCCTGTTTCCCGCATTGATTGGCCCCTCCTGACTCCCTCCCGTGCCCGCCGCTTTGCGGGCGACTCTCTTCCCGGGGCCGGCACCGTTTCGTTGGCCTCTTCCCTTCCGACGAGTGCCGCCGATGACCGCCGATTCCTCCCCCACCCCCGATTCGCCCCTTCCCGCCGAGTCGTCGCCGGCACCGATCCCCGAGCAGGGAGCCTCGCCCGAGAACGTAACCGGGGGCGAGGGTGACGGCGGGGGCGAACGACGGCGGATTCCGATCGGCACGCAGCGGCCGGGAGTGCGTCCGCCGAAACTCCCCCCCCGCCACCAATATGTCGCCTCGGCGACCTCCGCGGTGCTCGGTGGGGTGCCGGCGGCGCCGGTGCCGCCCCGCTCCACGCCTGTCACCGCGGAGGGGAAGCCCGCCAGCGGCATTCCCGTCGAGGGAGGAGCGACCCCATCTTCGGGAGTCGCCACGTCGCCTCCGGCAGGTCCGGTCGTGAGTGCTGCCGACATCGAGGCCCGGGCCGTTGCCGCGGCTGGGGGAGCCCCGCAGGGGCCGCGCGGCGGCGATCGCCGCGGAGGAAAAGACGGGGGGGAGCGTGGCCCGAGGCGTGAGCGGCGGGGCGATCGTGCTCCGGCTTCGGCCTTCACCGACGTGCTGCCCCCTTCGAAGCGTGTCGCCGTCCCGAATCTCCGGGCCGGTCTCGAGGATGACCTCGAGGAAGACTTTCAGGCCGCTCTCGAGGGGATCGAGGTCGATTCGATCCTCGCCACCGCCGCCCCGGCCAAAGCCGCAGCCACGCTCGATGCGGGAACCCGCGTCACCGGCACGGTGGTGTCGGTCGGCCCCGACACGGCCTTCGTCGATCTCGGCGGGCGCCGGCAGGGCGCCCTCAAACTCATCGGGCTCGACGGCAATCCCGAGATCGGCCAGGTGCTCGAACTTTCCGTCGGCGTCTTCAACGAGGAGGACGGCCTCTACGACGTCGCCCCGGCCAACCGGGCGATTGCCGTGGAGGATTGGTCGCAACTCGAAGCCGGGATGATCGTCGCCGCCAAAGTCACCGCCGCCAACAAGGGTGGCGTGGAGTGTGACGTGGCGGGGCTCCGTGGATTCATGCCGGCAAGCCTGGTGAGCAACTGGCGTGTGGAGAACCTCGAAGAGATGGTCGGCCAGACGGTGGAGGCACTGGTCACCGAGATCGTGCCGGCCGCCCGTCGGCTCGTCCTCTCGCGTCGTGCCGTGCTCGAAAGGCAGGCGTCGGACGCCCGTACGAAGATGCTCGAGACGCTCGAGATCGGCGATCTCCTCGACGGCATCGTCCGCTCGGTGCGCGACTTCGGGGCGTTCGTCGACATCGGCAACGGCGTCGATGGCCTCGTCCACGTCAGCCAGATGTCTTGGGACCGGGTGAAAAACCCGACCGACGTCCTTGAAGTCGGCCAAAAGGTACGAGTGGCCATCAAGAACGTCGACCGCCAGACCGGCAAGATCGGCCTCTCGATCCGTGACACCGTCGAGAGCCCCTGGAAGAGCGCCGGAGAGAAGTATCACGTCGGCGCCGCGGTCCGTGGCGTCGTCAGCCGCATCGCCCAGTTCGGTGCCTTTGTCCGGCTCGAACCGGGTGTGGAAGGGCTCGTCCACGTCTCGGAACTCGCCCATCGACATGTCCACAGCGTGTCGAGCGTGGTTCGCGAAGGGGAAGCGGTGGAGTGCAAGGTGCTCAGCTGCGAGCCCGATGAACAGCGGATCTCCCTCTCGATCAAGGCTCTGGCCACGCCCCCTGCGCTGCCGGCCGGCAAGGGTGGTGCGGCCGCCGAGCCGGAGGAACCGGAGGTCGAGGAGACGCCGCTGCCGCCGGTGAAGAAATCGAACGCACCGCTCAAGGGTGGCCTCGGCCGCCAGGGGGACGGGGCGAAGTTCGGCCTCAAGTGGTGAGCCGTTCCGGCAGGTCACCCGGCCACGTCTCGCCACCGGCCGGGCCTCGCCCTCTGGCCACGCCTAGCCGAAAATCCCCTCGATCGGCTTCCCGGTCGAGAGCGGCACGGGGCGGCCATCGGGCATCGTGAGGATCGTCTCCGGATCGATGCCCAGCGCGGTGTAGATCGTCGCCGCAAGATCCTCAGGGGACGTGGGGTGCTCGGTCGGGAACTCCCCGTTCCTGTCCGACGCTCCCCAGGTTGATCCGCCACGGACGCCCGCTCCGGCGATCACGGCGGGGAACAGCGTGCTCCAGTGATTGCGCCCCCACTCCTTCGTCGGCTTCGCCGTCCGTCCCATCTCCCCGAGCGCCACGACGAGCGTCTCGTTCAGGAGGCCGCTTCTCTCGAGGTCGAGGAGCAAGGCCGAAAGCGCCTGATCGAAGGTGGGAAGGAGCCACTGGCGAACGTCGTTTGAATGGACGTGCGAGTCCCAGCTGTAGCCGTCGCAGCAGTCGTAATGGACCGTCACGAATCGCGTACCCGCCTCGACCAGTCTCCGGGCCATGAGACAGGCCTGACCGAACAGATGACGGCCGTAGGCCTCGCGCACCGGCGCAGCCTCCCGCTCCAGATCGAGAGCGACGCGTGTCCGGGGGCTCGTCACCAGGCCGAGCGCGCGCTCGCGGATCCGGTCGAGCTCGAGGGCCCGCGTGTCGTCGACGATGCGGCGGGTTGCATCGAACGATTCGAGGAGGCCGGCCCGGCGGTGGATCCGGGCGATGTCGTCGTCGGTGACCGGATCGAGGCCCTCGATCCGGCAACGGAGTTCGGCGTCGGAGCAGTCGCGCCAGTAGGGATTGTCGGTGAGGCCCCGCCGGTCGACCTTCGTGGTCAGCGGATTGACCGAGGTCCCGAGCCAGCCGCCGTACTCCCCGGGGCGGACGTACTGACCGTTCTCCTGGAGCCGTCCGAGACGGTTGGGAACGACGGCGTAGGCGGGGAGATCGCGGGCTCCCTTCGCTCGCCGCTGCTCGAGATGCTCCACGACCGACCCGATCGAGGGCCAGTCCTGGGGCGTAGCGCTGAATCCGCCTCCGACCGGAACCTGCCACCGGTGGCCGGTCTGGACGTAGTGCCCACCGCCGCTGTGATCGTTGAAGTCGTGCGTCATCGACCGGATCACGCAGTACCGGTCGGAAACCTCGGCGAGTTTGGGAAGATGCTCGCAGATCCGCAGGCCCGGAGTCCGACAGCCGATCGGGCTCATCGGCCCCCGGATGTCAGCAGGCGCCTCCGGCTTCATGTCGAAGGTCTCGTACTGGCTCGGACCGCCGAACAGGAACAGGAAGATCACCGACTTGGCCCGTGGCTTCACGGCCGTCGCAGCGGCCTCGGCGGCCAGCACCTTCCCCAACGACATCCCGAAAAGCCCCGCCCCACCGGCCTGTAGCATCGCGCGCCGCCCCGCACGACGCGACAGCGAGCCGGGTTGTCCGAGGATCTCGAGCATCGGCGACTCCGAGCCGGAAAGGACGGTGTCGATTCACCACCCGACCGGCGGCACGTAGACCCCATCGCGGGATCGAGGGGAGGCCAAACGCAGCGGCTCAATGAGGCAGTTGGGGGATCTTCTCGCCACCTGCGATGGTGCACATCGCCGCCCAGATCGTGGGATCGACGTCCGCCGACACCAGCCGCACCCCGCCGTCGCCATAGGCGATGTTGCAGCCGGCCGGATGCTGCGAAAACATCTGGTCGCAGTGCCCCTTGCCGTCGTTCGGGGTGTGGACCGGGCCGTCGGCAGTGGGCCCGGAGTGCGACAGGACGAACGCCGCCCCCGGTCCGGCCGGCGACGTGCTCATCGTCGGATCGACCTGGCACCACCCACCGGCC
>Ga0164293_10003755_pt1 | contig 12978 bp, 10 predicted proteins | sample GEODES118metaG_FD_111487 | JGI IMG/M metagenome (GOLD analysis project Ga0164293, IMG submission 111487) | Eutrophic lake water microbial communities from Lake Mendota, Wisconsin, USA - GEODES118 metaG | ecosystem: Environmental > Aquatic > Freshwater > Lake | place: USA: Lake Mendota... | reverse complement strand
ATACTGATCACGAATCAGTTGTAGCCCTGCCAACTAAGTCTGAATAGAAAGTTCTCAACTGAAGCTGCCAGATTTCCCGTGGGACGCATTAGCTCCCTTCGGTGAAATCGCGCGCGCACACCCAGGTGGCGCAATCGATTTATCACAAGGCACTCCGGTTGACCCAACGCCTGAATTCATTCAAGCGGTCCTTAGAGATAGTTCAAATTCACCAAGCTATCCAGTGACCGCAGGTACGCCTGAACTTCGTGCCGCGATTACTCATTGGGCAAAAACTAAGTTAAAAGCAACCGGCGAGTTTGATGTCTTGCCGCTAATTGGCTCGAAAGAGTTAGTTGCCTGGCTGCCAACGCTTCTGCAATCTAAGTCAGTTAACTTTCCAGAAATTGCATACCCAACTTATCGAGTGGGTGCGATTTTGGCCGGTGCCAGTGAAGCTGCTGTTGCAATTAGCCCAGAACGATGGCCGCAAGCTGATTTAACTTGGGTTAATTCACCCGCAAATCCAACTGGTCGCGTTCACAGTGATCAAGAATATTCAAACGCTATTGAATGGGCTCGTACGAACAATTCGGTCTTGGTCTCTGACGAGTGCTATTTAGAATTTGGTGACGATGCAGTTCCAACCTCGATTCTGCAGTACACCAACGGCAACAATCACAATATTCTCGCCGTCCATTCCTTATCAAAGAGATCTTCAATGGCTGGTTACCGCGGTGCATTTTTGATTGGTGATAAAGATTTAATCGCTCGCATTCGCGAAGTGCGTAAGCACTCAGGGATGATGGTTCCATTGCCAATTCAAAAAGCCATGACAATTGCGTTAAGCGATGAAACTCATGTTGCCGAACAACGAGCTCGCTATAACGCCCGCCGAGCAAAATTAGCACCTGCTCTTAAAGCTGCTGGGTTTTACATCGAATACTCAAATGCAGGCCTCTATATCTGGTGTACGCGAAAGGAAAGTGACTGGGATTCTGTTGCTTGGTTAGCAAATTTGGGAATTCTGGCTACGCCCGGAAATTTCTATGGCGATCTAGGAAAATCACACATCCGTATTGCCATGACTGCCACGGACCTTCAAATCGCTGAAGCTGCCGCACGTATTAATTCTGCAATACAAGGCTAGTAATGACAGTCGGAATTCTTTTGGTTGGTGGTTTTGGCACTCGGTTGTCACCACTTACAAATAAAACGCCTAAACCGATGCTTCCAATTGCGAATTTGCCAGTAACTGAACATCAATTACTGGTTGCAAAAGCTGCCGGCATCACCAAAGTAGTACTGGCCACCGCTTATTTGGCCGAAACATTCACACCTTATTTTGGAGATGGCTCTAACTGGGGCATGGATCTAAAATACGCTTTAGAAACTGAACCCCTTGGAACTGGTGGCGCAATTAGAAATGCCGCTGAGTTAATTCTTGCCGAAATTTCTGAGAATGAACCGATTGTAGTTTTCAATGGCGATGTTCTGAGCCGACATAATTTAGCTGCCCAGATAAAGTTACATCAATCTTCTTCGGCGGCGGCTACTCTGCACTTAGTTAGTGTCGAAGATGCTCGCCCATATGGGTGTGTTCCATTTGATGAAACTGGTCGAGTAACGGACTTCCTTGAAAAAATGGAAAACCCAATCACAAATACCATCAATGCAGGGTGCTATGTTTTTAGCACACAAGTGGTAAAAGAAATAGAACTTGGCAAAGTTGTTAGCGTTGAACGCGAAGTGTTTCCCGAGCTACTCAAGGCCGGAAAAGTTATTCAAGCATTTGTAGATGATTCGTATTGGTTAGATATGGGAACTCCGAAAGCTTTACTAAAAGGTTCGCAAGATTATGTGGGAAATCGCGATTTTATTGTTGGTGAAAATTCAATTATTTCAACGAGTGCGAAAATTAGGGGCGCTAGCGCAATTGGTCATAATGTAACTATCGGGGCTAACGCAGAAATTGTGTCTTCAATTGTTAGAGATGGCGCAGTAATTGCTGAGGGCTCTCGATTAGAAAGCGTTTTTGTAGAATCGAATACAACGGTGTTGAAAGACACCTATGCCAAAGGTGCCTACCTCGCCGGCGGCGAGATAATTGATTTAAAGCTTTAGAAACTCTCAACCACAACTTGAGTTTTTACGCCTAATTCGCGTCCAATTTGCCCTTTTTCGGCCTGGTTGGGCTTGACTTAACTGACTTACACGCGTGTAATTCACCTAAGAGAAGGCCACACGCCGTCAGGGCGGGGCCACTATTTATGTGGAGAGTTATTAATGCCGATTCGTCCCGCACAAAACCCTTCCTCCTCAGGTCCCGTAATTCAATTAGCCAGTGGCGAAAGTGTTGAGCTTTCCTGGCAAGAACGCGCACTATGTGCGCAAACAGATCCCGAAGCTTTTTTCCCAGAAAAGGGCGGATCTACTCGCGAAGCAAAACGAGTTTGTCTTTCCTGCGATGTTCGCGCTGAATGTCTCGAATACGCTCTTGCACATGATGAGCGATTTGGAATTTGGGGCGGACTTTCCGAGCGAGAGCGACGTCGACTTAAGCGTCGACCTGCTTAATCGATTTATTTCGATTAATTAGGAAACCAATTAGAAACGCCACCACAAATTATGGCGACGACGAAAATTACTGATCCGTTTCATGTCACAGCTGTAATAGTTTCTCACGACGGAGCACTTTGGTTACCCGAAGTTGTAGCCGCGCTATCCTCACAAACGCGCAGGTTAGATCAAATTGTGGCCGTTGATACTGGTTCAGAAGATAAGTCGGCAGCACTTTTAAAAGCTGCAAAAATTCCAGTTCTGGCAATGCCGCGTGATGCTGGATTTGGCGATGCGGTTTATCGCGCAGTTGAGAAATTTCCTAAGTCAAATAATGAACGCAATGAATGGATTTGGGTTATTCATGATGATTGCGCACCTAAATCTGACGCCCTTGAAAAGTTGTTAGCGCAACTCGTTGATCGTCCTAACGTAGCTATGGCTGGACCAAAATTATTAGGTTGGCACGATCGCTCACACTTACTTGAAGTTGGCGTAAGCATTACTAACAATGGTGCGCGCTGGACTGGAATGGAATCTCACGAGTATGACCAAGGTCAACACGATGGCGTACGAGATGTTCTTTCTGTAAGCACCGCAGGTGCCCTCATTAGAAGAGATGTTTTTGAAGAACTTGGTGGATATGACCCACAGCTAGCCCTCTTTCGCGATGATGTTGACTTTGGTTGGCGCATTCGCATGGCCGGGCATTCAGTTATTGTCGTTACAGATTCGGTCGCATTTCACGCCCAAGCAGCAGCTTCTGAACGCAGACCAGTCGATGTAGAAGGTGCATTTCTACATCGCCCGTTGCTGTTAGACCGGCGAAATTCAGCCTACGTTTTGTTAGCAAATTCATCTGCCTGGCTTTTACCGTGGTTAATTTTGCAGCTCATTGCTGGTGCGGCAGTCAGATCTGTCGGCTACCTAATTGCAAAATTGCCTGGCTATGCCAGTGATGAAATCTTGGCGATTGCTTCGCTCATTTTTCGACCAGCAGTTCTTCGAGCGGCACGTAAAGAGCGCCGAATTCATCGGTTGCTACCACCACGGGTAATTGCCGATTTCATCCCGCCTCGTTTCACTCAATATCGAAACGGACTTAATAACTTTTTGGAATCAATCCGAAATCGAATTTTTGCAAAACTTCCAACTGATAACGACATTGATGAAGAGTTCAATGATGATGCAGATCTGCTAACCCCAGCCAAGGTAGTTAATTGGGGGAGCGTGCTAAAGCGCCCACAGGTTGTTCTCGGAATATCACTCTTTATTTTTATCTTGCTTTCCTCCAGATCACGTTTCGGTTCGTTAATTGGTGGCGCATTAGCAACGACGCCTCACGGCACAAGTTCACTCTGGCGCAGCTACATTGAATCTTGGCATCAAGTAGGCATGGGAAGCTCAGCTCCAACGCCTCCTTGGGTCGCACTTCTCTCGCTTCTATCAATTTTCTTCTTTGGCAAGCCGGCCGTGTTGATAACATCACTAATCTTCTTAGCGCCGGCAATCATGGCCGTTTCGGCATATAAGTTTTTAAAACTAGTTACGACCAATGCTTGGTTGCGCGTATCGGCGAGCATGCTTTATGCGATTAGTCCGGTGGCAATCGCAAGTGTTAATACCGGGCGGCTCGGTACTTTAATTCTGCTAATTCTTTTGCCCTGGATCGTTGCAAGCATTCCAACCCTAGATAGCTTTGAACGTATTTCATGGCGTCGAATTTTTGGGGTTGCTCTTCTGCTTTCAATTGCAACCTCATTTACCTTGATGGTTTGGCTTGCCCTTTTGGCGGTAACCGCAATAGGAATCGGTCTCGATTTCCAAGTCTTTAACAAAAATTTAGATAAAGAGCTTTTTGATCAGAAGTTAAGGCGTCGAATTGCGCTATTGGTTACACCATTAATCGTTACAGCACCCTGGTCACTGGTTGCAATCATTGATCCAAATCGTTTTCTTTACGAACCCGGAATTTTGCTAAGTGGTGGCGGCCCTAATCTGGCGTTCTTAGGCAATCCAGGTGGTCCTGGCGCGCTACCTTGGTGGGCAATTAGTCCACTCACAATAGTTTTATTAGTAGCTTATTTTGCGAGCACTCAAATGCGTCAAGTCGCCAAAGTGGGACTAACCTTCTTGTTGCTTTCATCAGTTTTAAGCTCCCTCTCAATTACCGGTAATGGCACAATCGCACCTACTCAACTTTGGGTCGGCGTCTTCTTAGCTGTTGCGACTTTGGCTGCCGTAACTGTTGGCACCATTATTCTCAACGACTTGCGTGATTACTTGATTGCCACAAATGTGAATTATCGTCACATTTTATCTGCTGGCCTATTACTTATCACTTTGGGATATTCGGCAACTGCAATTTCTTGGAACATTACGCAAGCAGATTCTTCGCCGGTCTACACCAAGAGTGCAAACATTTTGCCGGAATATCTCGGCGTTGAATTGGATGCAAAAACTCTGGTTCTTAGAGAAATTGCTAATCGCGATCTTACTTCGCTCGCTTTCTACATCTCGCGCGGTTCAGATATTACTCTCGGCGAACCAGATGTTGCTCCGACGCAAGATCCAGCTATCGCAAAAGCAGTGATTGAACTCGCTGACGGAAGTGGCCTGACTACTAGCAAGACTTTTGCTGATTTTGGCATCAAGTATTTATTTGCGAAGAATCCGATTAATAAAGATGTGGTTCGCACTATCGATGCTCTTGGTGGATTTACTCGCACTTCAGCAACAGCAGATGGCATAGTTTGGAAAGTTAGTGAGCCAACTGGTCGCTTGATTTTTACAAACACAAACGGTGAGGTCACGTTGCTTGCTAGCGGTGGAATCGGTGTTACTACGAGTGTTCCAGGTCCAGGAGTAATTACGCTGACAGAGAATTATGATTTAGGTTGGCAAATTCTGCAGAATGGCCTAAAGCTTGAACGAAGCGAGAACGAGACCGGGCTTCCTCAATTCAAAGTCCTGGAAGCGGGCGAGTTCACTTTGATTCATGATGGAACTCTTCGTCGCGGCGCACTTAGTCTGCAGTTTATTGCTTGGGTAGCTTTGATTATCTTGGCGCTACCTGCCGGACGTCGTAAACGCGAGATCTCAGAGATGGAGCTCTCATGAAGTTTCAGAAGGGCGCGATTTTAGCTGGCGTAATAACTTTAGTTTTATTGGCCACCAATATGTTTGATGCGAATACCAGTGCACGCCAATTTTCTAAGTCCTATCCCGCTGTAGTCTGCCCGCCAAATCCAACTGGCGTCACTACTTCAACTTCAGTAGCGTCGAAGAAAACGCCGTTTTATCGGGTAGGAAATAAGAGTACAAAGTTAGTAGATATCAAAACACTTAGATATTCCAGTGTCAGTGATCCAATCTTGTTGCAAACTGAAGGTCTAACTCCAGTTAGTTTCCAAAGTCGCACCGGTGTATGGGCTGGCTCCGTTCTCTGCACCGCTCCAGCTACCTCGCAATGGTTTGTCGGCGGTAATTCAGATGTAAGCAGTAAAGGCAAGATTTATTTAGTAAATAGTGGCTTAAGTGTCTCGATTGTGGATGTTTTCACATGGAGTGAAAATGGCGAACAAGCGGTAAAAACTCTTTCTTTGAAAGCTAACTCAAGTGCGGCAGTAAAACTAGATTCCTTGGCACCGGGAGATTCAAGCATTGTGGTTCAAGTAGTTGCCAGATCTGGCCGGATTAATAGCTACTTGATTGATGAACGGGTTAAAGGTTTAAAGAAGCTAGGTGGAGATTCAGTAAATGCGATTCCAGCACCATCGCGAAAATTTGTTATAACCGGTATTCCTCAACAGCTAGTCAAGAAAAAAGCCCCAAATCATTATCTGCGCATATTTGTCCCTGGGGTAGCCGATGCCAATGTCTCCCTTGAACTGCTCTCTAGTGACGGTCGATTTATTCCAACCGGATTTAACGAACGTAAATTAGTCAGCGGGAAAGTCGTGGAATTGAAACTCAAACCAGAGGTAGCAAAGGGAGCTTTTGCATTTAAGTTGACCTCAGATCAACCAATAGTCGCTGCGGTTCGCTCTCGCGCCACCTCTAATGGAAATAGCGACTTTGTCTGGAGCACCCCTTCGCCAGCTCTGATCCCCATGCAGATCTCGCTAGGCGGACTCTTGCCGAAAATTGTCTTTGCTGGTGATGCCATTGCAGTTGATCTTCAAATCCAGTATTCAAATGGCAAGGTTAAGGAAAAGAGCATTACTGGTTCAGATCTAGTTGCTTGGCAAGTCCCAAACAACACGATCTCAATCAAAGTTCTTCGAGCCGGTGTTGAAAATTACGCAGGTGCTTTAATCGCGGCCAAGAGTGGTTATGCCTTTTTCCCAATAGCTACAGGTGCCGAACTGACTAAAGTGGCAATACCGTCGTCAAACATTCGGGTTCTAAATCCATAAAAATCCCAAGTTTTTGAGCGACTGCCCACTAATCTGAGTCATATGAGTTCGCTTAAAGTAGGTCGCGCGTGTTCTCGCGCCAGTTGCCGTCGCATGGCAACTATGACTTTGACCTACATTTATGCCGAATCAACCGCAGTAGTTGGTCCACTGGCAACTTATTCTGAACCGCACGCGTACGATCTATGCGAAATTCACGCAGAACGTTTAACAGTCCCAAATGGTTGGGAAGTTATTCGCGCGCAAATTTCAGATAGTCAGAGCGGTCCTTCTAGTGATGATTTGATGGCTATCGCTGATGCAGTTCGCGAAGTAGCTGCGACTCCGATTGCCGAAAGCGCTTCATCAGCTGCAACACTGGCAGCAAGTTCTGAACACATTGGTCGACGAGGTCACCTTCGAGCTGTACCAAATAAGTAATTGAAGAAATAGTTATGAATGAAGATATCCCCAATATTTTTAAAGCGTATGACATTCGCGGTTTAGTAGATACCGAACTTTCGCCAGATTTTGCTTTTGCCGTCGGATTAGCATTTGCTAGATTTCTTGAAATGAAACGTGAGCCAAGTACGGTCATTATTGGCGAAGATATGCGCCCTTCGTCACCAGAACTGGCAGAGGCTTTTTCTGCTGGTGTAACCAGTAACGGAACAGATGTAATTCGCATAGGTTTAGCATCGACCGATCTACTTTATTTCGCGGCGGGGTCAAAGAACTTGCCAGGTGCGATGTTTACTGCCAGCCATAATCCAGCGGCCTATAACGGCATAAAGTTATGCCTAAGTGGGGCTCGTCCAATTGGCAAAGAGACTGGCCTGCAGACAATCGAGAAATTTGTCCGTCAAGGTATGCCAGTTGCGATGCGCCCGGCAGGTGTTGAAACCCATGAAGATTTACTTCAAGCATATGCTGATCATTTACATAAACTGGTCTCTTTCAAAGGTAATCGTCGCCTGAAGATAGTTATTGACGCAGGTAATGGAATGGCTGGTTTTACTGCGCCGGCAATATTTGATCGCCTAGGCGCTGAGATAATTCCGCTTTACTTTGAACTCGATGGCAATTTCCCTAACCATGAAGCTAATCCAATTGATCCAGCGAATATACGAGATCTACAGAAAGCGGTACTGGCAGAAAGAGCTGATATCGGTTTAGCTTTTGATGGTGATGCCGATCGTTGTTTCTTGGTAGATGAAAAGGGTGAAACAGTTGACCCATCTTTGCTCACTGCTCTTATTGCTAGTCGCGAGTTAGCAAAAAACCCAGGTGCCACAATTATCCATAGTCTGATCTCTTCCCGAACCGTGGTCGAAGTAATCAATGAGTTAGGTGGAGTACCGGTTAGATCAAGAGTTGGGCATTCCTACATAAAGGCACTTATGGCAGAGACTGGCGCAGTTTTTGGTGGCGAGCATTCTGGCCACTTCTACTTTAAAGATTTTTGGCGAGCAGATTCTGGTGCTTTGGCTGCACTTCATGCTTTGGCTGCACTGGGAGAGTCTGACCAGACTATTTCTCAACTGCTCGCACCATTCAAAAGATATGTTGCAAGCGGCGAAGTCAATTCACAAGTGGCAGATTCTGCCGAAGTTTTAAAAGCTGTTCGAGAAAAGTATGCCGCGCTTTCTGAATTTGAGATTGACGAACTTGATGGTTTAACCGTTTCTACAAAAGACTGGTGGTTCAACGTTCGTGCATCAAATACCGAACCCCTGCTGCGCTTAAATGTAGAAGCCGATACTGCGGTACATATGGCGGCCCATCGTGATGAGCTATTGGCGCTAATTAACGCTTGATTATTGTGCCTAAGTAGAACTCAACTGGGCATTGCCGATACTCTTGCCTTCTGGCGGGGTCCTGCCTAATTGACCATATTTCTCACTTTTCTACTTAGGAGTTTTACTGTGAACGCACCTGTAACAAAGACCGTACCTCGCAATGACATTGCCGATGCTTCGCTAGCAGAGCAAGGCCGCAAGCGAATCGAATGGGCCGAACGCAATATGCCAGTTCTTGCTCAAATCCGTGAGCGATTTGAAAAGTCGCAACCATTTGCTGGCATTCGTATTGCTGCCTGTATGCACGTGACTACCGAAACTGCCAACCTGATGCGCGTTCTAAAAGCAGGAGGTGCTGATATTGCGCTTTGTGCATCTAATCCACTTTCGACTCAAGATGACACAGCTGCAGCACTTGTCCATGAATATGGCATTAGTGTTTTCGCCAAGAATGCGGTTGATCGCGATGGATATTACTCACACCTAAATGCGGCCCTAGATATCGAACCGCACCAAGTGTTCGATGATGGTTGCGATTTAGTAAATGTTTTACACACTACCCGCCAAGAATTAATCCCAAATGTTGCCGGCGGTTGCGAAGAAACTACAACTGGTGTTATTCGCCTAACTCAGATGGCTAAAGACGGTGCGTTGAAGTTCCCAATGATCGCGGTTAACGACACCGACACAAAGCATATGTTTGATAATCGTTACGGCACCGGCCAATCAACACTCGATGCAGTTTTCCGTGCTACTAATTATCTTCTTGCCGGTCGCATCGTGGTTGTAGCTGGCTTTGGTTATTGCGGAAAAGGCGTAGCGGAGCGTGCCAAGGGTATGGGCGCAGATGTAATCGTTACTGAGATTGACCCAACTAAAGCACTTGATGCAATGATGCAAGGCTTCCGTGTTATGCCAATGACTGATGCTGCAAAAGTTGGCGACGTCTTCATTACAGTTACCGGCAACCGTGATGTTCTTCGCGATGAACACTTCGCAGTTATGAAGGACGGCGCGATTATGGCTAACTCTGGTCACTTTGATATTGAAATTGATGTGGCTTGGTTAGAGAAAAATGCCAAGAGCAAGAATGCCAAGATGCGTCATCAAACAGATGAATATGTAATGTCAGATGGTCGTCGCTTACTTCTCATTGCTGAGGGTCGCCTGGTAAACCTTGGCGCTGCCGAAGGTCACCCAGCATCTGTAATGGATATGTCATTCTCAGATCAAGCGTTAACTGCCGAATATCTGGTTAAAGAGGCAAAGAATCTCGCGGCCGGAATTCATAACGTTCCTACCTATATAGACAAAGAAGTTGCCAGCCTTAAACTAAGCAGCATGGGTGGCAAGATTGATGTTCTTACACCAGCACAAGATTTGTATTTGAATTCTTGGGAACACGGAAGCTAAATGACCTTAGTAATGGTCGTCGATGACGACCAGGATCTCGCGGAGATGCTCGGTATCGTATTGACCGGTGCCGGCATCGACGTGGATCTAGTAAGTCGCGGAGATGAAGTACTTGATGTTTTTCGTAATAATCCACCAGATTTGGTTTTACTAGATGTTATGTTGCCAGGTTTAGATGGCATTGAAGTATGTAAATTGCTTAGAGCCGAATCAATGGTGCCAATTGTGATGCTATCGGCCAAAGGCGATACTCACGACGTAGTACGTGGCCTTGAAGCAGGCGCTGATGATTACATGGTCAAACCCTTTAAGCATCCATCTGAATTAATAGCACGTATCCGCACCCGCTTGCGCCGTACCAATACTGACATCTCTGGTCTATTAACAATTGCTGATTTAGTAATCGATGTGGTCGCGCATCAGGTATCACGTGCCGGTAAACAGATTGCGCTAACTCGATTGGAGTTTGACCTGCTTGTCGCGCTAGCTCGCGAACCAGGTCGAGTCTTTTCGCGCGATGCGTTGCTCAGTGAAGTTTGGGGCTATCGTCACTCAACTGATACCCGTTTGGTAAATGTTCATGTTCAGCGTCTTCGTGCCAAAGTCGAACACGACCCAGAGCATCCTGAAATTGTCGTAACCGTGCGAGGTGTTGGTTACAAAGCCGGCGGCCAGTAGATGCGATCTGGCAGTGCTCACAAATCAAACTCTCTCGCTCTGCGGGTAGTTGTCTCGACTATTTTTCTATCGCTAGTAGTAGTTTCGATTACTGGTTCAACCCTTTATTCCAGACTTTCAACTGGTATCAAGCAAGTAAATATTGATACTGCGATTATCGAAGCTCGCTCTACTATCTTTAGCGCTCAATATCGCCTTGCTATAGCTACCGGAAGTCCAACTGATTCAGTTCGGGAAATTTTCAGTTCAGTAATTACTTCAGCAACAACCGTCGGATCTAATGAAAGTGGCCGTGAAGTTGTAATTCTGCAAGTTCCTGGATCTGCTATTGGTAAAGCAAACTATGAGATCAGTTCAAATTTAGTCTCCAATACTTCGATTCCAGAATATCTCCGCAACAAAGTACGTAACTCAGAGAACTTAGAGTATTCATATGTCCGTATTGATTACGCAGGTTCAAATTCGATAAATGGTCTCGCGGTAGGTCAGCGCATCAGCATTCCAGACGGTGGCGACTACGAGATGTATGTTCTCTTCAGCCTCGCCGATCAAACGGCAACATTGGCCTTAATTAGCAACTCTCTCTATCTAACCGGATTTGCGTTGATTATTTTGATTGCGCTAATCATTTGGATTGTAGTTAGACAGGTTGTAAAGCCAGTTCGCGATGCGGTTCGAATTTCTCAACAGTTCACTGATGGTGACTTTAGTCAACGCATGCAGGTGAAGAGCAACGACGAGATCGCCAGCCTTGGAAATGCTTTTAATGAGATGGCCGAATCTTTAGAGAAGCAAATTGCCCGCCTCGAGAATTTGTCACGAGTACAACAGCGATTTGTATCTGATGTATCCCATGAGTTACGTACTCCGTTAACAACTTTACGTATGGCCTCAGAAGTTATCCATAATGCACGCGAAGGATTTGAACCGGTAATCGCTCGCAGCTCTGAATTATTGATCGGACAAATCGATCGTTTCGAGCGCTTGCTCGAAGATTTACTGGAAATCAGCCGATTTGATGCAGAGGTAGCCGAATTGGAAGCTGTGGAATTCGACATTTGTGGCTCGCTAGAGCGCTGCATTGCTGATCTCTCACTGGTTGCGAAAGAAAATGGAATTGAGATTAATCTAAATCGCCCGAGAGATGCAGTTTTTGTAAATGGAGATATTCGTCGAGTTGAACGGGTGATTCGAAATCTCCTCAGTAACGCTATAGATCACGCTGAAAGCAAGCCTATAGAAGTGCGCATCATGGCTTCACCTGAAGATGTTGCCATTGGCGTCCGTGATTACGGCGTTGGTATTGAGCCAAGAATGCTCAATCGAGTTTTCGACCGATTCTGGCGAGCCGATCCATCGCGCGCCCGAACTCGCGGCGGAACTGGTTTGGGTTTATCAATTGCTCTGGAAGATGCGCGTCTACATAACGGCGAACTCGAAGCTTGGGGTGAGCTAGGTAAAGGCGCTCACTTTGTTCTTTATCTACCACGACGAGCTGGCGATCAACTGAACTCTCGATTAATCTCGCTAAAAGGTTAACCACAACCAATAATTTTTGGGCAGAGCATTTAGTCAGCAAAGTTTAATCTTTATAGATGCAATTAGTGTCGGACCTAAAATATTTACTTTTTCCAACTAGATGTTTTGGCTGTCGCGAACTTGGCTATTCAATTTGCTCAATATGTCGCAAGCTCTGGAACCCACATTTATACCAAAGCAAAGTTGTTAACTTAGCTGTTTACTCTGCAATTCCATATTCACCAGTTGCAAAGAATATTTTGTTGGCTGCGAAAGAACAGAGTATAAAATCAGCAGATCAATTAGTTCGTAGCGCCATGAACGCATCGCTACAAAGACTTTTTCAAAAATATCAAAATTGTGCTTTAGTTCCAATTCCTTCTGGGCCAGCTTCTAATCGTCGCCGTGGTCGAGACTTCATTAACGAGATGGCGATCTTGGTCGCTAAAGATATGGGGGTAGTGGTCCTGCCGTTACTTGAGCAGCAAAGATTGGTTAGAGATCAAAGTAAATTGAATATCGCCAGCCGCCGGGAGAATTTGGCAATGGCGTTCTCAATAAAACCTCAGTTCCGTGGGAATTATTCAGGTGAGAGCGTGGTTATTTTGGATGATCTAGTAACCACTGGATCGACT
>Ga0164293_10003753_pt1 | contig 12985 bp, 12 predicted proteins | sample GEODES118metaG_FD_111487 | JGI IMG/M metagenome (GOLD analysis project Ga0164293, IMG submission 111487) | Eutrophic lake water microbial communities from Lake Mendota, Wisconsin, USA - GEODES118 metaG | ecosystem: Environmental > Aquatic > Freshwater > Lake | place: USA: Lake Mendota... | reverse complement strand
TCGTGGACTCCGAGCGATAGCAACCTCATCGACGCCGACGACGGTCAACGCGTCCGGCTCGTCGCCTGCTCGAGCGCAGCGTGCGCGCCTCACGACGCCTCGTGGCTCCATATCGTCGACTTCAGCGATGCTTGTCCCGAATGTTCGAGCATTCATTATCGCCTCAACGAACACGGAGGACTCCCCGTTGCGCTCTTCGCCGACGGCGTTGTGTATGTGGCCGACCGTTCAAGCCTCGACGAGCCCTCGGCAGCCGCCACGACGTTGCGGAGCATTGCAACCGATGCGACGCTTCCGCTACCCGATCACTGTTCGACTACGCTGCGAGGCACCACGTTTTCGCTCGTCTCGAGCGGTAACACCCTGCTCGCGTCCGGCACCGTGCTCGGTCCCAGCCGGCAGCGGCTTCTCGCATTTGAATTTTTCGACATCCACGAGCCGCTTCGCCCGCATCGCACCTCGAGCTTCACCGTGGGGTCGGATTGGACTTGGACCCCCGCCATGGACGACACCTCCGCGATAGCGTTCAAACGAGCGTCTTTGTTGGCCTCGGTGGCATTTACATCCTTTCGATTTTCCGACCGCCGCTACACGACAGGCGCGTATCTCATGTCGTTCGCTGCCCCGGCCGCCAAGGCCATCACCGAAATTCCTACGCGCGATTGGGTTGAACGCGCCACCTTTGTCAATGACTACCTGATTACCCTCGGTCCACAACACGTGGAATCGCACCTGATCAAGGATCACGAACCCAAAACAGACCGACGATCACCCACGGTTGCACCATACAACTAATCACACCAGAAGTCACGCCGCGGCACTCGGTTCAAGGCCTGCTCGACCACAACACCGCGACGTGACTGCTCACAATGAACGTTCTATTTCGAAAGCTAATTTAATATTAAGCGACCAATATTTGATTCACCGCGAGTTCGCTGTCGTCCGAACTTCACGTTTCTCCACGCCGCCGTCTCCGCTCGTGGCGGCCGCACCGGCCGCAACAACACGCGGTTGCTCGCGCTCGGTTTCAGCTCGCGCATGAGTGATCTCCCTGGCTTTTACGGGGATTTGACGCCCCATGATGCGCGTGCCTTTCGGGATGTGAAGGCGAAGCACGCCGTCCCGATAATCTGCCTCGATCTTACTCGCTTCGACGCCACGCGGTAATTCGACAGAGCGAGAGAACGAACCATAACTGCGCTCGGTATACTCATAGCCACGTGCGCGCTTCGTCTCTTCGGCGCGGCGTTGTCCCTCGACCGTCAGCACGTTGTCATCGTTGACCGAGACGTGCACATCTTCCTGTCGCACCCCGGGCAAATCGATATCAAGAACGTATTCTTTATCTTGCTCAATGAGCTCCAAGTCAGGCGTAAACACATCGCGCCCCCGCGCTGAGCTCCATGCGCTAGGCGCAGCGGCCGCGAACGTCGTGCCAAACGGTTCAAAAAGAGCCGCAGCGCGCCGGCGCAGCGAACTCGGCGATACGAAGTCATCAAACAAGCGCTCCATTTGTTGCCACATGCTTCGAGGCGACAGATCTTCCGAAAAGAGCCTATCAATCTCACGCCTCAAAGCCCTCGGCGCGGTGAGATCGTCAAGAATATCCTCGAGATCATTGCGCAAGTTGAACATTGAAGGGCGTCGCCATCGCATCAAATTGGCCATTCTTCGACTCGCTTTCCAACAAGAGTGGTCTCACGCCACGTGGCTGAAGCCGTCACGACTCGGAGGCACGCGGCGCGCTTCATCGAGCAATGGGCGTGCCGTATCGCGAGGACCGAAGCGGTGCCGTGAGAGGAAAAAGAGAGTCCTCTGGATTGTTCTGGTCATCGCGGAGCCAAGAATATGCACATTGCATTCTTTTGCACGAATGCCTCACAGTAAATAGCCCACGTGCACGAGCACTTTGCGAACACCCCTTGGCTGCACGCCAGCGACGCCCTCGATCCCCCTAAGCAAGGGGGGCAAATCGCTTATCGGCGGCCGCGGCAATTCCGACGCAACCCGGGCAGAGGCCTCGGCGCGTCGCGCAAACGCGCCCCGACGTCACGCGGCAACGCGGTGGAGCAGCCGCGCGATTTGCGTTTTTCGCAGCGGCATTCCCGTACGCCCCACGACACCGCGAGCTTCGAGGTCCTTGACGATCTGCCGCTGCGACAGCCCAGCCGAGGCAAGCTCACGCACGTAGCGCAGCACCTCTTGCTCAGCCTCATCGCGCTCAAGGCGCACGCCATCGGGCGCGACGCGATAGCCGTAGGGCACTGCACCTACGCGTTCGCCGCGCGCTTGTTTCGCAGCCAGTGCATCACGTGTGCGGGCGCGATGAACGGCGCGCTGATACGACGCGAGAAGACTGACAGCTCCGCGAGTGTAAGCCTGCCCAGCGGGAGATGCATCGCGATCCCCCCGAGACACGTGCTCTGCGGCGCGAGTCTCAAGGTGGCCCGTCGCAAGCTCCTCCATCGATGAATAATACACTTGCGCTCCCGCTGCGTGGACCGCCTGCTCGACAATGCGCTCGACGAAAGCATCCGTCGCGACGCGAGACCGACACGCTGCGACGACACCTTTCGCCCCGTGTGTGGCGATCGCGCGCAGCGCTGCGACGAGGCCGGGCCGCTCCGCGACGGGGGCCCCTCCGAAGACCGATGCGTCAACGGCCCAAGCCGCAACGATCACGTCGTGCTCGACCGCCCATCGCTCGATGCTGGCGCGCTGCGATTCAAGGCTCGGCTCCGCTTCGCCGGCGGCAGTGCGCAAATACCCAATGACGTAACCGGGAGCGGATGAGACGACGCGCGACACGGCTTGATACTCTACGCGCAAACGGATCGATTGCACACAACGAATGAAGCTCAACGTCGCGGGGTCGTTCGCTCGAGATACGCTACGTCGTGGTCTCACGTGACCACGAACGAGCATCAAGCCTCGCGAGGATGCACCGACCAACGAGCTGCCTTAGCTCAATCGAACGTAGAATACATGCACCGAATGCGCGCACGACACGGGGCAAGGCGCAACCGCGAATCCGGACTTTCCGAGCCCGGCGCGCCATGGCCTCGTATCGACGGTTGATGAGGAGCCGCGCGCTCGGGCGACGTCCCCGGCGGAGCGGGCAATTCAGGCGCTTGGCTGGGTCCTACCGCAGGTCCCGATTCGCGTTCGCGCCGAGCCGCATCGTCGATGGGGCGCCGCTTGTTGGCAGGTCGTGCGGGACGTTTCCGACTCGATAGCTCAGGCATCTTCAACTTCCTCCAGGCCATGCGTTCATCTCGGGCGGTGGGTATCGAGGCGTCCACCGCCGCCTGAAAAACGGTTCTGCAATCGAAGAGCCGAGCCCGTGCCTCACCCAAAAGATGCAACGCACCTATCCATATTTGATTTGTGGCACGCCGTTTGGATTCACCGTTGGCAATGAAGCGAATCCTCGTATGCCTCGACAATTCGCCACGAGGCCCGGTCGTCGCGAGCTACGCCGTCGACCTCGCCAAAGCACTGGGCGCTCGGCTGAGCGCACTGCGCGTTGTCTCCATCGCGCCCGAACTGTCTCGCATCGTGTCTATTGAGGCTCGCGCCGACCTCATCGAGCTCATGACAAATCGAGCAAAAAAAGAGCTTTCCGAATTACTTGCGAACGCACCGCCTGAACTTATCGAAGGATTTTATGTTCACATCGGCACTCCGTGGGACGTCATCTGCAACGAAGCGGTGTCCCTCGGCTGCGACATGATTGTACTGGGTTCCCACGGTTACTCAGGCATCGACCGAATCGTCGGCACGACCGCAGCGAAGGTCGTGAACCACAGCGACCGTTCGGTGCTGGTCGTGCGAGAAACACCGCCGCATAAGAACAACTGACCCGTGCAAGCACGGTCGCCCTTATCCGTCGTCGAACGCAATGCCAGACGGGTTCATATCGATATGCCGAATCTCAGCCAATTCGCGACGCAATTGACCACGAAAGTCTGGATGGGCAATCGAAATAAGGGCTTGTCCACGCTGTTGAAGGGTCATTCCATGCAGGTTCACTGCACCGTATTCGGTCACAACCCATCGAACATGGCCACGCGTGGTCACAACCCCAGCGCCGGGTTTGAGCGCCGAGGTGATCCGCGAGATCGATTGATTCGCAGCGGTTGAAGGTAATGCCACGATAGGCTTTCCGCCGGCCGAGCGCGCCGCCCCGCGCATAAAGTCAACCTGCCCGCCGATGCCAGAGTAAATCGTATGCCCCATTGAATCGGCACATACCTGCCCGGTCAAATCAACTTCAAGCGCCGAGTTAATGGCCACCACGCCATCGTTTTTTGAAATCAAAGCTGTATCGTTGGTTCGATCGCAAGGGTGCATTTCGACAAGCTGGTTGTCATGCACAAAGTCGAAGACCTTGCGTGAGCCACTGACAAAGCTCGACACCGTGCGACCTTGATGCACTTTTTTTCTACGATTGGTGACGACCCCACCCTCAATGAGGGGGACCAGCCCATCGGAAAACATTTCAGTATGCACGCCCAAGTCACACTTGTTTCCTAATCGAGCCAGCACAGCATTGGGAATAGCGCCGATACCTAATTGGAGACACGCGCCGTCTTCAATCAAGTCAGCCACGTGAGATCCAATACGTGCTTCCACATCGCTCGGAACGCTCGCAGGCTGCTCGAACAGCGGTCTATCGGTACGGATAAAAGCTGTCACTTTCGACATCGAAACTACCGAATTGCCGAGAGTTCGAGGCATTTGCTGATTGATCTCCGCGAGCACGGTGCGGGCCGAGGCAACAGCCGCCAAGGCGATGTCTACCGACGTACCTAGCGTGCAATGCCCGTGACGATTCGGCGGCGAGAGTTGCACCAACGCAGCGTCGATCGCGATCGCGCCGGACAGAAACAATTCCGGGATTTCCGACAAAAATACGGGCACGAAATCGGCATACCCATTGGCAATCGCACTTCGCACATGAGGTCCCGCAAACAGCGACACCGAACGAAATCGTTTGCGATGGTCGGGGTGCACGAAAAGCGCCTCGCCCTCCGTATGCAAGTGATAAAGCGTGACGTTTTCTAAGTCGCGTCGTTCGCACATCGCGCGAATCAGCGGCTCGGGGGTGGCCGCCGCCCCGTGCACAAATACGCGGTCTCCACTGCGCAAGTGCGACACAACCTCGTGCGCATCGGCACTCATTCGACAACTCCTGCAAGAACACGAAGGCCGTCGGTCGATGTGAAAATGCCAACAACGCGCCCGTGAACATCGGCGACAACGGCGCACCCATAGCGTTTCTCACTCATGTTGCGCGCAACATCGGCGAGCTTGTCGCTCGGTGCAACCACGTAAACATCGGACGTCATTGCATCCGTTGCGGTGTCCTTGTCTTGGTCAATCCCCTGCAGAGTCTCGAGAAAGTACAGATCCCGCTGTGACAAGACGCCCACCAGCTTGCCCCCCGACAGCACAGGCAGGTGCCTCACGCGCAGCGCCCGCATCATCTCGTGAGCTCGCGCCAACGTCTGATCCGCCCCGATCGTGTGTGGTGAAGCCGACATCACTTCACCCACGGTTATCGTCGCGGGATCGCCCGGGAAAGGAGTCACAGACCGCGACGGAGTCGCACCAGGTTCTCTGTTCGCATGGCCCAAACCCGCACCGCCCGCAGCATCCGCATGGGTCGCGTTCGCGTTCGCGTTCGCATTGGTCTTCAACGCCAGCCCGCTGTTTTCGTTCGCCATGCCGGCGAGCGTTGCAAAGGACTTACCACGCAACGCACATACTTTCGCTCTCGGCGCGACCTATTTGCATATTGCATTATTCATGGCTGCTGCCCGCGCCTGAAGCTTGGCGCGCAGCGCTTCGGCCTCTGCGGGGTCCACCGCCTCAAACCGCACGCGGGCACCTCCCTCGATGTCAGTCGCAATCGAATGCGCCGCGGGCATTTGCATCAACTGCAACCCATGGTCGCCGCCGTGACCGTGGGCTCCGTTGTGCCCCCGTCCGACGTGCTGCCCGGGCCCGTGCTGAGCGGCCGCCTCTCTCGCTCGAACGCGCATCACGCCGGGATGATCCTGCGACGTAAAAAGCAAGGCCATTCCCTCCTCCGTACGCTCCGTCGTGACGACGCCCCCAGGTACCCCAAGCGGACAGCCACGCACAACCTCAGCCTGCGTCAGGGCCGCTCTCGGAAAGTGCGTCGAGGAGCATCCGCCGAGGCCCAGGATCGCGATGCTCCAGGTCCACTTCATCAGCTCTCGAGCACGAATCGTGTAAGACACATTCATCATCTCGCATCGTTACGCAAAGGATGCGCCACCCTCGCGACCGGACGAGAATCTCGCGCCCGACGCAAAAACCTCCCGACTCGCCTTTCGACGCCAAAGCGGCGCGATCGCACGAACCGCTCGCGTTTCGCCAAACGCGAATAGACTGCGCCGCGATGCTGCGTCAGCCCTTCGACCCTTACGTTCGGTCCATTCCGATGACGGCGGAGAACGCTGCCTCCCTTGTGACATTTCGCCAATCTTTTTTTGGGCACTTTCCCGGTATCGCCGAGCGATTTGTCGCCGAGGCCCACGGCAGCGACTTCGCTCACTTCGTCTGCGCCGGTCAGGATGGCGTCGCGCGCCTCCACAGGCGCGTTGTCGCATGGCTCGAGCGCACCACGGGCGGGATTTACGACGATTGTTACGCCGCAGCATCTTATCGAACCAGCCGTGCCCATGCTCGACTCGGAATCCCGCTTCACGTCATGGTTACGGCGCTCGGGTGGATTCGCTCGGAGCTTATCGCGCTGGCCGACGAAAGCCACGTAACGTCCGAATGCGATTCCCAAGCATCGTCCGGATTGGCTACGAAAGAGGCAATATGCCCGAAGGCAATGCGCGGGGCGCTGTTGCGAATTGCTGACTTCGAGGTTGCTATCTGCACACAAGCCTACAGCGACGCTCACGCTCAACCGGAGTCATACGTTCGAGCAAACCTCGCTCACGCCCTTAGCCTCTATGAAACATCAGTGCAGATTGCACCAAATTTGGTCGTGGCCCTCGATGATGCTGGCAGGATCGTCGCAGTGAACGCGCACGTCGAACGTACAAGCGGATGGAACTCCCGGATCCTCGCCGGCGCACCATTCGTTGACCAACTGATTACGCCCGAGGCCTCTGCCACTGCCCGCGAAATCCTGAGCCAGCGGCTCGCACGCATGGCTGGCCAAGACACCCATGAACTTCTCATGCGCACAGCATCCGGCGCCGGGCGTGAAGTTCGATGGCACCTGTTCCGTATTGCTGACGGCAATCCCCATCGCATCGCCATTTTCGCGGTTGGGACGGACTTGACCGAATCACGGCAAGCGGAGAGACAATTGAAGCAAAACGAACGACTCGCAGCTTTGGGGACGATCGCCGCGGGCCTTGCCCACGAAATCCGAAACCCGCTCAACGGCGCGCTGCTGCATACAGCATTCATTCACCGCGCACTGCGCGATCGCCCGGACATCGACATCGCCGACGAGGTCATCGACTCTGCCGCTATTGTCACAACGGAGCTTCAACGCCTAAGTAGACTCGTCACGAGCGTGCTAGCCGCGAGCCGGCAGAACCCGATCCACTCCCAGCGCGTATGCGTTGTCGATGTCCTGCGGCATGTGCACCAATTGGTTTCGCATCAGGCGCGTATCGCTCACATCGACGTGTGTCTGGATGTACCGAACCTTTCGCTCCACGTGATGGGCGACCGCGAGGCCCTCACACAAGTCGTGCTCAACCTCGTGCATAATGCCATTGATTCCCTCGCTTCTGCCGACACCCTAGCGCTGTCAAAGCGAATCGATCTGCGCGCACGCCTGTCATCATCTCGCGTCATTCTCGATGTGACCGACAATGGCCCGGGCCTCGTCGCCCCGGAGTCGATGATTTTTGACGATTTCTTCTCCACCAAACGATCCGGGACGGGGCTTGGCTTGGGCATTGCCCATCGCATCGTGAAGGCTCATGGCGGAACCGTAGACGTCGACAGTCAACCTGGACAAACATGCTTTCGCGTGATGCTTCCCCACAGTGACAACAGCGCTACACCGGACGTGCACGACGGAGCGCTCGAGCCTCGTCGCGAATCGCACGAGAATGAACCGGCCAGGGAGACCGCTGACGCATGAATCGCGCCCGAGTGGTTGTCGTTGATGATGAGCCAAGTGCGCGAGCAGGGCTCGAGCGGCTGCTAAAGCAAGCGAGCTATCACGTAGCCACCGCTGCCAGCGGGCACGAGGCCTTGCATCTCGTCGCCGAATGGGCGCCAAACGTGATCGTCACCGACCTTCGAATGCCGGGGATGGACGGCGTCACGTTGCTTGGCGAACTTCGGAAATCACACCGCGACATTCCTGTGATCGTGACGACCGCTGTCAGCGAAGTGAGCTCCGCGGTCACGGCGATGCGAGCCGGCGCGAGCGACTACCTCACGAAACCACTCGAATTCGATGCGCTTGTCATGGCCATCGAGCGCACTCGAGAGCACCACGCGCTCCGCGCCGAAGCCGAGAACCTCCGGCGACAGCTTCGCGAGCGCGGCAGCGGAGGTCTTCACGGTCTTATTGGCGCAAGCCCCGCAATGCAAAGCGTGTATTGTACCGCAAAGCAAGTCGCCCCATCGCGCGCATCAGTTTTGATTACCGGCGAAAGCGGCACGGGCAAAGGCGAGCTCGCCCGCGCGATTCACGCGCTGAGCCCGCGCGCGAAAAGCCCATTCGTATCATTGCACTGCGCATCTATCCCCGAGAGTCTGCTCGAAAGCGAGCTGTTCGGCCACGAAAAAGGCGCATTCACGGGCGCTGACCGCAGGCGCATCGGGCGCTTCGAGCAAGCACAAGGTGGCACGATTTTTCTCGACGAAATCGGCGAAATTTCGCCGATCGTGCAAACGAAGTTGCTTCGTGTCCTCCAAGAACGAGCGCTCGAGCGCGTAGGGGGCAACGAAACCCTCGCGCTCGACGTTCGCGTGGTCGCCGCAACGAACCGCGACCTTGCACAAGACGTCCGTGACGGACGCTTCCGCGAAGACCTTTACTACCGACTCAATGTAGTCCACATCTCTATGCCTCCGTTGCGCGCGCGAGGCAGCGACGCGCTCGTGCTCGCGACCGAGTTCTTGCAACGTTTCGCGGCCGACAACCAACGCCCGGTGCACGAGTTCAGCGATGAGGCTCGAACCAAAATTCTACGGCACGCTTGGCCTGGCAACGTCCGCGAACTCGAGAACGCGATCGAGCGTGCGGTGGTGTTGTGCACTGGACCCCGGATCGAAGCCGAGGACTTGCCATTCGACCAGCCCTCACCACACGCGGCGACGTCGCCACAAAAACCGAAGCCAGACGAGTTTGATCGCGCTTGCGCAGACCCCTCGAACGTCGACTCCGCTCCGCTTCTGCGCGTGCCTGGAGCAACCCTGGCAGAAATGGAACGCTGGGCCATTGTCGAGGCACTCAAAGCCACCGGTGGGTCGACCTCAAAAGCGGCGGAGCGCCTCGGAATCAGCGTTCGCACGATTCAATACCGCCTTCATACGTACGGGCTTGCTTCCATGACCAAACAGGACGCAAAACCCAGTTACGACGCCGTTGCGCCTCACGCGCCCCACCGCCGCGCCTTCGACACGGCCTAACGCCGCAGGCTCACGGAGCGGCCCTGCGCCTGAGCGCTGCGCCTGGGCGGCGCGCCACGCGTTCGTGCCAGTGCGTGCACTCCACATTGATCGCGCATTCGGAACTGGCCGCACGATTGCATCGCCACGGGTCGAGGTCACCCATGAAAGTTGAAGCTCTTCTTAGTCCTCACGTCGCTTGTGCGCGCCGCGAAGAACCTCTCATCGATGCGATTCGCCGCATGCGCGAAGAGCACGTTGGGGCACTCGTCATCATCGATGCCATGACCGATGGCCGGCGAATTCCTGTCGGAATGCTCACCGACCGCGACGTTGTTGTCGGGGTGCTGGCGAAAGATCTTGGCCATTTGCCAGTGCTGAGCGTCGGCGACGTGATGTCGATGGATATTGTGACGGCCACCGATGAAGAAGACGTCGGCGACGTTCTCCGCCGCATGCGCTCGTTTGGTGTTCGGCGGATCCCCGTTGTCGATGCGGCATCGGGAAATCTTCGAGGCATCATGACCCTCGACGACGCGCTCGCAGGCCTCTCCGACGAGCTCGCCGAGGCCGCCTCTCTGGCCGTCCACCAACGCGAAAGAGAGACGCAGCGGCGCCCTGCGTAGCTCCCGAGACACGCTACACATTGGATGTATTTGCAATTAATACGCAAATACATCTCATATTCTGATGCAACGTTTTTTCAAATACGGAGATCACGGGAGCGCACGGGCGTTTCTCGCAACTTTCAACGGAGTTCGTCATGCCTCATCGACGCGCAAAAAAAAGCCGCGCACGTTCGAAGCCCGCGCCTTCGTCACTTCAGGATCAGGGCCCGCATGCATCGCTCACGAGCGATACCGCGCAAGATGTTCGCCCACTCGTTGCAGAGTTCAACGAAACTGCGCCGTTCACCCCTGAAACCGACGCGCAGACCAACGCCGGCTGCTCGATTTCGACCGCGTTCGAGGACGAGCAGCAACTTGAGCGGAGTCAACGTGGCGAGGAGCCAAGCGAGCCTACCGCCACGGACGTCCTTCGCATTCGTGCAGTCGACTGAACTCGATCGCGCGAAATATTGCACTATACCCTTACCAACTGCGTGAACTCGCGACATCGCGTCGTTCGCCATCTGCCGACCGTTTGCGCGCGTACACGTCATCCACGTGCGGAGCGGGCTCGGCACGTGCCGGACGCGGAAGAGTCTCAAAGGGCGCTAGCGCCAACCAGCGCTCGATGGCCGAGACTTCAACAACACCGACCAGTTCGTCCTTGGCAATGACCGGCAATTGCGACACTTGCTCGCGCGCCAGCTTTCGCAAGGCCGACACAACAGGCTCGTCCGGCGAGGTCACAACGAGCTCTGCCGCCGGTGTCATCACCGTCGCGACCGAACATTGGGACCACTGGGCGCGCGGCACTTTGGCAAGATCGGTCATGCTGACAAGGCCAATAAAGCGACTATCGTCGACGACCGGAAAGACGCGCTCGCGAGAGCGCAAAAACCACGCTGCCGCCTCAAGCAGTGACGCGCTTGGCTCAAGCACGTCGCCCTCTTCCCGCATCAACCGATGCACAGTGATGCCCTCCAGGGCCTGCTCAACTTGAAGCGCCTCGTAACTGCGTTTCGCCGCCGTCGTGAGGAACATGCCAATCAGCGCCAACCAAAAACCATTGACCGCTCCGACGCCGCCGAACGTTCGCGATGCCCCGAACGCCGTCGCAATCCCCACGACGAGAAATAGCCAACCGGTGCCTTGTCCAACCCTCGACGCCCACCGCGTGGCCTTCGTCAGATCGCGAGTCCATCGCCACAACGATGCTCGAAGTACGCGGCCGCCATCGAGAGGAAAGCCCGGCAGCAGGTTGAACGTGCCCAACGCCACATTGATGCGCGCAAGCCATTGCAACACCGTCGCGACGGGGCCGATCTCGCCCACGGCTTGTGTCCCCAGCCCCCACCCGACAAGCCAGCACATCCCAGCGGCCATGAAGCTAAACGCCGGGCCCGCAAGCGCAATGAGAAACTCGGCCTTCGGCGACGGCGGCTCCTGCTCGAGATCTGAAACGCCGCCAAGCAAAAACAGACGCACTTCACGCACGCCGACTCCAAAACGCCGCGCCACAGTCGCATGGGCAAGCTCGTGCCCAACCACCGACGCTACGAAGCACACCGCGGCAACCAGAGCGGCCACCGAATGCATGCCCGACAGCCACGACGGACGGTCACGCGAAAACGTCGAGACTAGCGACCAGGTAAGTAAGAAAAAGAGAAGGAGAAAGCTCCATTCCAACGTGATCTTCACGCCCGCAATGCGCCCCAAGGCAAAACCACCTGCTTGACGCACGTGACCTCGAGCGAGCGGATCCCCCTGAAATTTCAGCACGCGATTGACCATTGCTGTCTCCTCACTTCGCAATCCGAAATCGAATTTGCTGTGAGGGGTTCAGCACATCGCGTGCCGCGGTCCATCCCGGATAAACAATTGTCCGTAACAGCGCCGTTTCAAACGGAGTCGTTACGGACAATTCTTGGGGAAGTGACGACCTACGGGTGAGCGTCAAGATAGGCGCCGCCTGAGGATCCTCGAAGCGAGGGGATCGCAGCGTGGTGCCTTGGTGACGGAATCGCGCGCGACGGCGTCGAGACGGGCACCATGGGCGGGATCGGCTGGGCTCCGACACGGAGCCGAGCCGATGCCCGAGCTCGATTATCGCGGTCGCGAAGGTTCAGCGACACGACGCTGGGACAGTGCCGCTAACGTCCATTTTTGTTCCAGCGCGCGGCATTGCGGCGCTGAGCGGCGGCGTCAACGTCGCGCCGAGCAAGAAGAACATCGATGTCGCAGCGTTCGTGGCGTCCGTTTGGCGTGACGAGACCGATGACGCTATGACGATGCTCACCGTTGTGCTTCGCGACCCATCGTTCGTTCCATGCCCACATGCGTTTGAGCTCGCGCTTCAGCTCATTGATTCGCTTATGGTCGTCGCTGCGAAGGGACTTTTTCTGCCGCATTAGCCCCGCGATTGCAGCGTTCCGCACGTCTTTGAGGAAGCGGTCAACGTCCTCTTGATAAAGGCCCTCGCGACGCAGAAACTCGTCCAACTCTTGCTCCGATACGGCGGCGACTGCCAGCACGACTCGAACCTTCTCTTCCGCCATCCACTACGACCGTGACGAAACCACAGAACTGATTGTTTTCGACGCTGATTTCATCGTCGACACGCTCGCCAACTTACGGGCTTCCCGCAGCCATTGCGACAAGTCGACTGCGTAGTGCCAACTTCTCGCGTCAGCGCACTGGCTGACATTGCTGTCGGTCCCGTCATCCACTCGATCATTCGGGCCCGAAAG
>Ga0164293_10003752_pt1 | contig 12986 bp, 4 predicted proteins | sample GEODES118metaG_FD_111487 | JGI IMG/M metagenome (GOLD analysis project Ga0164293, IMG submission 111487) | Eutrophic lake water microbial communities from Lake Mendota, Wisconsin, USA - GEODES118 metaG | ecosystem: Environmental > Aquatic > Freshwater > Lake | place: USA: Lake Mendota, Wisconsin... | reverse complement strand
TAATGTCAACATTAAATGAACCTATTGAATTTCAAATTTATGACTGGATGGAGGACCATGAGAAGGATGAAGAGGAAGATGAAGAGGATAGTGAGTCTAATAATTCTGGTGATATTGGAACATACATCATCCATACATTTGGGCGAACAATGGACGGGAAATCGGTTTATATGAAAATTGTAAATTATACCCCACATTTCTATATTAAACTCCCATTAAACTGGAGTAAAGATGAAGCGAAACATAATGTTAGTAAAATGCTTACCTATTTTACAAGTGATATGAATAAAAAAGTCTGGGGCAAGTTTCGCGCTAGTCTTATTAATATGGATGTTGTAGAGAGGATGGCAGCAGAAGGTTTTACAAATGGAAAGAAATATCTTTTTGCCCGTCTTATCTTTAATAATAATATTTCAATGAAGAAATTTAGATATATGTTTGAGCAATCAACGGTTTATATTCCAGGTATTACCAGTAAACCAATTCAATTTAAGACTTATGAGGCGAATCTCCCACCCATGCTTAGATGTTTTCACATCAAGAAATTGAGCGGGTGTTCTTGGGTTAGTGTAGGCAAATATACTAATATTGATATTAATAGTCGCGAGAGTTATTGTGATATTGAATTGAGAGTCGATTGGCGTGATATAACACCAATTACAAAGGATATCAACGCACCATTCAGAACAGCAAGTTTTGATATTGAATGTTATTCATCAGATGCAGATAGATTTCCCGAAGCGAAAAATAAAAATGATTGTATCTTCCAAATAGGTACAACTTATACGTATCTGGGTAATTTGGAACCATATAGACAACACATTGTATGTCTTCGTGAAACCGCACCAGTTGAAAATGTACATTTAGAATGGTACAAGACAGAGGCAGAAATGGTCCAAGCTTGGATTAAAGAATTAATAAAACAAGATGCAGATATTATTACTGGTTGGAACATTTTCGGTTTCGACGAGGCATATATTTATGAGCGTTGTATTGGTCATCTTGATATGGAAAGAGAGATTTCACGTATTAGTAAATTGAAATATTATAAATGCAATTTTAGGGACTTTAAACTTGAATCATCTGCACTGGGTCAAAATAACATTCGTATGTTTGACACGCCAGGGAGGATTCACGTTGATCTTATGAAAGATGTCCAGAAGAACCATAAACTTACTAGCTATAAACTGGACTTTGTATCTTCTAATTTTATTCGTGATGAGATTTATCATATCGAACACTTAGATGATGATAGAATACGATTGCATTGTGATAGCGTTGATAATATCAATGTGGATGATTATATCCATTTTGAATATGCTTTAGATTTTATTTCTGATATGATTGGTACTAAATATCGTGTTGAGGAAATAAAAGACAAAACAATAATTATTACAATGTCAGAAGAAATTAAAGAATTCCTGAAAGAAGACAAGTATATTGAATGGGAAAAAATAAATAGGGATGAACGTAAATTCAAACTCGTCTGGTCTCAAGCCAAGGATGATGTAGGACCTCGTGATATCTTTCGTATGTTTAATGAGGGACCTGAAGAACGAGCCATTATTGCCAAATACTGTGTAAAGGATTGTAAGCTAGTCAGTCTCTTGATGGAGAAACTCTGTATTATTATTAATAATATTGAGATGGCAAATGTATGTTATGTCCCAATGTCATTTCTCTTCACTCGTGGTCAAGTTATTAAACTATTCTCATTGTGTCTGAAATATTACCGTGAAGCAGGATATTTATTCCCTGTATTAATTAAACCAGAAGAAAAAACACCAAGTTATGAAGGCGCCATCGTATTTGACCCTGAGGCAAATGTTGAATATGAGGCATTGGCAGTAAAGGATTATAAATCACTATATCCATCATCAATGATTCACAAAAATATGAGTCATGAGACAATTGTAAAAAATGATAAATATGATAATGTGGAGAATGTGGAATATTATAATGCATCGTATAAAGAGGCAGATGGTTCAACTCAACATCGTCGTTTTGCCAAAGTAGATGGGAAATTAGGTGTCGTACCTCAGATTCTCACTGATCTTATTGCTGAACGTGATGCAGTTAAGAAACTGATGAAGAAAGCAAAAGATAACCCGTTTAAATATAAGATTCTAAATGGTAAACAGCTTGCCGTAAAGGTAACAGCAAATTCTCTCTATGGTGCAACTGGTGCAGATACCAGCGCTATTCGCGAACGCGATATTGCTGCGTGCACTACATCGACTGGGAGAGAAATGCTTAAATTAGCGAAACACTTTGATGAGAATATTTTTCCGGGTCTCTTTAATGGCTATCGATATGCACTATATCAAGGAAACGAAGAAAAAGCGAATAAGATTCTTGATATGGAGATGAAGGATGTTAATAATAATGAATTGAGAGAACGAGTAAAGAAATATGCCTTGAATGAAATAAAGGAAATGACCTTTCAACCGATTATTCGATATGGTGACAGTATTACCGGTGATACATTGGTATATATTAGGGTTAAGGGTGTTGTTCATATTATCCCAGTAAAAGATATCTATCAATTTGATACTATTCATTATCGGGGTTATGATAAAGAATATAGTGAACCAGCTGAAATGATAGAAACTTATTCGGACAAAGGTTGGACTAAAATTAAATGGATTATGAGACATCATACAAATAAAGAGATTTATATGATAAAAGTAAATAACAGTTATGTCAAAGTAACAGCAGACCATTCTTGCCTTCTCGAAGACGGGACGCAAATTTCACCAAAACATATACGAATCGGTGATAGATTATTGATGGCATATGTGGATGATAATATGAAATACACAATGCTGAATAATAATATACCAGTTGAAAATAGCAAAGTTGTTACCGAAATAAAATGTATGGGATATATTAATGATTATGTATATGATTTTGAAACAGAGAATCACCACTTTATGGCTGGTTATGGTAATATTGTTGTTCATAACACTGATAGTATTTTCAGTTGCTATCGTTTTAGAGAAAAGGTCAAGCAAATTAAAGATTCTGCAGCATTAGATTTGTGGCGTGATATTGTATCATTTGGTAAGAAATTACTTGGATACTTTTTCGAACCGAATGAAAAGAAAATATGGAATAATTTATTTGACAAGTATTATGATAATATCACAGACTTGAGTGTGCCGAAAGGACCCACTTATATCCCTCCACCAAATCATTATAAAATAGTCCCACCTGTAGAGGAAAGGATTGAACAATTCTTGCTCCACTATATGGAAGAATGTTATTTTCCCTGGCTCTGGACTATTCAGGATATATTTACGAAAGACTATATTTCTGATGCTGTTAAAAAGAATTCCATCGAAATGAAGATATTTAATGGGGGTATAGATATGTTGGATAAAATGATGCTTCAGTCTAGTATTGGTATTTATATTATTAAGACAGATGATGAAGAAGAAACAGAACAGAAAAAACTAGACCGCGATGATAGGATTAGCCAAATAAAAGAAATTATCGAGGAAGATATTGAATATTTTATAAATAATAAATTAAAGAATTATATTATCCAACCTTATTGGGATATTTCTGATAATGTGGAACGTATAATAAAAGTCCGATTCTATAAACACGGTGATAAGATTACGGATAAGAGAACAGTTAATCTCTCAATGGAAATGGGTATTATAACCGGTGAATTGGTAAAGAAAAGATTGCCCTATCCTCACGACTTGGAATATGAAAAGACATTCTGGCCCTTCCTTATTCTAACCAAAAAGAGATATGTAGGGAATAAATATGAGGATGATCCGAATGATTTTTATCAAGATTATAACGGGATTGTTTTGAAGAGACGTGACAATGCGCCAATCGTAAAAGAAATTTGTGGTGGTATTATTAATAGATTGATTGATATGAAGGATCCAGATATGGCGAAACAATATACCATCGATTGTATGAATAAAATGTTCAATGAAGAATACAATATTAAGTATTTTCTTACCAGTAAAACACTTAAGATGAAAGATAGTTATGCCGATTGGACAAGAATTGCTCACGTAGTTCTTGCTGATAGGATAGCAAAACGAGATCCTGGTAATTGTCCACAATCTGGAGACAGAATTGAATTTGCTGCAATTAAAATACCAAATGCAAATAAGAATACACTTCAAGGAGAGAGGATTGAAACACCTCAGTATATAAAAGAGAAGAATTTGAAAGTCGATTATGAATTTTATATGACGAATCAAATTATGAATCCATCTTTACAATTCTTATCTCTTGCTATTCCAAATGCACATAAGATATTTGATGAATTTAAGATAAGAATGGAAAATGAAAGATTTGGCAGGACAAATATATTGGATTTTTGCAAGAAAAAAACTTAATAATCCACAGAAACGATATTAATATCGCTTGTGTTAATAATCCACAGAAACGATATTAATATCGCTTGTGTTAATAATCCACAGAAACGATATTAATATCGCTTGTGTTAATTGATTCAGTATAGTTATTTCTTCCTTTATGATTTAATGAGATAGTGCTAAGTAATTCAGATTCCGATTGATATTTAGCAGAGGATGATATAAATGAATTATTAGAGGAGTGTGATCTGCTTTCATGTGACATACTAGATGATAACATTTGATTAGTAGTATCATCTTCAGTCGATTCAGTTGATTCAGAAGATTTTTTCTTATGTTTTTTTGGGGTGTTGCTGCTTTCACTTGTGGAACTTTCATCTTCATCCTTCTTACCCCCACCGCGGGACATATCACTTTCACTGCTAGAACTAGAGCTACTAGAACTAGAGCTACTAGAACTATCATTGCCGCCACCATCTTGTTTCTTAACTAAGTTATTGTAAACATCTGAGCTAATAAATGGTGATGTTTCAGAAAAGTTATTATCATTTGTTTGTTTAGACCCTTTTTCAAACATTTTATACATATCATAATTCTCACTGTCTTGGAATAAACCAATTTTAACATTCTTTTGTGGAAGACGATCGACTAATGTTTTCGCATCGGCTGTGAGATTTTGCATATAAGGAACTGTGCTGCTATAATTTTCAGTTCTTAGTCCTTTAAAATCTAACTCCAAGTCATCTTTTTTTGAAATACCCATATATATAATATTAGATTTTTTTTTAATAGATTATTTTATAAAATAATCTATATATTAGTAAATGAAAGAAACTTTATACATTATTATATTTATTATAGTTTTTTACATCGTGTTTATCCTAAAAGATAGTAATTTAGTTGGTTTTACATATGGTGATAATACTGTATATGTACGTGATAATGAAGATAAAGACAGGAGTGCAGAACTATTAAATAAATTAACAAATAATATGTTTAGATTAAGAGATTATTTAGTTGAAAATATAGAAATGTTCTCAAATAATAAAGATTACATAGAACTATTAAGAAAAAATTTCACACATTCTAGAACAAAAATATATGAAACTGACTTTAACTCTTCTTATACATCTTATGCTGTAAATAAAGGTGAGGAATTGGCTTTCTGTCTTAGATGTAAACCATCTGGTGAATTACATGATATGAATTTATTAATGTATGTTGCAGTGCACGAAATGGCACATACGGCGTGTCCTGAAAATGGACATACACCGCTTTTTAATGATATATTTAGATTTATGTTAGAAGAATCAGTTAAAATTGGGCTATATCGTTATGATGATTATAGCCGATATCCTGTTGTTTATTGTGGGATGAAACTCTATACAAATATTTTAAATTAATTTGTGAATATTTTGTGAATATATTTATTAAAGAAAAATAATTAAAATTTCTATTTTTCTTTAATATGAACATAAATATTAACATTCCGATTAAAATAATACATAAATTTAAAAATAACAATAGAAGAATTCAGTATATTCAATATATATTCATCGGTCCAAATGTTGATGATGAAATATATGATATTCTTGACAGTATTAAAAATAAAAATTTTTATGATACATTAGATAGTCTTAGTAAAAATAAATTAGATCGTTTACAAAATTATTATGGTGATAAGTGGTATACATGTTTTTTCAATCGTTATCATTTAGCTGATCAATTTAGTAATATACTAAAAAATGCACAGAAAAAGAAAACTCTTGAAACAAAGATGGGAAAGGAATGGGTATCATATCATCTATCATCTCCCTTATTACGTCGTATAAATTATAGTTTTGCATCAACCTATTATGACTATTTATTGGCAAGAAATAAAATTAAAACAGCTGTTAGAAAAGTTGATATGGATTTTAGAACTTATGCAGTTGAAATGGTTGGTGGTGGAAATGAAGATGATTCTCCAGAGGAAGATAACCAATTAGACAAAGAACTTGATGAAGAGGAGAATGAAGTTATTAAAACATTAGAAGATTTGGATGATGAAGTTGCAGATGATTTTAATTTGGAAGAATTAACCAAGCTTTATAGTATGGATGTTATTGAGACAGATAAAAATATTAAAGATACTGCTAAACTTATTAGTGAAGCAACTAATAATAAAAGTTTTGTTCGCAATATGGATAAGATAGAATTAGAATTTAATAATAAACTAGATGACGCTACATATGATATTAAATTAGAGGATGTATTTGCAAAAGTATTTGTAAAAGAACAATTTATATTTTATGATGATAATATTAATACTATCAGAAATAAAATTGCAGTTTCTATCCCCCTTAGTGATAAATTCGGCGATGGTATTAAATTATTACCCGAATATATGTATTTTTGGACAGAATATAATCATAATAATACATTGGATAGGGTTATGTTGGGACAGAAATGGATTCGTCGAAATGAGATGGTAATGATTGATATTAAACCAAATGAAAATTTATCAGTATATGAAAATCTTAGAAATAATCTTAGTTATTTGAAAGATAGTTTCGGTGTTAAGATAAAACGTGAAGATGATGAATATAATATATTGAGAGATTATGAAAATTTTATGACAAATAATGAAATTTATATGCTTGATATTGTTAATGAACTTGGATTAAATTATAATTCTGATGCTGAGAAAAAAAAGAATATGTATGAAGTATATACAAATATTTACTTTCCCATGATTTCCTTTGAGAGATTTGAGATGATTATTGATCTTCTTAATAGTAGAAATATGAAAGAATTAGATAGAAATACGAATAGTTTTGGTATAATAAGAAATGATATGATGATGGAAAAACAAATTTATACTATTGTTGAGGAAACAAAAAATGCGACTGGGACATTTGGTAAAAATTTTGAGCCAAATTATGTTATCCAATCAATTATTCACGTTAATCTTAATAATCCAAAGAATCTTACTGGGACAGTATCTCAAGAAAAATATAATTTATATAAGATATTTGATAACTTTATTGTTTCAGAAGAATATCCATTTATACAATATCAAACACCCGATTCCCAATTAACGTATAAATTTTATACAAAGACAAAGAAAATTGACGATATGGAAATATTATCAAAATGGTTCGAAAATGCGCCTTATGGTATATCATTTAAAATAAAGATGAAAGAAATTGAGAATAAATATATATCTATTAGTCTGAATGAAATTGGGCGGTTGGAATATAAAGTCACATGGAAAGAGGAAGATATGGCTACAATGGAATCGATTAAAACATCATATTCATATGTTAATAATTTATTATTAAAAATAAATAGTGAAAATAAGAAAATTAAATTTATTTTGCCAGAAGAAGAAAGTTATAAATATGCTTTTATAAATACCATCCAAAAATTCAGTTTACCTGAAAAATATAAAATAAATCATAATGATCTTTCTGATTTTGCCCGTTTCTTTTACACCTATATAGCATTAGTTATTGAACCCAGAAAACGTGTTTCAAAAACATCATCAGCTGAAAGTTTTAGTAAATTTGGTACCTATTTACGTTATAAGCGTATTAGTAATTATGAAAATAAGAATAAAATGCATATGAGAATGTTATATTTCCTTAGAAATTTTGAAATAGGTGATAAGGAATTAATTGATGAAATAGCAAAACAATTTAATATTACACAAGAAGCTGCTGCAGAAGAATTAGATATTGTAAAGAAGAAATATGGTAAGGTATTGGGTAAGAGCCGTAAGGCTGGGAAATTAAAGTCATTACCAAAAGCCAAACCACCTGGTATTGGTATCGATATTCAAGGGCGTACATCTGATAATTATAAAGTTCGTATAACTGGTGCCCGTAGCAAGGAACAATTAGATGAAATCGTTTCATTTATTCGTGTTCTTATTTATTTATATGTGGAAACATATTTGATTAAAAACAATAAATATATGAAGATAAGAGAGACATTAACTAAATTAAATAAAATTGCAAAGAGACGTCATAAGGTGAATGATATGGTTGATTACGAAGTTGGTGCATCTGCTGTTAAAATGGCAACTGCTCTCGATAAGAAGCGTTTAGGATTTAAACCAGAAGAAGGTCAAAATCAATGGACAAGAAGTTGTCAAAATAGCGGTGAAGATAAGAAACGCCGTCCATTAATTATTAGTAGTAATGATACTAAGGAATTATTAAAACGGGGTTATAAATTAAATTCGAAAACGAATACATATGAAAAGACATCCGTTATAGTGGATAAAGGTAAGAAAAAGACTGTCACAGTAAAAGCAATAAAATTACCAGGAGAAAATGGTTTATATAATTATTATACATGTGATCCAGATGATAATAATGAACATTGTTATATTGGTTTTCTTAGTAAGAGTAATAATCCAAATGATTTATGTATGCCTTGTTGCTTTAAGAAGGATCAAGAATTAAGTGCAAATAAAAAGAAAAAAGAATATTTCTTGGAATGCTTGGGACAAAAGAAATCAGAAAGTAAAGAAGAAGTGAAGGAAGAAGTTGGCGATAAAGTATATATTTTACAGGACACAAATAAGGTCCAAGATGGGCGTTTCATTTTCTTGCCAAAACATTTAAATCAGTTATTTAATTCAATTTGGAAACACAATTATACTATTAAAAATCATTATTTGGTTGAATCTACAACAGGCTATTATTTTAAATATACAGTTAGACATAATCATTATCATTTTTTGGCAGCGATGGCGAGTGTGTTTAATAAGACAATAGAAGAATTAAAAATAATTGCAATTAAAACACTGGAAAAAGATACCAACAATATGATATTTACTTATCTAAATAATGGTGATATTAGGAGTATGTTTACGGATAGAGACAGTATGATTGAACATATTAAAAATAATAATTATTTGGAATATGATATATTGGGTGAATTATTAAGTATTCCCGGTGTCTTAACTGAAAAAGGTTTGTTTTATGTTGTATTTGATAAAAAGATAAAGATAATTAAAAAGAGTTTAGAAAAGGATGTAATGGTTGAAAATTACTATTTACAATGTTTAAATTATGAAAATCATAATGATATAAATGAAGACAGAGACTTTGTTGTGATGATAAAAGATGGGAAATATTATTTTCCAATTTATAATGTTAAAAAAGCGAAAACAGATAAGAAAATAATATTATCGAAAACAATAAATAATAAGAGCGATGTTTTCAAAGAATTAAAACACTATTATAATATGAGTTGTGTAGATAGTTTTATTTATCATACTAGTGAAAGTTTTAATATTACCGCCAAGATGATACATAAAATATTCCCAGATATTAAGAAACAAATTATTGATATGAGAAATAAGGTTCGTTATGTTGTATTAAAAGATGGGATGATATTACCTGTTAAACCATCTGGAGTTATAATGGGTGTTAATATTAGCAGTATTGAAAACTTACGCCAAGCAGATATGATGAACTTGAGCGAGATGATAAAGGCGCTTAAATATATTCATAATAAAGAGCCATCATTTAATTATGTCCCTAAATTAGTTAATTATAATAATACGAATAAGAAAGGTGAAGTTAATTGTATATCCATTTTATTGATGAATAACATGATAGTTCCTATTCGCAATGAATATATGGATCCTAAACAATTTAAGAAATATGGTTTGGGATATGAATATCAATCGATGGAGGAGGTGATCGATAGTATGATTACCAAGAATGAGATCCCATTTGATGAACGTAGTGTAAATGTTAAAAATAGAATGTATAGGAATGAGGCATATAATTTATTAAGATTAGAATTATCTATTTATCTTATGAATAACATATCATTAAGAAATACCATAATAGGAATAGTGCATAATGATAAGATGGATAAAAAACACAAACGTCGTGAATTAATAAATATTATGCTAGAAATAATAGAGAAAAAATCAAAAAATCCATTTGTTGAGATTATAAAAGAATTACCAAAATTAGAAAATTATAGTATATCAAATGTTAGAGAATATTGTAGTGTAAATAGGAGCAAAGATAAATGTGATATGAATATGCATTGCGCTTTTATAAATAATAATTGTATATTTGTTTTATATAAAAATGATATGATGGCGAATATTAATAGATTGGTTGAAGAACTTGTTATGGATGGTATAAAGTTTAAGGAAATTGTCATGGAGGATAATTATTATGTAAGTGATATTGTTGATTATACTCAATTCAGTGATAGAAAGAATCAAAAGATTATTAAAACATCTAATTTTAATATTAAAAAGATTATGGCTGATTTATTTGGTAAGGATAGTATCCCCCAACTTGGTAAACGTCGTACTAGTAAGAATGAAATAACAGTTATTGACAATATACCAGAAATGATTGAATTGGGTAAACAAATGATTCAGGAAATAGTATCAAATAAAAACAGTGTTATTAGGGCATATGTTAATAGTTATTATTGGCTTCATAATACATTATATGATAAAGAAACCCGCAATCTTGGGTATGAATCAGAAATGCAGGATAGATTAACCAATCTTTTCAAGGCAAATATGATTGATTATGTTGCAAATAATACAACAAATGAGAATTTCAAAAATGATTTACATAAAATAGCACCAAATTTTGAATTGTCAAAAGATGTTAATATATTTAAGAGTTCATTAAGTGCATTCAGAAAGAATAATTTTAATACGGATGGTTTATTTGAATTACTTGTATTGAGTTATATGTTCCCCTATCCAATCGTTGTTTTTGATAATTATAATGCGGTTAAATATATATTTTCATCTGGTTTAGTTAGTGTAAATGATAAAACAACCGCTAAATACTTACAGACTAGTGAACAAAGTAAAACGATCTTTCTAAAATTTGATTATGAGGGAACTAATAAGATACCAAAGAAGATATATTCAATTTATTATGCATAATTGTGAGCATCACTATTCGAAAACCGTACTTTAGTAAACTTTAGTAAACTTTAGTAATTTCGAATAGCACGAGACACAATTGTGAATAACATGATACACATGTGCGCGTCGTAATAGGCAAGTGCGCACTTGCCTATTAGCGAACAAAACTGGTTGCGAAAATTCAAAAGTGCATAATTCCGAAGGAATAAATGCACTTTTGAATTACGACAACCACACATAAAGCAAAGAATTTCGTTTTATTCGCCAATAGCGTGAGACACTTATTACACACAAACACACAATCTATTCGTTACATCACCAGTCCATTTCTTATTATCATATTGACATACTTCTCTACAACGCTTTCGCAATTGTGCAGGACGAGTCGGGAGATTTGAACATGAACATTGTCGATTTACATCAATTGCTCTACCATGTCGTCCTTCGTTCGCGATACAAACTGAATTGCAATATTTGTCTGTGAGTGATACACATTCACATTTGTTATTAACACCGTCGAGAACAGGGACACCTTGGCGCATCGTGTTGCCATACGTCGCGTCACAATGTTTTTGACAGTTTTCTGTATTAAAATTCACTGGGAACTTGTCTGGGAAAGCATCACATGAATTGAATACCGGTGGCAATTTTGCACACACGCATTCAGTACATTCATCTGTTTCAACAAAGCAACCTTGGGGATATGTAAATGGTGGACATGTCATCCAGCAGAAATCTTCAACGGTGTGATCATCGCAATCAACATAGGTGCACTTGTTGTCAGGACACCCAAATTTGTCAAAGCTATATGTGATGTACCGTGCTCGCTTATTCTTGATCGGTGGACAAAATTCAACAGATGAGGGTGAGAAGGGACATTGTTTTCCACAAGTGCAATTCTCAAAGTAACAATCAGATGTTGCTTGATAATTTACTTCAAACCCAAGGTATTGTCGTTTTGTATCAAGGCAGTGCTTCTTACAACCGTCCACATTTTGAAACTTACGTTCAGGACAAACACATTCGCATACAGATGTATCGCATAGTGTTTCTCTATTCAAAATGTAGGTATATGTAGTATTAACCGCATCTACACACTTGTTCTGGCACATATCAAGTGTAATAAATTCAGTGCAGTTGTCTCCACACATACAATTAAAATTAGTATCAATTCCATCGAATTCAGTATGATTTGCTCGGCACAAACCGACACAATCAGTGACAAAATCAGCTCTAACAAGAGTTGACATGATGCAGATAAAGAGAATGGTAAGCATTAAAATATATAATAGAAATGGTTTCAAAATGTTCAAATTTCAAATTTTTTAAAAAAATTGAAATTTTAATACATTGATACGGTCTTATTTATTATCTTATAATGTCACTCATCACAATGACACCAAGTAATGTAGACTATGAGGTCCTTCACAAACTGTTTTATGAGCAGTGTTTGAAGGACCTGAAGGTTGAAGTGCACAACAAGTGTGCAGAACACGCATCTTCTGCCATTCAGGATTATATGGCAAAGATTAGCATTGAGGGACACAATGCTGTTGTGAAGCAGATTCTCACAAAGTATGGATTTGAGCCATCATCTGAATGTATTCAGAAGGTTTCACTGTCTTCATCTACTGTGAAACAGCTCCATCCATATAAGCCTACGAAGCGCGATGATGAGCATATTCGCAAGACACTAATTTGTTTGTATTACATAAATCCAGCACACCAAG
>Ga0164293_10003750_pt1 | contig 12988 bp, 7 predicted proteins | sample GEODES118metaG_FD_111487 | JGI IMG/M metagenome (GOLD analysis project Ga0164293, IMG submission 111487) | Eutrophic lake water microbial communities from Lake Mendota, Wisconsin, USA - GEODES118 metaG | ecosystem: Environmental > Aquatic > Freshwater > Lake | place: USA: Lake Mendota, Wisconsin... | reverse complement strand
TGTTGGCCATCGACAACTTTGATCGCATTTTTGCCCACCCAGCCATCGAAACCGATTTCTGCGGCCTGCTGCGCAGCTGGCATGAGCGGGCCCGCAGCAATCCGCTCTGGGAGCGCTTTCGGCTGGTGCTCTCCCATTCCCAGGAGTCGTACCTGCAGAAGGACATCAACCAGTCGCCCTTCAACGTGGGGCTGCCCGTGGAGCTGGGCGAGCTGCCGGCGGAGCAGGTACGCCATCTGGTGAGCCTGCATGGCCTCCCCCTGGGCGAGACGGAATTGGGCCAGCTGCTGGAGCTGGTGGGCGGCCATCCCTACCTGGTGCGCAAGGCGCTCTACGAGCTGGCCAATGGCCTGGCCTTCGCTACTTTCCTGCGGGAGGCTCCCACGGAGGCGGGGGTGTACGGCGACCATCTGCGCGGCATTCTCAAGGCGGTGGAAGACCACCCCGAGCTGGGGGAGGCTCTGCGGCAGGTGGTGAACAGCTCCGAGCCGGTGAAGCTTCGTTCGGAGCAGGCCTTCAAGTTGGAAAGCCTGGGGGTGCTGGTGCCTGAGGGTAATCAGGTGCGGCCGCGCTGCCGCCTCTATGCCACCTACCTGGCGGACCGACTGGCCCGTTGACCGATGGCCATCTCTCCCTCCTACAAGGTTGGCGGCAGCCTCGAGGGCGATAACGCCTTCTATGTGGAGCGCGCCGCGGATCAGGAGCTCTACGCCCACCTGAAGGCCGGCGACACCTGCTTCGTGTTCAACAGTCGCCAGATGGGCAAATCCAGCCTGCGGGTGCGCACGATGCAGCGCCTGCGGCAGGAGGGGGTGGTGTGCGCCGTGATTGATCCCCAGTCCCGTGGCACCACGCCGACGGAGGAGCAGTGGTATGCGGGCACGCTCAAGCGGCTGATCGAGGATCTGGGGTTGGAGGAGGCGCTGCCCTTCAGCGCTTGGTGGAAGGAGAGCAGCGTGCAGGCGCTCAGCCCGGTGAACCGTTTCGAGGAGTTCATCGACAAGATCCTGCTGGTGCGCATCACGGCGCCGATCGTGATCTTTGTGGAGGAGGTGGACAACCTGCTGAGCCTGTCGTTCGACACCGATGGCTTTTTCGGCATGATCCGTTCCCTGCACGAACGCCGCAGCGAACATCCGGCCTACCAGCGGCTCGGATTCTGCTTTCTCGGGGTGGCGACGCCCTACGACCTGATCCGCGGCCAGCAACGCTCGGCCTTCAACATCGGCCATGCGGTGGAGCTCAGCGGCCTGGCACGGCGTGATGCCGAGCCGCTGCTGGCGGGGTTGTCCGGGAGGGTGGTGGATCCCTCCGCCGTGCTCGATGCGGTGCTGCATTGGAGTGGCGGCCAGCCCTTCCTCACCCAGAAGCTGTTGGCCCTGGTGAGTGCCGGTGCCCAGCCGGACCTTCCGCCCGCGGAGCGGGTGGAAGCCGTGGCCCAGGAGCAGATCATCCACAACTGGGAAGCCCAGGATTCCCCGGTGCACCTGCGCACCATCCGCGACCGCCTGCTGCAGGGCGATGAACGGCACCGGGGCCGGCTGCTGGGCCTGGTGCAGGCGATTCAGGAGCAGGGCGGCATCCCCACCGATGACAGCCGCGAGCAGATGCAGCTGCGGCTCACGGGCCTGGTGGTGCCCAGGGACGGCCAGCTGCGGATCTACAACCCGATCTACGCGGCGGTGTTTACCGCGGATTGGGTGCGCCACCAGCTGCAGGAGCTGCGCCCGCCGATCTATGGCGAGGCGATCCGCGCCTGGGAAGCGGCCCCGCCGCAGGAACGCCCCAGCCACCTGATCAGCGGCGCGGCGCTGCAGGAGGCCCTGGGCTGGGCAAAGGGCAAGCGCCTCAGCGATGGGGATCAGGAGTTTCTGGAGGCGAGCCGGGCGGCGGCGGAGGAAGCCACCAGGGCGGCGGAGCAAACGCGCCTGGCGGAGGAGCGGGCGCGGGTGGCGGAACTGGAAACCAGTCGGGCCCAGGAGCAGGCCCGCAACCGCCGCCGCATGGTGAGCGGGCTGAGTGCAGGCCTGGTGGCCTTGGGGGGGATCAGTGCGTATGCGTTGGTGCAGACGATAGATGCCCAATACCAACGTACTCTGGCAGAGGCTGCCGTTGTGGAAGCCAACAAACAGGGATTAAACGCTAATCAGAAGGCTAGCGAAGCTGAGCTAGCAAGAAAATTGGCGGATGATCAGAAGACCAAAGCGGATCAACAGAAAGCTATTGCAGAACAACAGAAATTCCAGGCGATATCTGCGCGGAATACTGCTCAAGCGGCACGCAATGCGGAGTCTCAACAGCGGCAGCAGGCCCAGGAGCAAGCGGCTCTAGCACGCAAGCAGACCCGGATTGCCAAGATTCAGACCTTTCGGGCTGAAAGTCAGAGGCGTCAGGCGGAGCTGATCGCCATGCTTGCTGCAGCCGTGAACAGCTTTGAGGAAACCCCCACTATTGAGTCCTTATCAAAAGGATTTATGGCCGGCAGGAATGCGCTTTCACTTCCCGTCATGGATGCGACCGCACGTATGGAGATCGTGACAAGCATGCAGAAGCTTGTGTATGGTAATTATGAGAGTCTTCAACTTGTTGGTCATATCGATCAAGTCCGAGATGCTGTTTTTGGTCCGGACCAGCTCGTGGCTTCAGCTGGCAGAGATCAGACAATACGCATCTGGAACTTGAAAGGCAATACATTGAAAGTTATTCCTGGGCATAGGGGGCAGGTGAACTCTGTTGATTTTAGTCCAGATGGAAAGAGACTTGTCTCAGCAGGTGCCGATCGATTGGTCAAGATATGGGGAGTAGATGGCCAACTCATCCAGACGCTGGCTGGGCATACCGGCGAGGTGTTTACAGCAAGATATAGCCATGATGGCAAGACTATCGCGACTGCAGGTGCTGATAAGTCCATTCGCTTATGGGATATGCGCGGGAAGCTTCTCAATATTCTGGATGGTCATAGCTATGCAGTGACCGCCCTTGCATTTGATCCTTCAAGCGACACTATCGCTTCGGCTAGCAATGACGGAACTGTCAAGCTGTGGGACAAAGATGGCACTCTAAAACAAACTCTCTCTGGCCACAATGGACGTGTTATTGGTGTAAGTTTTAGTCCTGATGGAGCATATCTTGCATCGTCTAGCGACGATGGCGTGATCAAGCTTTGGTCGTCCGCTGGCGATCTTTTACTCAGCTTTTCAGGAGGGTCGCAGGTGTCTGTTGGTATGGTCAAGCTGACACCTGCTAAGCAGCGTGGCTTTGGTGGAAGAGGATATGCGTACCATTTGCTCACTGCCAGTGCTGATAATAATCTTCGCCTGTGGAAGATTTATTCGTCAGACAATGGGCTCTCTAGTCCCCAGCTTATGGCGACACTCCGTGGACATGGTGCAACGGTAACTGGTGTTCGACTGGCCCGTGATGGGATATTGCAATTATCGTCAAGTAGTGATGGAACTATCCGTTTGTGGAAGAGTCCGCTGCAAGCTCTGAGTGCATATCCTGATGACTCGCCCCCAAAGAATAAACTGAATCGTGTCAAGACGACAATTGCTATCGGCAGCCCCGACTATAAGTCGCTTCAAGTGCTTGACGCGAATGAAAGAGTACTTTATACTCTTAGGGGGCACGCAAAAGCTGTCAAAGTGGCCGCATTTCTTGCTGGAGTGCGCCGAGTTGTGAGCGGATCTGCGGATAATACCCTTAGAATCTGGGACTTGGTTGATAAGGGGAGGCCTTTATATGTGATGAAAACCGCCGGTCGTGTTAGTCAGCTTGCTGTGAGTGATAATGGACTAATCATTGCATCGGCTGGCTCTGACAATAAGATTCTTCTTTGGAGTCAGGATGGAAGACTGCTCAACAAGCTTTTGTTGCCCTCTCCAGGGGTGTCTAGGCTCAAATTTGCCCCAGATGGCAAGAAGCTTTTTGCCGAGTTAAGCAATGGTTCCGTGCTCCTATGGAGCTTTGACCTTGCGGAGCTTCTCCGGCAAGGTTGCTCATTCTTGCAACACCGGGAGTCCATTCCCATTGCCGCATGTAGTTAGCAAGCATACATATTATCAGCAACTTGTTTGCCACTGCTCATTGACGAAGTCATCTTTATGGCGAAATAAAATAAGCCCAGATATTCTGTGGATTGACTTTGGATTCTGGCGATATTGAATTTATGAAGTCCTGGATGGGGTATAGCATGTTGCGCCCGTCTAGCTCGAGCCATTTGGTCATGACATTTCCATAGGAGTCGTTGACCAGGACGTGGGTCGGCGTATAGCCAACGATCGTTACTACGTGGCCGCTTTTTGTCCCAAACAACCCAATGACGACAACCGGCATTCCGCTTCTGAGAGATTCGATGACTTCGCACCATGTTGCCCCCGTGGCGAATCTTATTTGAATCCTATACGATTCCTTGATGGCTTCGATTATGGCATTTGATGAGGTTATGTCTCCATACTTGCTAACTTTGGTAATGACTTCATCGGGCAGGCTCAAGTCCGAGCTTGCGGGCTGGATCCCGTAAAAAGCCAATACAGAGGCAATGGCGGTAACCTGGCTTGATCTGGATGGTTGAAGGGAGTTGTCTCGTTGATCAAAATAGGGGACATCAAGCAGTACGTGACTTGGTGCTGCCGAAGGCAGCGGGCATTGAATCGCTTGTTTTGGAGTTGCAAGTGCGGCTCCTTGGAGGTGGGAACTGCCAAGGAATAGAAGGAGGCAGACTCCTAATGCCCTGATCATCTGTTCTGGGAGTGGTGTGGTCTCAAAGGGTTCTATCTTAGTGCGCTTATTGCAATGGGCTGGCCCCCTGCCCCCTCACCCCGCCTCCACCGGCTCCCAGTGCAGGGGGCCGAAGGTGGCGATCACGGCGCGGAGGGAATCGAGCTCCGAGCCGCTGCGGCCGCTGAAACCCAGCAGCACCTGATTGGCGGCTGGCTGCCAGTCCAATTCCTTGTTGCCGGCCTCGCCGCCGCCGCCGAGCTCCTGCCCGTCGCTGCTGTTGAGCGTCAGCCGGTCCACCCGTCCGTTGGGTACGCCCGTTTTGGCACGGATCCGGTGGATGGTCTCCCCCCGCGCCAGCTCCATCTCGCCTTTGTTGCGGCCGCCGCCGTCGTTGCCATGGCTCTCGTGGATCCATTCATCGGTGGCGCCGGCAGGTTCCTGTTGGTAGTGCAGGCGAATTTCATCGATCCGTCCGCCTGACCTGAGCCCCACCTGCGCCAGTCGCCGCCGCCGCCGGATCGCATTTTCCCGGTCCAAATAACGAAACGGTTCACCACCGCCCCCTCCCATCACCTCGCCATCGCTGAGCTCCACCTGCAGATTGGGACTGCCGGTTGCCAGTGCCGTCAGCGTCGGTTTCTGCAGCGGGGTGGATGGTGAGGCCTGATACTGGCTGCACAGGGCTTCGATCGCTTCGATGTCGGCCTTCACAAGCGAACGATTGACGGCCAGGCTGGGATCAACGGCTAAGCCGTAGATTTCGTAAGTGTCGTTGATCCAGGTGCATTGATTGATGATTTCCAACAGCTTCTGTCGCTCGCCGAGCAGACCGATGGACACCCCATCGCCACACAACAGCTTCCGGTTCTCTGCCACGGGCGTCAACGCATCACGCAGCGCGGCCAGCTGCTCATAGCCCGAGCTCTGAAACGAGAGGATTTCTGGTTTGTCCAACACAATGCTGCCAAAATTGCGGGCAAACTCCTCGATCTGATCTTCATTCAGTGCCGGCGGATTGGCTAGTCCAGCGATCGACACGCGAAAGCGTGCATTCACCTTCGTTTCGCTGGCCACCTCCTGCAGGCGTCGTGAAAAGGATGGGCCCAGGTTCACCCCTCCCGCCGCCACCAGCAGATCGAGGCGTTCGCCCACCTCCTTCGCCTGCTGTTGCGATTGGGCATACAGGGTGTAGACCCCCTGCAGTGAGCCGCCCACCTCGACAGCGCGCACCCAACTGTCACCATATTCGCCCACGAACGCATCCAACTCGGTGCTGCCCGTGGGCACCGCCGCGCTGCTGTTCCATTCCGCTTTGGGGATCCCATAGGCGGCCAGGACCCGCCGGGCCTGCACCACCAGCGACACACTGCAGGAGGTTGTTTTCAACGACTCCATCAAGGTGCGCTGCACCTTCAGCAGTGGAATCGGCAGCATCGCCAACGCGCCGGAGAGGCCCATGCCCCCTTGCAGCGCCTGCGTCAGCTCGGCGTTGCTGCGGCAGACCTCACTGCTCCACGCAAAAGGTGTGCCCTGACTCAGGGGTTCCATTTCTCCACGCAACGCCACGCCGAGCCAAGGGATGGCACCATCCGACTCGTGCAGGTGTTTGCCAACCGAGCAACAGCCGTGCAGCAATGTCTGACGCGCCAGTTCAGCGGCGATATCCATGGCAGGGTACTGGCGCAGGGCGCCAAGAGTGCTTTCTTCCAGTTTGGGGATGGTGACCAATCGCAGGCTGTCACCGTGGATAATTTGTTACTGATGTGCGCCCGGTTGGACGCGGTTCTCCGGCTGGGTGTCAACCCTGGAGACCCTGCCACAGGTCCATGCCAACACGGTCAAGGGTTTGTTCTTATGCGTTACTGATCCTGTCGCTGCTCGCGATCGCGTGCTTCATCACCCCCTCAGGCTGGTGATGGGCAGGCCCCCGCCGCAGCGCCGGACCCCTCGCCCCGCAGCGTACCCCAGATTCCCCGAGAGGCCATCATTCGCTGCCAGGACAGTGAGTCGCAGGATGGGCTGCGAATCCTCTGGATTGATGGTGTTCGCAGCTCGTTTCGGTGGCCCCTGGCGCCGAGAACGGATGCGGGCGTGAGAGCGGTGAGAGAAGAAATCACAACAAACTGTGGTCTGCGCTTGTCGCTGTCCTGCCCCGAGCGACCCGCCATCCCTCACGGTGTTTCGGCATTGTGTCCCTCCACGCATTGGTAGAGTCTCTCAAACTCTTCTTTGGCAATGGCGTAACAGTCTAGAGCCTCCCCATCATTCCAGATGATGTAATCGCCTTGCCGGTAGTTGGTCTTCCCTTCCTGGGTGCGGATCGCCCCGTCAGACGCCGCTGGAGCCGCCAGCACAGGCGCCACTTTGACGTAGCTGCCGGGCCCGGTTTGCCGATAGGTGCGGGCGAAGGTGTCGGCGTCTACGGTATGCACTTTCCCCTCCCTCTCCACCAGCCAGTCGCCAGGCTTCCCGTTCTGGAGGCTGCCCCAGCGGCGATAGGTGAAGGTGTCGAAGTCGAGGGCCATGCGAATGGCGGTCACCGCTGTTCCCTCGCGTCTGACATAGGCCCTGCGCTCAGCGGCCAGTTGTGGTGGCTGCTCCGGAGGCGCCAGATCAAACGTGGCGGGAAAGTGTTCGGGGCGCACCTTGGCTTGCGCCGCTGTGTAGCCAAGTTTGAGCAGCAGCTCCTTCGGCTCGGGATTGTCCATCTTCTGCATCGCCTTTAGGTTGCCTTCGCTCAGGTTGACCGCCTGCAAAAAAGCCTCATCGTTTTCCCCATCCCGGGGGGAAGGATCGTGGTAGAGCTTCACGTCGTAGCGCACATAACTGTAACGGGGCTGCTCCGCCAGCTCGTTCGGGCTCAAGCTGCACAGCTCCGGGTCGATGTCGCGGGGCTGATGCAGGCAGTGCCCCATCCCCTGCATCAGGCTTTCCACCACCGCTCCACAGTCATCCATCAGGCTTTGCAGGGCGGTGATTCCCTGCGTCAGCGAGGCCCAGCCGGCCTTGCGGCTCACAGGGGTCCGGCCGGTGCCCACGGAGACGATCAGCATCCGGTCTTTGCCGGTGTGCCAGCGCAGGCCGTAGCCGCGCAACGTGGCCAGCCAGTACGCCTGCAGGGTGGGGTTGTTGTGGGGGCTCACGCCCCCATCCATGAACTCTCCTACCAGGCCCTTCTGATCGCTGCCACCCGGAGCCGCAATCGTGATCCGCTCCGGCTGGAAGAACGTGGGGGCAGCCGTGGACGCGCGCACCACCTGCCACAGTTTGTACTCACGATTGGCGATCGTGCGTTGACCTGGCCTGGTGTTGTAGTAGCGACCCTTGGGGTTATTGCTGATCGGCCAGGGACTGCCGGAGTCAATGCGTTTGCACATCACCAGCAGGCCAGTGTGGAGCTTCTGCTGATCGCCGATGCTGCATTCTGGCCCCAGCCGTTCGCGGAGAAAGTTGGCCAGATCCTCGGGCCTGTAGCGGGGGCGTAGGGCGCCAATGCGCGGATCCCACCAGCGACGGCGAAACACTTTGCTCGCTAATTCTTTGTAGAGCGTGATGATCTCAGAGACACTGTTTCCCTGGGCGAGCAGGGCGGCAATGATCGAGCCGGTGGATGTACCGGCGATCAAATCGAAGTAGTGGCAGAGTCGGAAATCACGATCATCACTATGGCGTGCTCGCAGCAGGGTTTCCACCTCGAGCAGGAAGCCCAGGCTCAGAATTCCCCGAATCCCACCCCCATCCAGGCAGAGGATGCGCTTTGTGCTGCCTGGAGTCAAGTGCTCCTCCAGGGTGGGGTATTGGGCGACCATGTCGGTTGTGCTGCCAAGACGTGTCCCCCATTGTGGCCAGAGACGCTTTGCCTGTCAGCCATGCCTATTCCCTGCTGGCCAGCACCGTTCGCCCACCGGCGGCTGTCTCAGCCGCGAGGCGCGACGCGGTCTGCCCCGAGCAGGCATAATGTAGGCGCTTGGAAAGAATCTTCATGAAGGAAATCAATCCGCTCACGCTGCTGCTGCGCACCCTCGCTCGCCTTGCTGCGGTTTCCGGTGTGGTCGCTCTGCTGCTATGGATCACCTGGGTGATGCTCGATGTGAAAAACATGCAATCGGGCTTCACCCTGCCTTGAAGCTCCGTGCGGCTGTGAGCGGCATCACAGTCTGACGTGATCGGAGTCAAGGCCGCCGGCCGGAATCGGGGAAAGCATGAGGGGAAAGCTGCTCGTTCGCCAAGGCTTTTGATGATTGCTGGTCTAACGCCGATGTTCTTTTCTGCAGCCCCAATCCCTCAGATCCCAGTGATGCCAGGGCCGGCAAGGACACCGTTTGCAGCGGTTCCATCAGCGCCCTGACGGCCATCCACTGCATCCTTTGAAGCTGGTCCTCTGCCATGTTCCCCATCCTTCCCCTTGTGCTCTGGTCCAGCTCGCCACCGTCACTGCCGCCACCGTCACCGCCGCCACCGCTGCCGCTGCTGGCCCAGTCGGATCGCGGCTCCCTGGAGCGCAGCCGCCGTTTTCCGCTGCGCCGCGAGGGGGGCGGCACCCGCGGCGCCTGCGCCTCCCGCTTGGTGGCCCATCTGGTGCCGCTGGATGGTCGTTTCGACCCGGGAGCGCGCCCGATCCTCGGGGTGATTGAGGGGGAGAGCCCGGAGCCGGCGCCGTTGCTGCTGCGCTGGTCGGGTGGCGAGCGGATCGAGCCCGCGCGCCCCGGCGCCTCGCTGCGGCTGCTGCTCCTCAGCGCGCCGGTCGGTTCCGGCCTGTGGGAGAGCTTCCCGGCCTGTGAGGGCAGTGCTGAGCCCCTGGCCCCACCGGCCCGCAGCCTGCTGGGGCCCACCCCTGGAGCCGCCGCCAGCCCGGAGCGCGACGCCCGGGACGCCCTGCGGCGCCTCTGGAGCCGCTGTGGCGAGCGCATCGCCACCGCCGAGCTGCTGGCCGCCTGGGACTATCCACACCTGGCGGATCGTCTGCCGTCTGTGCTCCCGGTGGTGTGCGCCTCCCATGCCGCCGCGCCGGCACGGAGCTTGTGAGCGAGATCACAGCCGCCGTTGCGGCTGGTCAACGGCTGGTCGGGCCGCCGCTGAAAGCCTGAGCGCAGCGACCCTTCTCTGCCATGGCCATCCTCCGCGGCACCAGCCTCCCCAATTTCTTTTTCAGCACCCTCGATCGCATCGACCGCATCGACGGGGCCGGCGACAACGACACCGTCAGCTACAACTCCCCCAATGCCGCCAACGGTTCTGTCATCATCTACCTCTCGCTCTCCGTCCCCCAGGACACGGGCGGATCGGGCATCGATGAGCTGATCTCGATCGAGAACATCATCGGCAGCTCCTTCGCCGACAAGATCGTTGGCAACGCGGGCGCGAATGTGATCGACGGCGGCAGCGGTTCCGCCGCCGATTTCCTCGATGGCGCTGGCGGCATCGACACCGTTTCCTACGCGAGCGCCGGCGCCGGCGTGACGGTGTCGCTGGCCCTCAGAGGAGCTCAGAACACCCGCGGGGCCGGCACCGACACGCTGCTCAATTTCGAGAACCTGAGCGGCAGCAAGTTCGCCGACATCCTCAGCGGCAACGCCGGCAGCAACCTGATCAGCGGCGGCGACGGCGACGATGTCATCACAGCCAGCGGCAACGACGACAAGCTTGACGGCGGCAACGGCGTCGACACCGCCGACTACAGCGCCCTGGCCGGCCCGGTGCGGCTCGACGCCACCGGCAGCGTCAACAAGGGGGCCATGGGCAGCGATGTGCTGATCGCCATCGAGCGGATCGTCGGCAGCAGCGGTCGGGGCGACAGCGTCGACCTCAGCCGCGCTGCGGCACCCGCCACGGGCACCGTCATCAACCTGACGACCGGCACGGTGACCATCAGCGGCGGGGCACCCCTGCCGCGCAGCTTCTCGATCAGCCAGTTCGAGGACGCGATCGGCAGCGGCTTCGATGACGTGATCACCGGCAACGGGGCGAGCAACTCCCTGCGCGGCGAGGGGGGCAACGACCAGTTGGTCGGCTCGGGCGGCGACGACCGACTCGACGGCGGAGCCGGCAGCGACACCGCCGATTACAACGCCCTGGGCACCACCGTGGTGCTGGGTGCCTTCGGCACGCTCAGCAAGGGCGCCCGCGGCACCGACACCCTGGTGGGCATCGAGCGGATCATCGGCAGCAGCCGTCTCGGCGACCGGGTTGATCTCAGCGGCGCCGTGGCGCCGGCCACCAGCACCTTCACCGACCTGGCCGCCGGCGTGGTGACCATCAGCGGCAGCGGCGCTCCCCTGCCCCTCAGCTTCTCGATCAGCCAGTTCGAGAACGTCACCGGCAGCGGCTTCGCTGACACCATCAACGGCGATGCCGGGGCCAACACCCTCAGCGGCCTCGACGGCGACGACACGATCTTCGGGGGCCTCAGCAACGACGTGCTCATCGGCGGGGAGGGCGTCGACACGTTCGTCTACCGGGCGGTGGGCGAGTCAGGCCCGGCCCTGAGCGACACAATCACCGACTTTCAGTCCGCCCTGCCGGAGAAGCTCGATCTGGGAGCGATCGACGCCAACACCGCCATCGACGGCAATCAGGCCTTCCGCTGGTTGGGGGCGATCGCCAGCCCGACGGCGGCGATCGGCCAGGGCCAGCTGGCCTTTTTCTACGACGCGGCCCTCAACCGCTCGTTTGTGCTGGGCAACACCAACAGCGGCGCCGGGGTTGCCGATTTCCGCGTGCAGCTCGATCTTGTCAGCTCCCTGAGCGCCGACAATTTCGTGCTCTGATCTGCCCGATGGCTGACCCCCTCCCGGCGGGCCAGGAGTGCCCCTGGCCGCGTCCCTCCCCCGCCGACCCCGACCTGTTCCTTCTGGAGGGGGAGGTGGCCCTGATCGCCGAGGAGCTCGGCGAGGGTGGCGAGATCCTGAGCCGCCGCACCCTCGCCACCTGGGTGGCGCCGGCGCGGCTGCCGGCCCCGGACGGGCCCCGGGCCCGCCGGCGCTTCCGGCTCAAGGTGGTGCGCGCGTCCGAGCTGTGGAGCCCATCCGCCGGCATGGAACCCCCCGCCGAACTCGCCGCCCTGCCCGCCGCAGTGCCCCCGACGGATCCCGCGATTCCCATTGCCGCAATGGACAGGGCGGCAATGGGAATCGCGGCTGCGGATTCCGAGCCGGTTCTGGTGAACTGGCTGGCGGTGGGCTGCGGCACCACGGCCCGAGCCGTGCGGGAGCCGCCGGCCGATCCTCACGCCCGGCTGCGGGCCCTGCTGGAGGCGGCGGATCTGATCGTGCGGCCGGTGCGGCTGGAGCCCGGCGACCTGCGGCGCGACTGCGGCGATCTGGTGCTGCTCGGCGCGGACGGACCGCTGCTGCTGCTTTCCCAGCGCCGCGGCTACGTCCTGCGCGATCCCCGCCAGCCCCGCCGCTCCCCCCGCCCGCTGCGCCCCGCCGCGGTCCCCCGCTGGACCTTCCCCCTGCCGGCCCTGAGCGTGCAGCCCGCCCTGCCGCGCCAGGCCCGCTCCGCCCGGGATCTGGTGCGCTTCAGCTATGGCCCCGCCAGCCATCCGGCGGCGGTGCTGATCGCCGCCACCGCCCTCGGCCTGGGGATCGGCTTCCTGCTGGCGGTGGGCCGGGAGGTGGGCGCCGCCCGCTGGATCGCCGGCCTCGGCGGGGTGGGGGCGCTGTTCGGTCTGGGTCTGGCCCTGGTGAGTGATCGGCTGCGGCCGGCCCTGATCACCGCCCTGCTCAGCACCCTTCTGGGCCTGCTGCTGCCCACGGTCAACACCCTGCTCACCAACGTGGCCCTGCCGGAGAAGGACACGGCCCTGATGGTGCAGATGGGGGCGCTGCTGCTGGTGGCCGCCGTGGCGGATGTGGCCCTGCGCTGGACCGAGTCCCGCACCCTGGTGACCGTGCAGCAGCGGGGCGGGCAGCGGCTGCAGCTGGCCGCCCTGCAGCGGCTGCTGAGCCTGCCCACCGGCTTCTTCCGCCGCTACCGGGTGGGGGATCTGAGCCTGCGCTTCGGCGCCCTTGCGGAGCTGCAGGAGCAGCTCCAGTCGCTGCTCAGCGGCGGGGCGCTGCAGGCCCTGCTCAGCGGCGTGTTCCTGCTGTTCATGCTGCGCATCAATGTGCCGCTCACCGGCCTGGCCCTGCTGCTGGCGGCGGTGCTGGTGGGGAGCACCGTCTGGATCGGGCGGGGGGCGATGCGGCTGGAGCGGCGGCGGGAGGAGCAGGAGGGGGAGGCGAACAGCCGCAACCTGGAGCTGATCGGCAACGTGGCCAAGCTG
>Ga0164293_10003748_pt1 | contig 12990 bp, 10 predicted proteins | sample GEODES118metaG_FD_111487 | JGI IMG/M metagenome (GOLD analysis project Ga0164293, IMG submission 111487) | Eutrophic lake water microbial communities from Lake Mendota, Wisconsin, USA - GEODES118 metaG | ecosystem: Environmental > Aquatic > Freshwater > Lake | place: USA: Lake Mendota... | reverse complement strand
CTGATAATCAACGGTGTAACGGCCACTTTCAGTTAACTTCGCAAGTCCTATTAGGGCCTGCACTCCATCAATTAAAAGTGAGCCATCATCAACTGCGCTGCCACTTGGAGCGCGAACGCTCATTGAGCTTCCAGTCTCGATGATTTCACTAGAGAGCGTCAAAGTAATCGCACCTGGCGCGCTTTTGATGGTCGAGTTTGCGGCGGGGTCAGCGCCAACCAACTCCAGCGCTTGAGCGGGACTGGAGGTAAGTACGCCCAACACCACAAGAAGTATCGCCACGCTAACGCGCGGAATTTTCATGGTTTGCACTCGCCTCATGGGTAGACCTCCCCCAGTTCTTCTTCGATTAGACCCTATCGTCCCACGGTTCTAAACTAAGTGGGTTGCAGATTGTGAGAGATTCTCGATGATTTAACGGAAGGGGCGCCAAGTGCCGACCTATCAGTACTACTGCGATAGCTGCGAATTAGATTTCGAAGCAAGCCGTTCCTTCACCGATTCCTCAGATCAACCATGCCCCACATGCGCTGCCGCTGCGCGCAAAGTTTTTGCCCCAGTTGGCGTTCACTTCAAAGGGTCTGGCTTCTACCGAACCGACTCACGTAAAGGTGGCTCAAGCGGCGGATCTGAGAGCAGCGCGCCCTCTTCCACAGCTAAGGAATAGTTCTGCGGAGGCATTCCCTCATTATGGGAGCCTGGCGCAATGCCGACAAAAAATATTGAACGAGCATTTCTTCGAATCACCACTACTGCTGATCGACATTTAATCTTGCAATCAATTGGAGCCTTGATTACCTATGCGATTTCGGCTCGAGAGTTCACTACACATTTAGTGATGCGGAGGTTTTTCGCGAAGAATTTCCGCATCGCGATCGGAACTTTTTTGGCTCTCCTCTTGATCTATCTGGCTCTCAGATTCTTCAGGACCTGAAGATAAATTGCTCATGTCACTACTTTACATGTTGGCGAACACGGTACATGTGTCATCACGCGAAAGATCAATCCTTCTTCAACAAAGAATCTTCAATTCCAGCCATCACACTCTCTCGGAAAAAAGGGATATCTGAGGAAGCTATCGATTGATTCGCGACCAAAGTAGCAAGGCCATGAACCGCGCTCCACGCTACTAATGGGGCAGTTGCGCGCTTACTTTTCGGCGTAATTCCTAGGGTAACGAAATTCTCGACGCTCTCATTGAGAATGTTCCATGCTAATTCGCTGTATTCCCCTACCGGCTCTTCGCCTTGTTGAATAAAAGCAATTTCAAAGAGCTTCGGAAACTTCTGCGCATAATCGACATAGGCATCCCCGATTGCGCGGAATTTATCTATTTCATATTTTCGCTTATTCCGGCTTGGATGGACTTCGCTGCGTCGGGTCACCATTAACTCCCCTAGTTCTGCTCGAACGTCACATGAGACTGCATAGAGCAGCTCATCTAGAGAGGTGAAGTGGCGATATAACGCCGGGGCTGTTACCCCCAGCTTCTCTGCGACCCGGCGGATACCGAGCGCTTGCTGCCCGCCACTCTCAATTAAATTGCGAGCAGCAAGGACTGCGGCGCTCTTTAGATCGCCATGGTGATAGTCAGAGCCTTTGCGCTTGGGTGTTAACATTGTTTACATTATCTTCGAAACTACCTGACTCGTCAATTAGAAGAATGGATTGCCATGTTCGAAAAGCTCGGCCGCCTTGTTGCACGACGAAGCAAGATCGTCCTCGTAATATCGCTACTAACCCTGATTACAGCAGGTGCGGTTGGGTTTCAGGCATTCGGAAAATTAGATGGCGGTGGGTATAACGACCCGAAGAGTGAATCATCGCGCGCATTTGAATATCTCAAAACTGACTTTAAGGTAAAAGATCCTGCGGTGCTCCTTGTGATTGATTCACCGAATACCACAGCAGATGATCCAACAGTCAGAGAAAGCGTAACTTCTATCGCGAACGAAATCTCTGCAGTTACAGGTGTGACTAACTTGGTTTCGTATTGGTCGACTGGTGCACCCCAATTGTTAAGCGCTGATAGAAAAGCTGGATATCTCTTCGTCTACAGCAATGATGAGTCATTCGACGGACTTAGTAACGTTGCAAAGTTGGTCGAGGATCGAATTGGTAGTGAATATAAAGGTCTATCAATTTATTACACTGGAACTGGCGCTGTTGGCGACGCTATCAACACCAAGATTAGCGAAGACCTCAAGAAATCTGAGTCGATTGCAATACCTTTGACGTTCTTACTCTTGCTCTTCGTTTTTGGCGGTTTAATTGCATCTGGCATGCCACTAGTAGTAGGTATTAGCGCAATCTTGGGCTCATTTTTCATCATCTATCTTCTAACGCTCATCACTGATGTGAGTATTTACGCGATGAACCTGATCACCGGACTTGGTCTAGGGCTCGGGATTGATTATTCGCTCCTCATCGTCAATCGTTTTCGGGAGGAATTCCACCAAGGAAAAAGCATTCACGATGCCGTGATCAGAACGGTCGCTACAGCCGGTCGTACGGTTTTCTTCTCTGGCCTTACTGTCTTGGTGACGCTCGCGTCGCTTCTGCTCTTCCCGCTTAACTTCCTCAAGTCATTTGGCTATGCAGGCATCGCAGTTGTAGCGCTTGCAGTTATCGGAGCACTCATTCCATTGCCGGCGACCTTGGCGCTACTTGGAAAGCGAATTGACTCTTTTGCCATCAGAAAATCCTCGATCACGCCTAAAGAGGATGGTCGCTGGGCTGACCTGGCGCGTTTTGTGATGCGCAAACCACTTACTATCACCATTCTCACGCTCATCATCTTGGGAATACTCGCTGCACCGATTCGAAATATTGCCTTCGGACAGACCGATGTGACAGTGCTGCCCAAGACGCATCCAGTTGCGATGACCTCGAAATTAATTGACGAACGTTTTCCTGGCCGAGAAGCAACGCCTGTCGAATTCCTATTTATCGATGGCGAGAAATCTTTATCAGTTCAAGAAATAGAAGCCTATAAGAGCAAGGTGAAAGCAGTACCAGGAATCATCGAGGTAACTGCAAATACATCAGCAAACGGGATCATAAAGTTTCAAGCGATTCATAAAATGAGTCCTCGTACCTCCGATGCCCAGACTTTAATCACGCAAATTCGTGAGATAGCTGCGCCAAAAGGCTTACTCATCGGTGGCGTTGCTGCCGACTACACCGACACCCAAAATGGAATCGCACGGGCGCTTCCGTGGGCGTTGGGTTGGGTCTTCGTGAGCGTGTTAATTCTGCTCTTTGCGTTCACTGGTTCCATCATTCTGCCCATTAAGGCAATCCTGCTCAATGTGCTCTCCTTGAGCGCAACGCTCGGAGTCATCACGTGGATTTTCATCGAAGGCAATCTTGCAAAGTTCTTCGGTGATTTCACGATAACCGGAACAGTGGATACCGGCATGATCATCTTGATGTTGCTCACTACTTTTGGCCTGTCAATGGATTATGAAGTCTTCTTACTTTCAAGAATCAAAGAAGAGTACGACCGTCGAGGAGATAACACGGAAGCTGTTGCGTATGGTCTGCAGAAATCGGCACGAATCGTCACCGCCGCAGCGATGATTCTCTCTGTAGTCTTCGCCGCATTTGTGCTCAGCGGAGTCACATCCATCAAGATTCTTGGGCTTGGCGTCGCATTTGCGATCCTGCTTGATGCAACTGTCGTTCGCGCGCTCCTGGTTCCTGCCCTGATGCGCTTGTTCGGCAAGAGTAACTGGTGGGCCCCGGCAGCGCTCAAACGCTTCTCCATCTCCCACTAGCCATCAACTAGACTGTTCAAATGGATTTGCTCGCTACCTTCACATGTAAAGACACCTCAGGAATCGTGCATACGATGACCGATGCGGTGCTCAAATGCGATGGCAATATCATCGAGAACCAACAGTTCACCGATCCCATCACTGGGATGTTCTGTATGCGAACTCGGTTCACTACTAATGCTTCTCGAGACGATGCCGAGCAGATCTTGCAGCGCGAGCTCGCCCGCTTCGCACCGGAACTGAAGATTCGTGAAATCACCAACCGCCCCCGTGCTTTGATCATGGTGACTAAAGAGAGCCACTGTCTGCGCGATCTGCTCTATCTCCGCGAACTCGGTGAGCTACCAGTGGAAATTCCTCTAGTCATCTCTAACCACGATGAACTTCGTGGCCTTGTCGAATCACATGGCATTGCCTTCGAGCATCTTCCAGTCAACGCGCAGAATAAAAAGAGCCAAGAGAGTGAAATCATGGCTCGTATCCAAGAATTAAATATTGATGTTGTTGTCCTCGCTCGATATATGCAAATCTTGTCGAAGGAGTTCTGCAACGAATTCGCCGGGCACATCATCAATATTCATCACTCTTTCCTCCCAGGATTTAAAGGAGCCCGTCCTTATCACCAGGCATACGAACGTGGCGTCAAGATCATCGGCGCTACGGCCCACTTTGTCACTGAAGATCTCGATGAAGGCCCAATCATTGAACAAGATATTGCTCACGTTACGCACTCAGCGACCCCTGATGATCTGATTTCCATTGGTCGTGATATTGAACGTCGTGTATTAGCAAAAGCAGTTCGCCTTTACGCAGAAGATAGAGTCTTTTTACTTGGCAATCGCACAGTAATTTTTATTTAAATTACGTGTCCCCGACCAGAATCGAACTGGTGACCTACCGCTTAGGAGGCGATCGCTCTATCCAACTGAGCTACGAGGACTTGTGCTGACTTCTTGGTAATTATCCCCTAATTTTGCAGACTTTTACCTTTTGAGTTAGCCTAAGGACAAAGTTCAGGAGTTATTTTCATGAAAGCCTTAGTTATTGGCGCCGGCGGTGTTGGGCGCGCAATAGCCAATATCGCATCAAAGCGCCCCTTTATCACCAGCGCAGTCATTGCAGACCGAACTCTGGCGCGCGCGGAAGAAGCCGTCACTCGAGTCAAAGATGCTCGTTTTTCAGCTGCACAGGTAAACGCGGCCGAACTTGAAGATATCCGAGAGTTAATCCGCAAGACCAAGCCAGACATAGTTATTAATGCTGTCGATCCACGATTTGTCATGCCCATCTTTCTGGCATGTGAAATCGAAAATACCAACTACATGGATATGGCGATGTCGCTATCACGGCAACATCCGCACTATCCCTACAGTGAGACAGGCGTAAAACTTGGCGACGAACAGTTCGCACGAGATTGGAATTGGTCCGAGCGCGGCATCTATGCCCTTGTTGGAATGGGTATCGAACCCGGCTTGAGCGATGTGTTTGCAAAATATGCAGCAGAAGAACTTTTCTCAAGAATTGATCAGATCACAATTCTGGATGGCTCGAATATTGTTGTTGAAGGATATGAATTTGCGCCTTCTTTTTCGATCTGGACCACAATCGAGGAGTGCTTAAATCCACCAATAGTTTGGGAAGACGGTCGTGGCTGGTTTACTACTGAACCATTTAGCGGCATTGAGACTTTTGATTTCCCTGAAGGTATTGGCCCAGTCCAATGCGTGAATGTAGAGCACGAAGAGGTCGTGTTGATTCCGCAGAAAATTGATGCAAAGCGCGTTAATTTCAAATATGGCCTTGGCGATCAGTTCATCACAATCCTCAAGACCATTCATTTACTCGGGATGGATCGCAAAGAGAGCGTTGATGTCCAAGGTATTCCAGTCTCCCCGCGCGACCTTCTCTCCGCTTCGCTACCTGATCCAGCAACGCTTGGCTCGCGAATGAAGGGCAAGACCTGCGCTGGCGCGCTGGTCAAGGGGCTCGATAAGAACGGTAAGCCGCGTGCGGTCTATCTCTATCACGTCGTCGATAACGCATGGTCGATGGAGCACTACGGCGACCAAGCTGTGGTCTGGCAGACCGCCATCAATCCGGTGATTGCTATGGAGTTAATCCACGAAGGCACGTGGAAACCTGAGGGAGTCAATGGGCCCGAATGGTTCCCAGCCAAACCTTATTTAGATAAATTAGAACAATACGGCACCAGCTGGGGGCTACGTGAAGAGGATGCAAGCGATATAACGGTATGACCAAACACTTTGATGTCCTAATCATTGGATCAGGTTTTGGTGGAAGCGTTAGCGCTCTTCGACTCAGTGAAAAAGGATATCGAGTAGGAATTCTCGAAGCAGGTCGCCGCTTCTCTGACAAGGATTTTCCGAAAACTTCATGGCGGCTCTCGCGTTTTCTGTTCTTCCCAAAATTAGGGTTGACCGGCATTCAAAGAATTCATGCGCTACCGAACGTTTTGATTCTTGCAGGTGCTGGCGTGGGTGGTGGTTCGCTTGTGTATGCAAATACTTTGTACCGACCAACTGAAAAATACTTCAATGATCCCCAATGGAGTGAAATCACAGATTGGAAATCAGAGTTAACCCCTTGGTATGACCAAGCCGAACGGATGTTGGGCGTTCAGACAAATCCATACTTCACTAATTCGGATAAGGCGATGCAAGAAGTGGCTGACGAGATGGGAGTTGGTCACACCTTCAAGATGGCTCCACTTGGTGTGCACTTTGGTAACAAGCCTGGTGAGTTAATTAGCGATCCGTATTTTGGTGGCGTTGGCCCAGATCGAATCAGCTGCTTACAGTGCGGAAGTTGTATGACTGGCTGCCGACACAATGCCAAGAACACGCTGCCTAAGAACTATTTAGGACTTGCAGAGGGCGCGGGTGCAACGGTCTTTCCATTAACAACAGCGCTCTCAATCGAGAAAACGAACGATGGATGGCAAGTAATCGCCAAACAAAGCAATCGCTGGCTTCGACAGAAGCAAGTATTCACTGCCGAGCAAGTAATCCTCGCTGCGGGAACGTACAACACTCAAAAACTTCTCCATAAGATGAAAGCAACTGGAAAATTACCGAAAATTTCCGTAAGACTTGGCGAGCTCTCTCGCACCAATAGCGAATCACTAGTGGGCGCAATTATGCCGAGCGCTGACATTAACTTCAGCCAAGGAGCAGCAATTACCTCGTCATTCTTCCCCGACGAGAATACGCACGTAGAGCCGGTTCGCTATGGAAAGGGAAGTAATCTGATGGGATTACTTCAAACAGCTATGACAGATGGCTCTAGCGTTGCTGAGCGAAGGAAGCAATGGCTCAAAACTTTGGTCCGTAAACCAGGTTTGATTGCGACCATTTTCAATGTAAAAAAATGGAGCGAACGAACTGTTATTGCCCTGGTCATGCAGGATGTGGATTCGGCAATCAAAGTTCGAAGCAAACATGGCATTTTTGGTTGGCGACTAACTTCTGAGAATGATTCGGAGCGACCAAATGCTACGTATATTCCTGCTGCGAATGAAACTGCCCGGAGAATTGCAAATCGTTATGGTGGAATTGCCGGAGGGCATATCGGTGATCTTGTGAATGCTCCATTCACTGCACATTTTGTTGGTGGTTGTGTAATCGGAAATAGCGAAGCCGAGGGTGTCATTGATCCCTACCATCGAATATGGAATTACCCGACTTTGCACATCATTGACGGCTCCACCATAACTGCAAACCTTGGCGTAAACCCATCTTTGACAATCACAGCGCAAGCAGAGCGTGCAATTTCACTCTGGCCCAATAGAGGTGATGTCGATGGCAGGCCGCTGCAAGGTGCTCCATACCAACGCTTAAAACCAACTTCGCCGCGATATCCGGTAGTGCCAATTCATGCTCCTGCGGCTCTGCGAATAATCGAAACTTTTTAAACAATCGATAGCCAAAGGAGCGTAGAAAAATGTGGGCACTAATCACCGGAGCAAGTTCTGGAATTGGTGCTGAATTTGCCGAACAACTTGCTAGCAAAGGTTACGACATTATTTTGGTAGCGCGTGATGAACGTCGCCTTCGTGAGCGCGCCTCGCTCCTGCAGAATAGATATGGAATTGCATGCGAAGTATTAGTTGCCGATTTATCAAAAAGAGACGAGTTAAAGCGCATTGAATCGCGCCTTGCCCAAGGTGGGGTGGAATTTCTTGTTAACAATGCAGGCTTTGGTATTAACAAGCGATTTGCTGACGGAGATATAGAGCGCGAAAGCGAAAACCTTGAAGTTCTCGTGAGCGCCGTAATGCGCACAACTCATGCCGCACTTGCCTTCATGCGTGAGAAAAAACGAGGCTACATAGTTAATGTCAGCAGCGTTGCGGGTTGGATCGCTGGTAGCACTTACAGCGCATCGAAATCTTGGGTAACAGTCTTTTCTGAGTATCTCGCTGTAGATCTTGCTTCTGAAGGTATTCATGTCACAGCACTAGCTCCCGGTTTTACCCATACCGAATTCCACCAACGGGGCAAGATGAATATGTCTGCTCTGCCCAAGTGGCTCTGGCTTGATGCAGATCGAGTCGTTAGCGATGGAATCGAGGCGGTGCTTCGGGGTGATGCTTTGGCGATTCCGGGGCGGCAATATCGAACGATTTATCTCCTCTTACGCCATCTACCTCGCTCTTTAGTTCGAAAAACCGGGATAAAAGTGCGCCGAAACCAGCGCAAATAGTCCGCTTTCTCAGGAAATACCCAAGCATTGTCGCGGTAAATACCGAGATTTCACAGAAAGAAAAGTTAGGCTCTACCTATGAGCAGAATAACCAAACGTCTTATCGCTATAGCGGCATCAGCTTTCCTACTCCTTGGGTTGGTCAGCGTCCCTGCGCAAGCAGCGAATAAGGCGGGCGGTTCATGCAAGAAGACCAATCAAAAGGCGAAGATTGGTGGCTTTGATTACATCTGTCAGAAGAACCCGACAGTCAAGCGCGCTAAGTTAACGTGGCTAATCAAAGAATGTATCGACTCCAATAACCAATACATCGCCGGTAAGAAGTCTTACGCTAAAAAATTGCAAGAGAAAGCTGACTTGCTTGCACAATTTGCAGCTGCCGAGGCGGATACTTCATTAACTCAGGCCGATAAGGAAGAGCTCGCACGTTCGAAAGCGGCGCTGCTCGATACTTTCGATAAGTTATCTAGAACATCGAAAGATATGTACGAGATGGCTTTGACGGTACGCGACCTTGCTTGCACTGTTGGAATTTAACTAACAATAACTTTCTTGCCCTTGACGGTCACCGTCAATCGATTAAGTGGCGCGTCCGCTGGAGATTGACTCACGGCTCCCGCTTTCGTAAAAGCTGAACCATGTCCACCTTGTGCGGGTTCACAATAGAAACCACCAGCTTTTGGTTTAACGGTGATGCCAGCATGTGTGCACCGAAGATCCAATGCAATGTATTTCTTTGCACCGGTACGAACTAGTGCAGTTGGTGCACCATTGACATCACCGATCAGGGCAATACCCCCGACCTTAGCTAGAGATTTCACAGAAGAAACCGTCACTTCGATTGAACCATCTGAGAGTTTTTTTACTCCAGTTGCAGCATCTGCGCTCTCTACCAATGCAGTGCTTGTGCCCAGAGCGGTGAGTAATGAACCACATAAGAAATGACGTCTGTTGATTTCCATACGCCCAGTTTGCCCTATCTGTACTGGCAATCGATAGATTTAAATAGATTTCGCTTCACTCTCAGCAAATACTCCCCTACCGTTCACGTATGCCGCGCCGCACACAGCTCGCACGTTTTACCCCTTTTTTGGCTGGGTTGGTTCACCTTGTTATTGCCGTGGCACAGCCAGGCAGCTCTTTTTTCTGGGACATACTCACCTATAACGCCCTCTTGGTTGTTACGGCACTCTGGCTTCTTATTAAGAGAGAGCGGCTTATTGCAATCGCTATCGCCGCCTGGACCCTTGGTTCGATTTTTTCAAGTATTGCAGATTCTGCAGTTATGACTTTATCGGTGGCTGCATCGCTATGGGGTGGTGCGGGGTATCTGATGCTCTACCCATTGCTCTTCTTCTATATTGTAAAAAGCCAGCAGTTGAAGGCGCTCACGAAGTCACAAATTCTTGATTCTTTGATTATTACGCTCGGCCTCTCCGCCCTCCTGACGACCTTGGCGCTCTCTGCAACATCCAATGCGCGCTCATCTGCAGAGTTTTTCCTTCTCACGCTTTATCCGATTGGCGATCTCATGCTTATCGCATCGCTCACGTTGATTGGCATCCGTAGTGGAACATCGAGAGAGTACTTCTTACTTATGAGCGCAATCGTGCTTTTTACGACTAGCGATGTTGGATATCTGTGGCTCTTTAGCAACAATCAATACGCAGTTGGTGGCATTGTTGATGAAGGATGGCTACTTGCGCTCCTACTCTGCGCAACAACTCCAAAACTTAATCAAAGTCGAGTTCGAGAAATGAACACTTACCCTCCGATATTTCTTGCTCTCGGACTTTCGCTCTCGATACTTGGTTGGTACTCGTTACATCCCAATCAAAATTCAGAACTGGCTCTCATTCCTTCAATTATCACTCTGCTCCTTGCCTTCACCCGAATGGCGCTTGCGCTCGAGGAAGCTGAACAAGGAAAGATTCACAAAGAGCTCTCGATCACTGATGAATTAACTGGGCTAGGCAATCGGCGAGAATTCTTAGCTCGCCTAAAAAATCTACCGCTCGATGGCTCGTGGTCACTGCTCCTGCTTGACCTCGATAACTTCAAGGCAATCAACGACGTCCACGGCCACAGCGCTGGAGATCAAGTACTCCGCGAAGTTGCCCATCGCTTTCACGCCGTCCTGCCCGCTAGCTGTTACCTGGCTCGGCTCGGCGGTGATGAGTTTGCAGTCTTGGTTGACCTAGAGATAGTTAGCGCCCCAGAACTCGCCCAACGGCTACACAGAGCGCTAACAACGCCAATTTACTGCGGTGATCGTGCGCTCGTACTTACAACGAGCGTCGGCATTGCCGAAATCTCGACCTCTAACAATCCGCTCGAGCAGGCCGATGCTCAGATGTACCAGGCCAAGCGCGCTGCACGCTAAATCCTGGTGAGCTAGAACATGTAATTCCTGCGTGAATTAATGCCCTACGATTTGCCGGTCCGTTCTTATTTCTTACGCACTCAATGGGAGGTTCGTTGGCCGCAAAATTCCACAATCGAGTTCTAGTCCTCGGTGCAGGATCCGTATCGCAATGTGTAGTTCCTATCCTTCTCGACAAATTGGTCGAACCTCATCAAGTGACAATTGTGGATTTCAAAGATAATCGAGAGCGTTTTACCTCTTCGATCAATCGCGGTGCCACGTACATCATCGACAAACTCACCAAAGAAAATATGGATGAGTTCCTTAGTAAATATTTGAAAGCCGGAGATTTCCTCCTTGACTTGGCATGGAATATCGATGCCAATTCGATTATTGGCTGGGCGCACGATCATGGCGTCCTATATCTCAATACTTCAGTAGAAGAATGGGAGCCGTACGCCGGAGGATCATCACGTGATCCCATCGAGCGCACCCTCTATTACCGACATATGCGCCTTCGTGAGATGAAAGCATCGTGGAGCAAAAAGGGCGCGACCGCTATTGTCGAACATGGCGCCAACCCCGGCATGGTTTCGCATCTTGTTAAGCGTGCGCTCATTGAGATTGGCACGCGTGCATTAAAAGAGAGCAAAGCTAGCGGGGCCGTGGAAAAGGCAATTAGCGACGATAACTATCCAGCCCTTGCCCACGCGCTCGATGTTCGCGTCATTCATATTGCAGAACGAGACACCCAGATTTCAGATAAACCAAAGCGTGTCGATGAATTTGTGAATACCTGGAGCGTTGAAGGCTTCTACGAAGAAGGTATTGCGCCAGCAGAACTTGGTTGGGGTACCCACGAGAAGAAGTTGCCGCCTACTGCATACACCCACAAAGTTGGGCCGCAGAACCAGATTGCGTTAGCGCAACCTGGCGCAACGACATGGGTACGCTCCTGGGTTCCCTCATGCGAGACAACCGGCATGGTCATCCGCCATGGTGAGGCATTCACACTTTCAGATCATCTAACCGTGTGGGATGGCAGCAAAGCCATCTACCGCCCAACTGTGCACTATGCATATTGCCCAACTGATGCGGCGATTGCCTCCATGCGCGAAACAGAGATGCGCCAATGGAACTTACAAAGCGATCAACGAATCATGAATGAAGAGATCATTAGCGGCGAAGATCGCTTAGGAGTTCTTCTCATGGGTCATCCATTCAAATCGTGGTGGTGTGGCTCGCTCCTGTCGATTGATCAAGCTCGCGTTCTCGCTCCAGGGCAATCAGCGACAACGGTTCAAGTTGCTGCCTCTGTCTATGCAGCTGTTGCTTGGGCGATGGCCAACCCTGATGCCGGGCTCTTGGTTCCCGATGAGCTGCCGTGGCGCGAAGTACTCCCGCTGATTGAGCCATACCTTGGCACGATTTGGTCAGATGCCGTCGATTGGGATCCGTTGGCTACTCGGTTCGATCCATTCAAAGGATGGAATCAACGTGAGTACGACGAGAGCGATCCTTGGCAGTTCACTAACTTCCTGGCTTGATTTCCTTAGCTTGCTTTATTTCCTCTAGTCGAGCAAGGGATTCGATCCGCTCTTGTGCGTGATCGACGATTCGCTCCACATAGCCCTGGCTATATCCATCGAGATAGAGCCAGGGCTCATGTATTTGATCGCTATCTAAGTGGCGAAGCTCCGGAACGTACTTCTTTATGTACGCCCCTTCCGGATCGAATTTCTTCCCTTGTTCAATGGGATTAAAGACTCGGTAGTACGGCGAAGCATCGGTGCCACATCCGGCAGTCCACTGCCAACCATGGCTATTTGAAGCCACATCAAAATCCACGAGATGTTCCATGAAGAAATTAGCGCCATGTTGCCACTCGATGTGGAGATCCTTCACGAGAAATGATGCAACAACCATTCGAGTTCGGTTATGCATCCACCCTTCTTTGACAATCTGACGCATTGCGGCATCGACGAATGGATAGCCAGTCTTTCCTTCGCACCAGAGTTGAAATTTCTCGCCTGGTTCGTCATATCGCATCCCGGCAAACTGTGGTGAGTAATAATCTTTTTCAGTGTGTGGATAGTGATGAAGTACATCAGCATAGAACTCGCG
>Ga0164293_10003746_pt1 | contig 12997 bp, 6 predicted proteins | sample GEODES118metaG_FD_111487 | JGI IMG/M metagenome (GOLD analysis project Ga0164293, IMG submission 111487) | Eutrophic lake water microbial communities from Lake Mendota, Wisconsin, USA - GEODES118 metaG | ecosystem: Environmental > Aquatic > Freshwater > Lake | place: USA: Lake Mendota, Wisconsin... | reverse complement strand
GACGCTGGGCTGCTGCGCCTAGCCAATACCCGATACTGCTCATGGCACCACCTGAGAACATCAACGCCACAGCCGGATCACCCGTAAACACTGACAACAAAGCCCCCACTAAGACGCCAGCGAAGGCAATACCTATATGAATCGTGTGCTTTGGATTAGCCATATGTACATGGTACTCGTACAGGAGTTCTGAATCAGCTCGTAAGTGAACGGAGCAATCACGCTGTCGTCAGGATCAGTTCAAAAGCCTCGAATTATTGGTTGCAAAGTTCTACTTCGGAGCATCGACAACGATTGCATCGGGTGCTTCGCGCCTACTCGGTTCAAACCTAGCAGCTGGCATGGAGTTGGATGGAAGGAAAATCTCGGCACCAATTGGAGGTGTGTCTTCTGGTGTTTCAGGACCTTCGCCCATCAGATGAATTGGATATAGCAATTCGCAGGATGGTGTACCCAACAATGTCTATATGAGTCGCAAGTCTGCTGATTTACTTGCGGAACTTTTTGCGATTCCCGCATCGCTTTTAATTTCTGCAATCGATCTTTTTTCGTCAATCTTAAATTGTGGCTACGTTTGTCGATAGTGGGCTCTTCTGAACCAGTGACGCAACCCAGAGGCTGCTTGTGATGGCGATGGCTGAGGAAACGAGACATTTCAGGGCTGTCACACCGCTGTTATAGGATTACATCAATGTCATTTAAATTTGTTGACCTGTTCTCCGGAATTGGCGGCTTCCATGCCGCACTGTCCGGCATGGGCGGTCGCTGCGTCCACGCAATTGAGAACAATGCGGCAGCAGCTCAGATTTACAACACGAACTGGGGCTATAACCCGATTGGAGACATCACACTTCAGGCCAACGACGACGTGATGACCATCCCAGCCCATGATCTATTGACTGCAGGATTCCCCTGCCAACCATTCTCAAAATCTGGCGCACAAATGGGCATGGATGAGACACGGGGAACCCTGTACTGGAACATTCTTCAGATCATTGAACAAAGACGTCCGGCAATGGTTATGTTGGAAAACGTCCGAAACCTTGCTGGACCGCGACATCTCCATGAATGGCAAGTCATTATCGAAACTCTTGCAGAACAGGGATACCGCGTCAGTGAGATTCCCACCGTAATGTCACCGCACCGTCTACACCCAGATATTGGTGGAAGACCGCAAGTTCGCGAGCGTGTCTTTATCGTCGCGGTTCGCACCAACGAAACTGACCCAACGAAACTGATCGAGAAGACTCCATTTCTCGACAAGTCAGTATTTGACAATTGGGACCCTCTTGACTGGAACTTAGAGAAACATCTTCTCTCTGATCGTAAAGTGAACGACCCCACGCTGGATCTGACCTCAACAGAGACCTACTGGATCGATGCTTGGAATGAATTCGTTGAAGCAATGTTGCTATTGCGGAACGGACGACGACTACCAGGTTTCCCACTCTGGGCAGACGCCTGGACTTTGCCGCGTAATCTACGAATTCCTAGAGGAACTCCAAGTTGGAAACAAGACTTCCTTCAAAAAAATGCGCACTTCTACGAGGAGCACAAAGACTTCATTGATGAATGGGTTAAAAAATGGGGCATCTACACCGAAGTCTTCCCTGCTTCTCGTCGCAAGCTTGAATGGCAGGCACAAGACACGGCTTCACTATGGGACACGGTGATGCATTTCCGCCCATCAGGAATTCGGGCAAAGAGACCTACATATCTTCCAGCACTTGTTGCAATTACTCAAACGTCGATTATTGGGCCACTAAGAAGGCGCGTCTCCACTCGAGAAGCTGCTCGCCTGCAAGGTCTTCCTGATTGGTTTTCTTTTGGCGATCAGAGACAAAACGAAACCTATAGACAACTGGGCAACGGCGTGAATGTTGGTGTTGTCTGGTACGTATTGCGCCACGCTGCAATTAGGTATGAAAAAGACCTCAAGAAAGCATCACCGAAGTTATACAAAGCTCTGATAAATTCACCCGCTAATCCAGATGTAGTCCTTGAGTCCCTGCACGCTTGAATTACTACCGCTCAGGGCGGTAATGCATCTGAAGGTTCTCGAATTCAATCATTATGTCTTGTGCCACTACGTCACTTGCCACTCGAGTGTGGCTTGATTTCAAGGGTTTGGCGGGTATGTCACATTGGATCAGAAAACCTGTTTGAGTCGACCACATTTCAGCAAGCGCACTCGTCTTAAGAGTAAGAACATCACTCCGCGGAACAAGACCACTCGTCACTAAACCAGGGTCCGCATATCCGATGCCAACACCAACAATCACAAAGATCGTTGCATGAGTCCACTCTGCGGTAGCTCCGCTACCACCCATCGTATTTACCAAACGAATTTCGGGGCCCCTCTTGAACTGAGCCTTCACTGAAAACCCCACATCCAGCGTTGATGATGAAAGATCGACACCTCTACTTGTTTTCGCAACATTGTCAATATCGCAGCCAACGGCTCGCATAGATGCGCCGAGTAATTGTTCAACAACCCCACCGACAATGAATCGATTTTCGTAAATTGCCGTATCGAAACGCACATTGACAACACGACAAGCAGCCATGAACTCATCAAGAATGACTGGTTTCTTTTCTATACCAGCTTTGAATTCCGAAAAAATCTGTTGTTCAAAACCAAATACCATGGCAATACAGTCTCATTAATTCGCAATTTTTGCAATAGTGCAATAGGACGTCCAACAGCAACGCACAGCCCTAAAGTTTCGCTAGGGGTACCCCAATTGTTGCCAGAGTTGAAGGCACTAAGCGCATTCGTTGCTAGGCTTCGACAACCCATTCAAACGATGCAAAACTTCTCAATGATGGAGTAATCCATGTTCACACCAACTATCTCCTAGAACCCGAGCCCGTCACCTTCCATGGCCGTAGACTCATTTACAGCCTCTTCGAGGTTCGCCTAGTCGATTTGGCTCAATAGGTTCTGGGATTATTCAACTAGATCTTTTCAAGAATTTGGGAATAGTATCCTCTCGTTGGGGAATCACATGGAATAATCAGGTGCTTCTTTGACGTCTGGAGGCAGATGTAAATGACTGGTTTTTCCTATTTCGATCCCGTGACGACCTCTGCCCAAGTTGTTTCAGATATTCTTGGCTTCAACGATGTCATCTCTGAGATAATCTTTAGTGAAGACAAGTCCGGCTTACCAGTTCACCTTGACTTGGACGATGACTCCATTGCTTCAATTGAATCGCTATATGGAATCACACCACAGAAATTTCGTGATCAATTGATATCTGGTGTGGGACATGTTCACAAGGACAATGATCTTCTAAAAATATTTGCCGAATTCGGAGAGGCAACAAGACGATGGGTCACGAAAGGCGACTTCCTTGCAACTCCACCTGCATTGTCGCTCCTTGCCGTCCTCAGCATTGCGGCAGATGAAATGGTGGCTGAAGAGAACATCAGTGCGAATAACTACTACTTTCGCCTTAGCAAAGTGTTGGCGCGAAGCGGGGGACTCGCTCCAGATCCGAATGCGCTCGGGAATCAATACCGACCGCGCGCCGTCGAACTATGGAAGAGCCTGACTACATGGCTCGAGGCATGGCAAGGAGACAGAGGTAAACCAACTGTTCCGCTGCCTGGTGATGCAGCCGATATCGATACACGTAAATACATTCGTATGCCTATTTCTCAGGCACTGTTGCGTGAATCCGACCGTAGCAACCTCTACAAGATGTTCTCAGCCAACAACCTTGACCCAGCAATGAGCGTGTCGGAACAGTTGATGTTCGTCCTACTCGAACAATGGATCATGTCGCCCTATACAACAAGCCAATTGAAGAAGATTTGGAAGGTTGAGGAATATCGAGAATCGCTCGTCCTCTTGGTGATTTCTGCCATGGACTCATGGCCCGGAGCCGAAGTGGAAGCCAACGGTGAAACAACAACAAGTTCCAAAGTAGGTCTCACTCTTGTTTTGGATAAGTGGATGAATCGAGCCGAATTTGGAATCGAGATTCGATACGAAGGTTCAAAGAGTCCAAATGAAATTGAGATTCGAACAGCCGATGAGTCGTTTACCAGATCAATGGTTGTTCCCGCGGGGCCAAAGTCAGTTCGCATCGCGGACCTATCGGCATTTGAGACTTCTTCATTGATTGATGGAATTGTTGAAATCAGGAATGAAGGCATCGGTCTTAAGGGTCAACGACGCCCGCGCGCAATTGTGCCGATGATGTTTCAGCAAACTAGCAATGAATACATTGAGGTTGCTGGCGTTGCAATGGGTACCGTTCACGGCCTACTTGTTCGCAATTCGACGGTGAATGACCTTGAAACGAAAGTCCGAGAACTTCTCACAGATGTTGCACGACCAGGGTGGAGCAAAGTTGACACATCACGATTTGCTGGATTTCCAGAGGAATGGACACTCTTCCAAAACGTTGACATTGTGGTTCCATTCGATCTTCAATCACTAAAATACAAATTCCTTGAAGTTCTCGTTCCACTTGAGGCTCCTTCGATCCAACTTACAAATGGCTTCAAAATTCCGGGCCGGCGTGAACGGTGGCTTCGGTCGGCTCCACCAGAGATATTTGCTGTTGTGCCTCGTGAAACAAACGTTGCGATATCAATCACAAATAGTGCAGGAGTAGTTGTCGCAGAAACGAATCCTTCCCCACGAGCATCTCTCATTGAACTTAATCAATGTGATTTGCCGACGGGCTCATACCACGCGACAATCACATCAGACGACGGTGAAATATTTGGATCGACTTTTGCTCTCGTTGATGCTGATACGCCCAACCCCACTGCATTGCACAGATCAAAACTATTAGGACATCTTCTAGAACCGAACAAAGGATTCGCATCTGTTTCTGCCGAGCAAATTGAAAACCCTCACCAAGTCATCGGATTGCAAGGCTTACGCCATCCGACGCTTTCAGCACCAGATGTGCTCACTGCGGTTTCAGAGATAGCCACGACACAAATGTGGAGGACAAAACTCGAAGCATCTTCACAGCCACCCATCGCGAAACTATCCATGACGCATGCACCAAAGAACGCATGCGTGTCAACGGGTGCACACACCATGATCCTTCCGAAGAATTACGGAAGGAACGGGAATGGGATGATTGAAGGAGTCTGCAAATTTTGCGGATTGACGCGAAAATATCCTGCCCGTGGTCGTCTGAAGAAAGAACTTCGTAAGACGACAACTACAGCAAAGAAGACCATCCACACAATCAAAGAATTAGCGCCGTTGGTCCGTGCGCTTCCCCCGATTCAGATTCAACAATTTGGTGCATGGGATGACGTCTTCGAAGCATTGTGTTACCTTCGTCAGGGTTCTGTAACTGACTTAGAAGCAGTGTCAGCCCGACTGAGTGGTGGTTCTGTCGGGGTCGAACGCTTAGTGCGCTACCTCTCTGCTCTTGGACACATTGATGTTGAGATGAATGAACGCGTTCGGCCGTTGCAGTGGGCAATTTCCCCTGCTGTCATTGTCGCAACTTCGAAAAATGAAGCCCATCTGGCAGGATTTCGCAGCCCAGAACTTCTTTCCCAGATTGAGGAATGTGTTATTTCTCATCACGGGGAATTAAAGCGTTACGAGAACCTTAATGCTCTAGTGTCAATTTCTATTGAATTTCCCCCTGGCTTCGAAATCGATTTCAACATTGTCTTCGAAGGAGTTCTTGACCCAATTACACAAGAACAAATCCAGATCTCTCGCTCGAGTTGTCGAGCCATACTTCAGCAATGCGCACCAATCTCAAAAGTCATTGAGGATTCGCCAAAGGTCTCACGTCCCAACTTCTCACAAGTCAGTATTTGGCGACCTGAATTTGTTGTATGGGAAAGATGTGATTCCAACAATATGCCTGGAGCTTTTCAGCACATTGGTCACGGCTATTCCTACACGTTTAATGAATCAGAGATTGGTTTGGGAGATCTCACCACAGCGGGATCTCCATCCACCGTCAAGCACAATGCGTCTCGACTAGCAGGTATTCCGCTGATCTTCTACTCTCCCGACACGCGAGTCTTAGTAGCGCGGCTTGGCGCCGAATTGCCGCCGATAATGAATCGAGCGTTGACGTCATTAACCGGCCGGCTGCCCGTTGAAGATGAGACTGACTTTTACGTCAAGTACCATGATGTTCCTGCAGACGTAGCCCATTTTGTTCATTACTTACTAACCAACTAGGAATCTCCATGACTACTCACCCGATTCGTGTTCAGAACGAACTCCAAGATGCTTACCTCCGCTACATCGATGAGAACTATTGGCTTCGACATAAAGAGGTCATGGATGAACGAAGGGCGTTACTGCTCGACGAGAAGATGCTCTTCACCGACCCTCACCTCGAACCCATTGCTCAATACGATGCGACAGTCACCCTTATTGACTATGCAGTTGAGAAGAGCATTCCTCTACAAGCTGCAGAAATCGTTGGCGAGGCTCTGTTTCGCCAATTCACCAAATCGGGTTCACCTATTAAATTACGTGAACATCAAGCGAAATCTCTTGCTGCTAACTTTCAACCTGGCATAGCAAACAACCGAAATTCGGTTATCACTTCCGGCACAGGTTCAGGTAAGACCGAGTCATTCTTGCTTCCCATTTTGACTCGCCTCGTGGACGAAGGAATTCGAGATAACTGGGCACCTGACACCAACGTCAACGAATGGTGGACAAACACGCGTAACGCATGGAAGCCTGTGCGGGCAAACTCGAAGCGTGCAAAGGCTGTTCGGACATTGATTCTTTACCCCACAAATGCTCTCGTTGAAGACCAAGTGGTACGACTTCGCCGAGCAGTTAGGTCAATCCGCAATATTGGTGGACCACAGATTTGGTTTGGTCGATACACGGGCGCATCAGCGGGTGCCATCAAAGAAGATAAGGACGGTTTTGTAAAGGATTGGTCTTCGGATGAACGGGCAAAGTACTCAACCGAAATGAGGGAGTTATGTGCCGAATTTGACGACATGGTTGATTCTGGAGCAGATCATTCAGTACTTGGTCAATTTGCTGATCCACGAAGTGGTGAACTGGTCATGCGGCGCGACATGTACGAAACAGCACCCGACATCTTGGTAACTAACTACACCATGTTGAACGTCATGCTTATGCGAAAAGTTGAAGAGCAGATATTTGCAGATACACGTCAGTGGCTCGAGTCAAACCCAGCGAACGTCTTCAATCTTGTCATTGACGAACTACACCTGTACAGAGGAACTCAGGGCAGTGAAGTTGCGATGATTGTTCGCAACTTATTGATGAGGCTCGGGCTAGAGCCAGACTCCCCACAACTACGTTGTATTGCAACGTCTGCTTCACTAACCGACCAGGGCGAAGGACTCAAATTCCTCGAAGACTTCTTCGGAGTCGATCAGAGTTCCTTCATGGTGACGGCTGGTACCCCACGACCAATTCCTGATGTCCCAACACTTCCAATCGGTGATTTTCTCGATGTGACATTGCTAGAGGGCGGAGCAAGAGAGACTGCTCTTGAAGGTTTACGCACGAAGTATCCACTTCCAGTTGCAGTAGCAGCATCTTGCCGAACAAATGAAGGATCGCTACAGGCTCGTGCATGGCGCGACATTGCAAACGGTGTCTTCGATCATGCTGAATCCAGCGACCTCGCTCTTGAAATCTTGCTAGAGGCAATTGCTGGTGACCTATCTGAACCGGGATCGATGTCACGTATTCCCATTAGGTCACACATGTTCTTCCGAGGCATTCGCGGTTTGTGGGCCTGTTCAAATCCAGAGTGCACTGAAACTCATGGCAGAACAAGAAAACTTCCAATCGGAAAATTATTCACAAGCCCTCAACCGACATGCAACTGCGGCGGACGTGTACTTGAACTTCTCTACTGCTACGTCTGCGGCGAGATTTCATTAGGCGGCTTTGTCGTTCAAACAGAAAACGGCATAATTCTCCAATCGACCCCTCACTCACCTGGCCAAGAGGGCGTACCATTTATCAATCGTCGATCACACGATGAGTTCATGTGGTACTCACCCTATGTCCATCAAAGCGCGCTAGGCCAGAAATGGAATAAAGCAAGCAACGCTATACGTTTTGGATTTCAAGCAGTCCGATTCGATCCACTACGCGGCAGTGTTCTCGTTACTGCCCAGAATGCAACTGGTCTCACCATGAGCGTGGCCGGCGAGCCTCAGGACGGATGGAAAATTCCATCTCTCCCTGAACGATGCCCAAGCTGCACACAGCGCACCGGCGAGAACAAAGACACTCGCGTATTCTTCTCACCAAACGTTAGAAGCCCAATTCGCGCCCACACCGGTGGTGCCGACATTGGCGTGCAGATTTACACCTCGCAGTTAATTCGTAGCCTTGGCGAAAACGAGCAAACTCGAAAGACGATTGTCTTTTCTGACAGTCGAGACGCCGCCGCCGAAGCTGCAGCGAAACTCGAAGATGGCCACTACAAAGACCTCATTCGACAGATGATTATTCAGTCTCTTGATTCCCAAGTTGACTTGATTGCTGCACTTGAGAAGCCCGAAGGTGAGAGAACAGAAGCAGAAGAGCAAACTGTTTCACAGTTATTTGCAGAAGACCAGAAAATTGCGGCTGCATTCATTAGGAAGGACGTCGGGAAAGCTACGGAAGAAGACCTTGCCCTGATTGAGGCTTTCAAGCAGAAGCAGAAAGCTGCGACAGGAGCACTTTCATGGGGAAATTTTGTAGAGAATCTTCGCAATGGACTGATTGGCCTTGGGGTTCCGCCCTTTGGAATCAAACAAAGTTTGGCGAAATTTGATGATGGCGAAACCCCTTGGTTCCAGGCATATTCACCTCCAGATGGTCATGAAACCTATTGGAACATTGCACCAGGTAACGACTCTCCACGTCGCCGTCACCGCGACGTTCTTGTCGAGGCGCTTTCGGATGCCGTCTTTTCAGGCGGCGGGCGAAATCTGGAGTCACTCGGCTTAGGTTGGATTTCGTTCACAATTCCCAAACGTGATTCGCTCGAACTACCCGGTTTTTCCCATGCAGAGTCTCTTGAAATCATTGATTCAGTTATCCGAATCATGGGCATTAAGGGACGTTACGACCAAGAACGTCCTCGGTCTAATTCAAAGACATGCCCTGAAGCTGTGTCCAAATTCCTCGCGGAAGTTGCAACGCTCAAAGGTTTGCCGCCAACACTTCCCGATGAAGTGGGCCGAATCTTGCATGACTCGTCCATCGCCGTCAACTGGCGACTTAAGACAGCTTCCACCAATAGCCCCATTGTTATTCGCAAGGCAGGCGAAGACGAGTGGGTATGTGGTCGTTGCTCTGAGACACATCTTCATCCTTCAGCCGGAGTCTGCACTCAGTGCAGCAACGTTGGGCTTACGAAACAACAAGCAAGAGGCATCGATGAAAGCAGTTACTACGGTTGGTTGTCTCAGCACCCACCGCGTCGTATGCGTGCAGAAGAACTGACGGGGCAGACTAAGCCGCTGTCGTTGCAACGCGACCGACAGAGATGGTTTATCGGCGGAAGCGCGCTTAAGCGGAGCCCTGTCGAGAACCCTCTGACGACGCCACTTGACGTTCTTTCAGTCACCACAACGATGGAGGTCGGTATTGACATCGGCAGCCTCCAGTCGGTTGTCATGGCAAACATGCCACCCAACCGATTCAACTACCAGCAACGTGTGGGTCGGGCGGGCCGATTCGGTCAAGCGTTTTCATACGCCCTCACTATTTGTCGCGACCGATCACACGACGACTTTTATTTCGCTGAACCAGCACGCATGACACGCGGTATTCCTGCTCAGCCTCGACTTGACCTCGACCGAGACAGAATTGTTGAACGTGTCGTCAACGCCGAACTCCTACGGTGTGCGTTCCTTACGTGTGATCCGGGTCCTTCGTGGACAGGGGCATCTACCCACGGAACATTTGGACTCACATCGGAATGGCCGGGAGTCTTTAGAAGTCAAGTTTCTCGATATCTCAATGACGACTCAAATTTTGATGAGTTCAAGAGAATTGTCAAACGTCTTGGCGCCTTCACCGGAGTAGAGGCTGGAGACCTCAATTCCATTACTAAACAAATTGTGAAATCACTGACCCTCAAAATTGATGATGCATTAAAGAATCCGCTTCTGGGCCAGGAGGAATTGTCCGAACTGATAGCTGCTGCTGGCGTGCTTCCAATGTTTGGGTTCCCAACACGTGAACGGCCGCTGTATGGGGGAAATCCCAAGAATGACTTCGATGAGACCGTTATTACTTCGCGATCACTCGATCAAGCAATTTCGATGTTCTCGCCAGGTTCACGAGTTGTCAAAGACAAGCAAGACCACTTCCCAGTGGGATTCGCACATTTCATCCGATTCAAAGGAAAAATCACCTCAGCTGACCCTATGGGTTCGCGACTTGTACTGGCTCGTTGTAATGACTGCGCCGTCGTGCTTGCTGTCAATATCTCGACGATCATCGAAGATGGCCACGACCCTGAAGATGGCGTATCTATCTGTCCAGGCTGTGGCCGGCCAATGACAAACTTCATCGCCTATCAACCAAAGGGATTCCGCACCACATACACCGGCTACGACTATGACTCTTCAATCGATGTCTTTACTTCTCCATCTGGGGTGTCTCTTGGCCACGTGCCAAGTGGAACTACATCTACTTCTGTTGGGGCGCTAACTGTTGAGATGCTCTCAGGTAAACAACTAGTCACGACAAACGATAATCGTGGATCGTATTTCTCTGGGCGAGCAGATTCGTACAGCAGTAGCGTTATTGTTGTTAACGAAGAGTTGTACGAAGAAAAAATCGCAGGATTTGTCAAGAAACTAGAAGGCAACCAGCCACGGCCAAGAGGCCAGTTTGCAATTGTCGATGTTCTCACCACTGACATTCTTGTTATGACACCATCGAACGTTGCTTTGAACGGCGGCATTTTGCCCACTGCTCCTGCTCTACTGCCAGCCGGTATGGCAGCAGTTACTTCATTCGTACAGATGCTCGTCCGTGCCTGTAAAGACTTTCTTCAAATCGACTCAGACGAACTAAAAGTTGGTCTTCAGCCATTCCGTGTAAACGGCAGAACATCACAGCGAATCTTTGTTGCGGATGCTCTAGAGAACGGATCCGGTTACTCTCGCATATTGGGTGAACCAGGGACTCTCAAGAAGATCCTGAGCGACATTCTCACTACAACTGGCAGTCGACTAAATGACCCACAGCAACATCCAGGGTGTAACTCAAGTTGTCCTTCATGCCTACGCAGTTATGAAAACCGTCAGGTGCATCACTTGTTGAATTGGCGATTGGGTCTCGACTTAGCAGAACTGCTACTTGGTCAACCACTTCAGACGAGTCGTTGGTTATCTCGTGCTCCGCAACTTGTTGCGTTCTTTATGGCTGGTTTTGACTTTCACAATGACTTCCAGCCAGTGACGCTCTCAACAGGATTATCAGCAATCGTGAGAACTGACCGCACCAAGGCTCTCTTGCTTGGACACCCGCTTTGGCCCCAGGAATCTCAATTCTTCGAAAATGCTGTTGCTGAATCACTTCTCGAATTGGAGGACAAATACTCAATTTCAGAAGGAAATGCCCTGGTCTCAGATTTATACACACTTGAATTCAGACCGTATGAAATTTGGGCAAAGCTTCAGTGATCTCATTTGATACAGGCCCAGCAGGAGATGTTCCTGATTATTGGTATCCAAGTTCCTTAAATCGACTTGCGACGTGCGGTCTTCAGTTCGCCTATTCATGCGACCCTGAGTTCTCAAAAGTATTGAGGAAGTCAAACACCTTTGCTGCTCTAGGAACCATTGCCCACGAGTTGACTGAATTGGTTTGGAAACGAGGACTCAATGACACACCCATTGATGACCTCAAACGAGTGCTCGAAGAAAAATGGGACGAATGTGCTCATTCGAGTTACGAGAGGTTGCGTGGTGAATGGGAAAGTGATGTTCCGCCACCAAAGGATTGGCCGTACTTTTCGATGACACGCGCTCGAAGTATTCGGCGCCTTGTCAATGAAGTTACCGAACATCGCTCAAACGCAGATGTAAGCCGAAAAGCACCCCGACCCCTCATTGAGACTGAACTTGTTGACGAATCACTACGACTAAAGGGCATACCCGACCGGGTCACGTTTACAGACAATGGCTTTTATGTATTCGACATAAAAACTGGACATGCGGTTGAAGAAATTTCCGCGCCGTATCGACGACAGTTACTGCTCTACGCTCACCTCGTCATGAAACACACAGGGTTTGAACCACTTGCAGTTGCCCTCATTCGAGCTGGCGGTGATGTGATCTGGGAGGAAATTACGTCAGCAGACATCGATGATTGCGTTGATGACGTAATGGAACGCATCAAGAGATACTCGAAAGTCGCAAAGACTGACCCACTATCTCTCGCGGCCCCCTCGACTGATGCTTGTCGGTTCTGCGATTACAAGGCCGTCTGTAAAGCTTTTTGGGAAGACGAGGACCCAGAGTGGGAAGAGCACCGAGGAGTTGTCGGAGAAGTAATTGAAGTCATTGATGAGAGCACGTTTCGAGTGCGACAGATTTGGCCACAAACCGATGAAGGAAGAGAAGTTGGAGTATCTAACGTTTCCTTCCCTGCATCTGTTGGCGATCACGTATCGATTGTTGATGGATACTTACGCGATGGAGGCTTGCGGGGAAACTGGTACACGAAGATATTGAAGGTTTCTTGAAATCTCATTCATCAACTGCGTCCGAAATGCAGCAGAATTCGTCTGAAATGTTCGGGAGGATTCCCAAGAGCGGTTGCTTCGTCATCAAGAATCATCCCTTCTATTACTTCGCGCAATGAGTCCTCAATCTATTATTTGGTCAAATGACAGGTACTGAGACACCAAATCTATAGAGTGCCAAAATGGTTTCAATTATCAAGAGCAAATTCTATGGCGACGGCAAAGAGGGCGACTTTTCATGGATGATTAAACAACCACACCACGACTCGACGCTTTTCCTCTTCAAT
>Ga0164293_10003745_pt1 | contig 13000 bp, 14 predicted proteins | sample GEODES118metaG_FD_111487 | JGI IMG/M metagenome (GOLD analysis project Ga0164293, IMG submission 111487) | Eutrophic lake water microbial communities from Lake Mendota, Wisconsin, USA - GEODES118 metaG | ecosystem: Environmental > Aquatic > Freshwater > Lake | place: USA: Lake Mendota... | reverse complement strand
TGCGGCCCAGCAGAGCGGACACCTCAGAGCCGGCCTGCACGAAGCGGAAGATGTTGTCGACGAACAGCAGCACGTCCTGCTTGTTCACATCGCGGAAGTGCTCGGCCATGGTCAGAGCCGAAAGACCCACGCGCATGCGGGCTCCGGGGGGCTCATTCATCTGGCCGTAGCAGAGAGCCACCTTCGACTTGGAGAGATCGTCGGCGTTGATCACGCCCGATTCCTTGAATTCCTCATAGAGGTCGTTGCCCTCACGGGTGCGCTCGCCCACGCCGGCGAACACGGACACACCGCCGTGCTCTTTGGCGATGTTGTTGATCAGCTCCTGAATCAGCACGGTCTTGCCGACGCCGGCACCACCGAACAAGCCCACCTTGCCGCCCTGGCGGTAGGGAGCCAGCAGGTCGATCACCTTGATGCCGGTCTCGAACACCTTGGGCTTGGTCTCGAGCTCGGTGAGCTTGGGTGCCTCGCGGTGGATCGGAGCGGAGAGGGTGGTGCTGACCGGACCCTTCTCATCCACGGGCTCGCCGAGCACGTTGAAGATGCGGCCGAGGGTGGCTTCACCCACGGGCACGGAGATCGGAGCACCGGTGTCGATGGCATCCATGCCACGCACGAGGCCGTCGGTGCTGCTCATGGCCACGGCACGGACGCGGTGATCGCCCAGCAGCTGCTGCACCTCGGCGGTGAGGGCCACGTCCTGGCCGGCGGAATTCCTGCCTTCGATGCGAAGGGCGTTGTAGATGCGGGGCAGCTTGCCGGCGGGGAATTCCACGTCGAGCACCGGACCGATCACCTGCTTGACGATGCCTTTGGTGCCGGAAGCGGCGGGAGCAGCAGCAGCCATATGTAAGGAAGGTGGCGGGGAGCGTAAAAGCGGGATCCATACCCGCCTGAAGCGGCGCAACCTTACCACCGCACCTTTCCCTGCCGGGGCTGCCGCAGCGCCGCAGCTGCCACGGAGTTCGGTCACCCGAACTCCGTGGCAGCTGGCGCCGGCACCCCCCTGGGGCATAAGTTGGCACTCGATGGACGTGAGTGCTAACCCGTCCTCATTCAACGGCTGCGATCCAGGGAGCCCAGCGACTCCGGAACTCCGATCCGGGCGCAGAGCCCCAGCAATCCAGCCGTCCATCGCGTCAATTCCCCGCGTATTCCCATGGCAGCTGTTTCCCTCAGCGTCTCTACCGTCAAGCCCCTCGGCGATCGCATCTTCATCAAGGTGTCCGAATCCGAGGAGCGCACCGCCGGCGGCATCCTGCTGCCCGACACCGCCAAGGAAAAGCCCCAGGTGGGAGAGGTGGTCCAGGTGGGCCCCGGCAAGCGCAACGACGACGGCTCCCGTCAGACCCCTGAAGTGAGCATCGGCGACAAGGTGCTCTACAGCAAGTACGCCGGTACCGACATCAAGCTCGGCACCGATGAGTACGTGCTGCTTTCCGAGAAGGACATCCTCGCCATCGTCAACTGAGACGCGGCGTTTCTTTTCGCTTCCGATTCGCTTTCTTCCCTTTCCTTCTTAACCATCCATGGCTAAGCGTATTATCTATAACGAGCAAGCCCGTCGTGCCCTCGAGCGCGGGATCGACATCCTCGCCGAGTCCGTGGCTGTCACCCTCGGTCCCAAGGGACGCAACGTGGTGCTCGAGAAGAAATTCGGCGCTCCTCAGATCATCAACGATGGCGTGACCATCGCCAAGGAGATCGAGCTTGAGGATCACATCGAGAACACCGGTGTGGCCCTGATCCGTCAGGCCGCCTCCAAGACCAACGATGCCGCCGGTGACGGCACCACCACCGCCACCGTGCTGGCCCACGCCATGGTGAAGGCCGGTCTGCGCAACGTGGCTGCCGGCGCCAACGCCATCACCCTGAAGAAGGGGATTGACAAGGCCTCCGAGTTCCTGGTGAGCAAGATCCAGGAGCACGCCAAGCCGATCAGCGACAGCAACGCCATTGCCCAGGTGGGCACCATCTCCGCCGGCAACGACGAAGAAGTGGGCCGCATGATCGCCGATGCGATGGACAAGGTGGGCAAGGAAGGGGTGATCTCCCTGGAGGAAGGCAAGTCGATGACCACCGAGCTGGAGGTCACCGAGGGCATGCGTTTCGACAAGGGCTATATCTCGCCCTACTTCGCCACCGACACCGAGCGCATGGAGGCTGTGCTGGAGGAGCCCTTCATCCTGATCACCGATAAGAAGATCGCCCTGGTGCAGGACCTGGTGCCCGTGCTTGAGCAGAACGCCCGCACCGGCAAGCCGCTGCTGATCATCGCCGAGGACATCGAGAAGGAAGCCCTCGCCACCCTGGTGGTGAACCGCCTGCGCGGTGTGCTGAACGTGGCTGCCGTGAAGGCTCCTGGTTTCGGTGATCGCCGCAAGGCCATGCTCGAGGACATCGCCGTTCTGACCAATGGTCAGCTGATCACCGAGGACGCCGGCCTCAAGCTGGAGAACGCCAAGGTGGAGATGCTGGGCACCGCCCGCCGCATCACCATCAACAAGGACACCACCACGATCGTGGCCGAAGGCAACGAGGCTGCGGTGAAGGCCCGCTGCGAGCAGATCCGCATGCAGATGGACGAAACCGACTCCTCCTATGACAAGGAGAAGCTGCAGGAGCGTCTGGCCAAGCTGAGCGGTGGTGTGGCCGTGGTCAAGGTGGGTGCCGCCACCGAGACCGAAATGAAGGACAAGAAGCTGCGCCTCGAAGACGCCATCAACGCCACCAAGGCGGCGGTGGAAGAGGGCATCGTTCCCGGCGGTGGCACCACCCTGGCCCACCTGGCTCCGGTGCTCGAGGAGTGGGCGGCTGCCAATCTCTCCGGCGAGGAGCTGATCGGCGCCACGATCGTGGCCTCCGCTCTCACCGCTCCCCTGAAGCGGATCGCTGAGAACGCCGGTGCCAACGGCGCTGTTGTGGCTGAGCACGTGCGCAACAAGCCCTTCAACGAGGGCTACAACGCCGCCACCGGCGAGTACGTGGACATGCTGGCTGCCGGCATCGTGGATCCCGCCAAAGTGACCCGCTCCGGTCTGCAGAACGCCGCTTCGATCGCCGGCATGGTGCTCACCACCGAGTGCATCGTGGCCGACATGCCCGAGAAGAAGGAATCCACTCCCGCCGGTGGCGGCGGCATGGGTGGCGACTTCGACTACTGATCGAAGCCCCCGCATTCAGGGGAGGGCTTCGGCCCTCCCTTTTTTTGTGGCTGGCTGGCGTTGCTGCTCACGGCCATAAAAAAAGCGGATCCAGCCAGGAACCGCTCGATGACCTCGGTCATTCTATGAACTTCTGTAACACCGCCGTGGATCGGGGCGGTTGACCCCCTTGGCGGCTGTCGCTCCCCCGGGCTTTGCTGGGATCCCCTGCCGTTGCTCCATGGCCCTGGTTCCCCGTTGGCGCTACATGACCGAGGAGGCCAAGGCGCTCACCAAGCGCACCGCCGTTTCCGCCGCCGTGGTGCTGGTGGTGCTGGTGCTCTTCCGGGGCCTGCTTCCCTGGGTAGCCCTGGCCCTCGCCGGCTGGTGGCTCTGGAAGGCCTTCAACAAGTAAGCCTTCACCACCAGCTAAGCCTTCACGGCACCAGGCCGGCTCGCTTGGTTTCGCTGATCGCCCGGTCGATCCCTTCGGCAGTGGTCTCCGCCAGCTGGGGGGAATAGGCGAAAGCCTGGGATTCGGGTCGCTCGCCGCCGAGAACCAGCTGCAGGCGGCTGCGCTGCCAGCGGGGTGCCCGCTCCCGCACATAACGCAGCTGCTGTTCATCGGCGAGCACCGCATCCACCTGGTGGTTCTGCAGCATCGCCGGGGCCTCCGCGAGCCTGGGAAGTGCCACCACCGTGACCTTGCCCTGCAGTGGCGGGCTGCGCAGCAGCTTTTCGCTGACGCTGCCCGGCCGCGCCGCCACCCGTCTGCCGGCCAGCTCGCCCAGGGACTGCGGCAGCTCTTCGCTCACCGGCGCCTCCCGGAGCACATCCAGGGTGATCGCGCTCACGATCAGGGAGCCGAACACGATCCGGATCAGATAGCTCAGCACCACCAGCCCATGGCCCCGGGTGGTGGTCACGAGCGTGTTGGTGCCGGGCCCTGTGGCCAGCACCTGAAACACCAGGGCATAACGGCGCCACCATTCCCTGTTCGTGCCGCCCGGCCCCGTGCCCGCTTCGGCGGTCCAGCCGGGCGGGTGGCCCTGCTCCGTTCGCCACACCGCCACGCTCACCAGGCCGATCGCCAGCAGATAGCCGGCCAGCAGTCCCAGCAGCTTGGGATCCAGCATCCCCCTCAGCAGCGCCTGCACCGTGGCCAGACGGTTGGTCTGCATCAACAGTGCTACCCCCGATTCCTGGAAAGGCAGGCTGAATCGGTACGTGCCCACCCGCTCCGGGGTGATCGTGAGGCAGCCCACCCCCACATCCACCTGGCCGGTGCGGGTGGCCTCCAGCAGCGCCCGGGCATTGGGGTAAGCCTCCAGCAGGAAGGGCAGCCGCTCGCGACTGGCCACATGGCGCCATAGCTCCACGGCCGTGCCCTGCCAGCGGCCCTGGCCCACCAGTTCCGAACAGGGGGGCGAGCCATCCAGTACGCCCACCCGCAGTACCGGTGCCCCCTCGGCCGCCAGTGGTGCGATCAACGCCAGCACCAGTGAGATCCCGATCAGCCGGCCACTGCGGATCATGCCCACGCTGTTAGGTCCTCAGAAAGGGAGTACCGAAGGGGTGGCCGGGCAGGGAGGGCTGGTGCTGGGACGGTCCGCGTCCGCGCGCTGCAGTTCCCGCTCCAGCATGGTGATCCGGCTTTCGCGCAGACAATATTTGCAGCCGCCTGAGGTCTGAAGGTGCTTTTCCGGCGTGATGCTGATTTCTTTGACCGGGTGAAGCGTGCAGCGGATCTTGATTGGTGTTTTATAGCTTTTGTAGAGGATCTGGCTGTAATCGTATTTGCTGCCGAATCGTGCCCTGGCTCTTGCCAGAAACGTCTCCTGGCTGATCGGGCTTCCCATGACGCAGTACGGAGAGGGCCCACGAACGCACGATTTTATTGGGGGTGGTTTCCCTTTCTCTCCAGTCTGTAGGGCATTGCAACCTTCTGCTCAGAGCGGCGCCTCAAACCACTGGCTCACCACGCCTGGATCGCCGCTGGGATTGCCGTCGCGGGTGATCACTGCATAGCTGCGGCGATCCGGCGCCCTCCACTGGAACCGGCACAGCCCCAGGCCGGTGTGGCTGCAGCTGGCCAGCTCCGGATAGAGGGAACAGCGTCGGTCGGGCAGATCTCCGGAGCACTGGCGGGGATCCTTCCTGGCGACGCTTCTCCAGCCGGCTGCCAGCAGCGAGCGGCGTGCCCTGGTGTAGGACTGGCCCACCTGGATCGGTGGGCCCTGGGCCTGGGGATCGCCAGCTTGGAGACAGAGCGCAGCCAGCAGAGAAAGCAGCGAGACGGTGGCAGGGCTGCGCAAGGCCAGGCACCTACGCCCAGAATTCAGATTATGGCCAGCCCTGAACGAGTTGGCATTCAGTAGCAACGGCTACCGGAAGTGTGCCTCAGGAAGTTCATTCTGAACTTTCCTGTGCGGATCGCCTGTGCTCCTGGCTGTGGTTTCCCAGAAGGCGGATCTTGCCCTCAGCAGCGCCAACAACGGTTTCGTGCTGCTCAGTGCCGCCCTGGTGTTGATGATGACGCCGGCCCTGGCGCTCTTCTACTCAGGGTTCGTGCGCAGTCGAAACGTGCTCAACACCATGGTGATGAGCTTTTCCGCCATGGCTCTGGTGAGTGTGCTCTGGGTGGTCTGCGGCTACAGCCTGGTGTTCGCTCCGGGGGTGGGGCGCCTGGCTCCCTTCCTCGGCGGCCTCCAATGGGTGGGGCTTTCCAACTGGGCGGAGCCCTACGGCGATGGCCAGCTCACCCATGGCGCCGTGGCCCTCTTTCAGACCAGCTTCGCGATCATCACGCCTGCCCTGATTTCAGGGGCGGTGGTGGAACGCATCAGTTTCCGGGCCTGGCTGCTGTTTTTGCTCCTCTGGAGTTTTGCGATCTACATCCCCCTTGCCCATATGGTGTGGGGCCCTGGCGGTTTCCTCGGCCCGGAAGGGCTCGGGGCCCTGGACTTTGCCGGCGGTCTTGTGGTCGAGCTCGCTTCTGGGGTGGCGGCAGCTGTGGCTGCGGTGATGGTGGGGCCGCGGAGAAGTTATCCGAACCATGCCGCTCCTCCCCACAACGTGCCGTTCATCCTGTTGGGCGCCGGTCTGCTCTGGTTCGGTTGGTTCGGCTTCAACGGCGGCAGTGGGCTGGTGGCCGGCTCCTTGGCCTCCCTGGCCTGCCTCACCACCAATGCGGCAGGAGCCGCCGCCACCGCCACCTGGATGCTGATCGAAACCCTGCAGCGCGGCAAACCCACGGCGGTGGGGCTGGCCACCGGAGCGGTGGCCGGCCTGGTGGCGATCACGCCGGCGGCCGGCTTTGTGTCACCTGTTGCTGCCGTGGTGATCGGGGTGCTTGCGGCCCTGGTCTGCAGTTACGTGCTGCAGCTCAAGAATCGGCTGCGGATTGATGACAGCCTTGATGTGCTGCCGGTGCATGGCATGGCTGGCCTTCTCGGCACTCTGCTCACCGGCGTATTCGCGCTCCGCAGTCTCAATCCCGCCGGGGCTGATGGCCTGATTGCCGGCCGCTTTGAGCAGCTGTGGATTCAGGCGAAGGCCGCGGGATTCACGATCCTCTGGGTGGGGGTGGGCACCTATGTGGTGCTGCAACTGATTCGTCAGTTCGTGCCGCTCAGGGTCAGCGATACGGAAGAACGTCAGGGTGTGGATATCACCGTTCACGGCGAAGAGGCCTACAACACCGAATTCACCGGCTGATGTTGTCAGGCCCGGATGTGGGGCTCACACCAGGTGGGTGATCAGCTCCACGAGCATCAGCCCCAGCAGCGCCATGGCCGCCAGCAGGGAGTTGGATCCGGATGAGCCGTACACGGGCCGCTCCCAGGGAATGGCCGAATCCTAAAGGAAATCCGAAGAAGGACCGGGTTGCGAAACCCTTTCGTACCCAATCCCCACATCCCTTCATGAAGGCCTCATATTCATGAGGCTTCGGGGCTGAACAGCAGGGCCACGCCGTTGTTGCAGTACCGCTTGCCGGAGGGTCGGGGGCCGTCGTTGAAGACGTGGCCTTGGTGGCCGCCGCAGCGGCGGCAGTGGTATTCGGTGCGCGGCACGATCAGCTTGAAATCCACCTTGGTTGCCACAGCTCCAGGCAACGGTTCCCAGAAACTGGGCCAGCCGGTGCCACTCTCATATTTCGAGCGGGAGCTGAACAGAGGCAGGCGGCAGCCTGCACACACGAACGTGCCGGGGCGTTTCTCCTTGTTGAGGGGGCTGCTGAGCGGGCGTTCGGTTCCCTCCTTGCGCAGCACCTCAAAGGCGGCGGGGCCGAGGCGTTTCTTCCATTCGGCTTCGCTCAGATCCCAGGCGGGATCGCCTGCTCGGGAGGCTGCCTCCGCCCTGCCGGGCGCCAGGAAAGGAAGCCCTCCGAACAACGAAATTCCCAGGACTCCTGCGATCCGATCCAGGGCGCTGCGCCGGGTCATGCCCATCTCAGCCCAGCCAGCCGGCACTCAGCACCACCGCCAGGCCCAGGAACAGGGCAAGCAGGGTCCAGCTGATCCGGTTGAGGGTGTTTTCGGCGCTGCGGGCGCTGGTGAACATCGATCCGCCGCTCGAGGCCAGGCCCCCCATGCCATCGCCCTTGGGGCTGTGGAGCAGAACACTGATGATCAGCAGGACGCCACTGAGCATCCACAGCCAGGAAAAAACGTTGCGAAGCATGGGCTCAAGGGGGGAGGTCAGACCCCGAGGGTCTGGGGGATGCGGCTGGTCTGGCTCGGGTTGCCGGCAGGCAGGATCAACGACTCGCCAGTCATGCGCACGGGCTTGGGCAGCCCCAGGATGTCGAGCAGGGTAGGCGCGATGTCGGCCAGACCGCCTTCGTCCCGCAGCTGCACGTTGGTGCCATGGCCGGGCAGCTTCCGCTTCTCGCCTTCCACCAGAATCACCGGCACGGGGTTGGTGGTGTGGGCGGTCCAGGGACGGCCATCCGGGCCCTGCATCACCTCGGCATTGCCATGGTCGGCGGTGATCAGCAGGGTGCCGCCCATCCGGTTCGTGGCCTCCATCAGCTTGCCCACACAGCGATCGACCGTGCCGATCGCCTCGATCGTGGCCTCCATCTGGCCGGTGTGGCCCACCATGTCGGGATTGGCGTAGTTGATCACCACCAGCGAATAGATGCCCTTGTTGATCGCTGCGATGCAGGTCTCGGTGAGCTTCTCCGCCGACATCGCCGGGGCCTGGTCGTAGGTGGCCACGCGGGGAGAAGGCACCAGATGGCGATCTTCGCCGGGGAAGGCCTGCTCAATCCCCCCATTCATGAAGTAGGTGACGTGGGGATATTTCTCGGTTTCCGCGGTGCGGAACTGGCGCAGTCCGTGCTCGGAAACGACCTGGCCCAGCAGGCCGTCCAGCGATTCCGGCGGAAAGGCAACAGCCACAGGCAGTCCCTGCTCGTACTGGGTGAAGGTCACCACATGCAAGGGGGTTACCCAGGTGCGCTCGAAGCCGCTGAATTCAGGCAGTACCAGGGCGCGCATCAGTTGCCTCACCCGATCCGGCCGGAAGTTGAAGCAGATCAGGCCATCGTCAGGCTCGAGTAGATCCGGGGCCAGTCGCACCGGTTCGATGAATTCGTCGGTGATGTTCTCGGCGTAGGAAGCCTCGAGGATCTCCGCAGGCGTGAGGGGGCTGATCTCAGACGGTTCGGTGAGCAGCCGATAGGCTTTTTCGGTGCGCTCCCAGCGATTGTCGCGGTCCATCGCCCAATAGCGACCGCAGATCGTGGTGATCCGGCCGACACCGGCCTGATCGATCAGTTCCTGCACCCTGGCCAGGAACTGGGCGGCATTGGTCGGTGCGGTGTCGCGGCCGTCCGTGATCACGTGCACGCACACCTCGCTCAGGCCCCGGGCTGCCGCCCAGCGCAGCAGGCCCCCCAGGTGTTCCACGTGGCTGTGGACTCCGCCGTCGGAGCAGAGACCGATCAGATGCAGCCGCTTGCCGGAGGCGAGCAACCGGTCGGCGAGGGCATTCAGGGACGGGTTGGCCGCCATGCTGCCGTCCTGCACGGACTGGCCGATCCGCACCAGCTCCTGGCGGATGATCCGGCCCGAACCGATTGTCAGGTGCCCCACCTCGGAATTGCCCATCTGGTTGTCGGGCAGGCCCACCGCACCACCGCTGGCCTCGATCAATGTGTGGGGGTAGGCATGCCAGAGGGCATCCATCACCGGGGTCTGGGCGGCCCGGATGGCGTTGTGGGCATCATCGTGGCGAAAGCCCCAGCCATCGAGAATGGCAAGAACAACAGGGGCAATCGTGGGGGATTGCGAATACGACGGGGTCGTAGGGGCGGTGGTTGCTGGAACCGGGTCGCCGGGATGGGTGGTGGGCTGGGGAGAAGGAATTGCTGTCACCCTTACGGCCAGATGTAGTCGCGACGTCTCCACCGCCAACCTACAGCTAACCCAGGCCCTGCCCCATCGGGAGCGGGCCACGTCAGCCTTTGGTCACACGCGACGCCGGATGGGATCCGCTCCATCTTGGTTAGCCTCCGCTGACCCACCTCCCCCCGATGAGCAGGCTCAACGAAGGTGCCGATGCACCCCGCAGGCTCGAACTCCTCTCCGGGCAGGATCTGGGCCGCACCCTCGATCGTCTCGCCTCCCAGGTTCTGGAGAGCGTGGCCGACAGTCGCGATCTGTTGCTGCTCGGCATCCCGACCCGCGGGGTGGCCCTGGCCCGGGTGCTGGCTCGACGGCTGGAGACGATCTGCGGCCATGGCATCGACCACGGCAGCCTCGACCCCACCTTTCACCGCGACGACCTCGAGAGGGTCGGTACCCGTCTGGTGGAAGCCACCCAGTTGCCCGCCAGTCTTGACGGCCGCCAGGTGGTGCTGGTGGATGACGTGATCTTCACCGGCCGCACGGTGCGGGCGGCCCTGGAAGCCCTCCAGGCCTGGGGCAGGCCCCGACGCGTATTGCTGCTGGCGATGGTGGACCGGGGCCACCGGGAGTTGCCGATTCAGCCTGATTTCTGCGGTCGGGTGGTGCCCACCGCCCGCCAGGAGACAATCCAGCTCTGCCTGCAGGAGATCGACGGCGAGGAGGGCGTCTACCTGCTCAAGCCCTGAGGCGACCGGGCCCCGATCTCAGACTGCTTCCAGCTCGTCGGCTCGGAAGTGGGCCCGGAATTTGCCGAAGGCCACCACCACCGGCAGGTTGGGGCTGATCGGACGACCTTTCCAGTCGTTCAGCACCTGGAACACCTCCCCTTGCTGACCTTGCAGGTCGAAGGCCTCGCCGCGGTGCTGAGGGTGATGAAACACCACCACGCTCTGAGACACCCTGACCTGATCGCCTGGTTCCATGCCCTTGGCCTTGCTTGGGGGCAATCCTGTCACGCGCCAGGCTTGCCTGACGGTCCCTAGGGCTTCTGGCAGGCGCTTTCCGGGCCGGCCTCCACCACCCGGCCGCCCAGTTCGCGGCAGGCCTGCTGGAACGCCTGCCAGTCGTTCATGCCGGCGGCGATGCGTCGCTGCACTAGGGCATCGAGCTGGTCCATCGGCACCGAATGGGCCAGCTCCCCCTCACCGTGGTTGTCGTGTTCCTTCTCCTTGCCCTCCAGGCTTTGGATGCCTGCCTGGGCCTTCTGCTTGAGGGTCGCACCGCGCTGCTGCCACCAGGGGTGATCGATGCGGTTGAGGGCATCGAGGGCCTCCCACCAGCGGGCCTGCCCCACCAGCCGTTCGGCCCGCTCCAGCTGCAGGCGGTTGCGGTTCCAGATCTCCAGCATCTCCTGCTTCAGCAGGCTGGCTTCGCCTTTGGCTGGGAGGGGGGCGGCGGCGGCCAGGGCCCCCTCAAGGTCGCCCGCCTGAAACAGGCGGCTGGCTCGGTTCCTCAGCTCCTGTCCCCAGGCTGTGAGTCGTCTGCGGGCCTCGGAATCCTGGGGATGGGCCACCACCAGTTGCTGCTGCAGGGTCAGGGCCTCCCGCCATTGCTTCGCCTGCCAGAGCTGGAGGGCCCGCTGCCGGCGGCACCGGTCCGGATCCAGCTGGGAGTGGCCCGGCAGCCAGGAGAGGGCCGCCAGCTGGTCGCCGTAGCGCAGGCACTCCTCCAGCCGGCCAGCGGCCGCAGCCCTCTCCAGCTTTGCGTTCAGGTTGCGTTCCCAGCCATAGAGACCACCGATGGCCAGGGCCACCGCTCCGAAGCCAAGGGTCCAGCGCAGGGTGGGTCGCAACGGCCGCAGCAAGGTCATGGGATCGGGCAATTCATGGTGCCTCAGCGCACCGGACCGAGGCGGAGCAGTTGTCGGGCCTGGGTTTCCAGATCCTCCACCTCCACCTGCAGTTCGCCCTGGTCATCGATGCCGAACCGCAACCGCAGCCGGTCCACCCCCTGCCGGCCCGGCGGATCCAGCACCACGGCGGCGGGGCCGCCGGGCCAGGGGCGTACGGCGGCCTCCCCGGCGGGGCGGGCCCGCAGCACCGGCAGGCCGTTTTCAAACAGCACTTCGGCCCGTTGTTCCGGCAGTGGTTCCCCCAGCACCAGCTCCAGCTGCTGCTGGTCCTCCCGGCTGCAGGCCAGCACCAGCTCCAGGGGGGCTTCGGTGGGCCAGCTCTGGCCCGGCACGAACAGCGGGTGCCAGTGGTGGCATCCGCTGCGGCGCTCCCAGCAGCGCAGCGACACGCCGCGGGCCAGCACATCCCGCAGCCGCACCCCGGGGGTGAGGGCCAGGGCACCGAGGGCCACCGCCTCCACCGGCCGCTCGGCCCGGATCGGCACATCGGGGCAGCGGGCCTCCAGCCAGTGGCGGATCAGGGGCATGCGGCTGCTGCCCCCCACCGGCAGCACCGCATCGATGCGCTCCAGCCCCAGGCCCTCCCTGCGGCCGGCCGCCAGCACGCTCTCGAGCAGGTGATCCAGCTGGGCGATCAGACCCTGCTGCTGCAGCAGTTGTTCAAGGGCCGGGCGTGTCAGCCGCAGTTCCCGCGCCGGAGCCCCCACCGGACTCCAGATCTCCAGGGCTTCTTCCCGTTCGCTGAGCTGCCACTTCAACCGCTCTGCAGCCTGCAGCAGACCCATCTCCCCCCCCTCGCCCGCCTGCCGGTCCGGGCAGAGGTGGGCGGCGATCCAACGGTCGATGTCTCGGCCGCCCACCGCCAGGCCCGCCTTGCCGATCACCCGGGCACAACGCAGGGCCTGGCCGCTGCGCTCCAGGTCGCGGCCGGCGAAGCGCAGCAGCTGGGCGATCGGTGCGGCCCGCCCTTCGCCGCCCTCCAGGGCCACCAGGGAGAGATCGATGGTGCCGCCCCCCAGGTCCACCACCAGCACCCGGGCGCCGGGCGGCAGGCCGGCGCCGATGGCGGCGGCCGTGGGTTCGTCCACCAGCGCCAGCTCCGCCACCGGCAGGCTGCGGCTCACCTCCTGCAACCAGGCCCGGTAGCCGCGGTAGCCCTCGATCGGGGCGGTGAGCACCAGCCGCTCGGGTTCGAGCTCCGGCGGCAGGGCTTGCCAGAGCCGTTGCAGCAGCAGGGCCCCGGCCTGCTCGGGCGTCAGCCATGGGGCTTCGGTCTGGGCGGGATCGGTGCCGGTCGCCGCGGCACCGATCCGCCGCTTGAAGTCGCGGCAGAGGCCGGGGCCCTCCACGGAGGCCAGATCGGCCTCCAGCACCTGCCGGCCGATCAGGGGGCGGTCGTGGTCGGGCTGGCGCAGCCACAGCAGGCTCGGCACCACGCAGGGGTTGCCACCGCCGTAGGGCGCCAGCTCCAGCAGGCGCGGTGGCGTGCTGCCGTCGTGCCAGGCCACCACGGTGGTGCTGCTGCCCAGGTCGATCGCGAGGGTTCCCGGCATGGCGCAGCAGGGCCCCTGCCCCGACCTTCCAAC
>Ga0164293_10003744_pt1 | contig 13001 bp, 11 predicted proteins | sample GEODES118metaG_FD_111487 | JGI IMG/M metagenome (GOLD analysis project Ga0164293, IMG submission 111487) | Eutrophic lake water microbial communities from Lake Mendota, Wisconsin, USA - GEODES118 metaG | ecosystem: Environmental > Aquatic > Freshwater > Lake | place: USA: Lake Mendota... | reverse complement strand
GTGCACGTCGAGGTCGATGATGGCCACGCGGCGTACCTTCCCCTGCGCCTGCAGACGACGCACCGCCACGGCCACGTCGTTGAAGGTGCAGAATCCTTCCCCCCGATCGGGAAACGCGTGGTGTGTACCGCCGGCGAGGTTCATCGCCACGCCGTGCTGCAGTGCCGACTCGCTGGCCTCGAGCGTGCCCTGCACCACGCGAAAGGCGCGCTCCACGAAGGCTTCGCTCCACGGCAACCCGATACGCCGCTGCTCGGCGTACGGCAGCGTACCATTCACGATATGCGCGACGTACTCGGGCGTGTGCACGCGCAGCAGATCGTTCACATCGACCCGCTGTGGATCGTGCAGACGCTCCGTCGGGACGAGCTGCTCACGCAGTACTCCTTCGCGGAGCAGCGCGTATTTGGCCATCGGAAAGCGATGGCCATCGGGGAGTTCGATGGCGTAGCGGGAGGAGGACCACAGGTGAAGCATGGGGCGCAATTTAGTGGTGTTCCGCGGCGTCTCGACAACTGCCGTCTGCCGTCTGCTGTTAAGTCGCCCGCGACGCACCCTGCCCCTCAACCACAGGCGCCTCCATCTCCCCCGTAATCTTCCGCCAGTCCTCCTCGTGTGTCTCACTCCGCTCGTCCGCCGGAATGATACCGAGGTCGTTGAGCATGAGCCCCACCGCGTCCGGTACCATCGCGGGCCACAGGAACACCCCGCTGATGCGCACGAGCGGCCGCGACGCGCGACCGCTCCCCGCGTACTTGCGGCGCGCCCACAGTTCGTAGAACACCGTGAGGGCGCCGCCGAATGCCGCGAAGACGCTCCACGTAACGAGCGCTTCGCGCAGCGGCAGATCGATCAGCATCCAGGCGAACACCCCGTAGCTGAGCGCGAGCCCCATGATCCCCATGCCTTTCCGCAGCGCCGCGTTGAGCACCACGCATGCGGTGGTCCACAGCAGCACGCCGAAGAGCACGATGGCCCACATGAGATTCACGAACAGGAAGGTCATGTGCGCGAACATGCAGTGGGGTACGTCATCGTGCTAGCACAGCAAACCGGATCTCGGCATGCGCATTCGCGCGAATGACTGAAAACTGAAAGCCGAAAGCTGAAAGCTCCCCCGTAGCTCACGTGATCTGCGGGGGAGCTCTCAGCTTTCAGCTCTCAGCTTTCGGCGGAGCTGCGTATCACTTGCCTACCGACGTTTGATCGATCTCCGCTACCATCCGCTTGTAGTAGCGCAACTGCGACCGCTGATCCGCCGTCGGCGCCCCCGTCCAACCACCAACGGCCCCGTACAGCGTCGACAGTCGCGACTGCAGCTCACTCGCCTGACGCTTGAGGTCGCGCGTGGCCGCATCGGTGCCACTTAGCCCGCGCACGCGCGTCGTCACCTCGGCGAAGCTCGCCACCGTCGCCGCCACGTCGCGATGGAACGCGGTCCACGCGGCACGCTGCACCGGCGTGATCGTCACGCGCGGATCCTCCTTCACCACCACCTTCTTCTCGACGGTTCGGCCGTCGTGCATGAGGCGCACGGTGTAGGTGCCCGGCAGCACCAGCGGGCCCGGCGTGGTGGGACGCGGCCCTTCGTCGTCGTCTTCGCCACCACCGCTGCGCACCGGCAGATCGGCGTAGCGGAGGTTCCACACCACACGGTTGATGCCGCGAGTCGCTGAGGGCGTGAGTGTCTGGACGAGACGGCCAGCGTTGTCGTGCACCGTGAGCGTCACCTTCGCGCCCTCGTCGCGCACCCAGTAGTCGACCAGCGCACCGTTGGCGGGGTTCTGCCCGCGGAACACCAGGTCACCAGCATGCGGACGCAGGTTGGTCGTACGGATCTGATACGCGGGCTGCATGCTGAACAGCTGCGCCGGCGTCTGCACGACTTCTGGCGTCATTTCCTGCAGCGCGTTCAACTGATCGAGCACCCACACGCCACGCGCGTGCGACCCGAGCACCAGCGCGTTGTCACGCGGATGGATCACGAGGTCGTTATAGGGCATGAGCGGCATGTTGGCCCGCAGCGACAGCCAGTTTCCGCCACCGTTCGGCGAGAAGAACACGCCGAACTCCGTGGCGAGGTACAGCAACTTCGCGTTGCGCAGATCTTCGCGAATCGTGCGCGCCACCCGGTTGGCCGGCAGATCGCCGTCAATCCGCGTCCACGTAGCCCCGTAATCGGTGCTGCGGTACACGTAGTTGGCCATGTCGTTGCTGCGGTGGTTGTCCGCCGTCACGTACACCGTGCCCGCCGCATGATGACTCGGCTCCACGCCGGCGAACCACGAATCCTTCGGCAGGCCGGGGAACTTCGTCTGCGCATCCGTCCACGTGGCACCACCATTCCGCGAAATGCGGAAGCGCCCATCATCGGTGCCCGCGTACAGCAACCCCTTCACCAGCGGCGACTCGGCCAGCGCCGTCACCCCCGGGAAGTACGGCACACCGTCGTCGAGCGACAGCGTGTTCTCACTCGGCTTGCGCCCCATGAGCGGCAGCGTGCTGCGATCGACCCCCGTGGTCATGTCGCCAAGGCTCTTCCACGTGAGGCCACCATCCTTCGACGTGAACAGATGCTGCATGCCCACGTACAGCGTGTTGGTGTCGTGCGGCGAGACCACGATGGGCGAATCCCAGTTGGCCGGGTGCATGGCGTTGCCGAGGACCTGCGTGGCGCCGGGCTTGCCCCACGTCTCCCAGTTGCGACGCCCGCCGATGCGCCCGGTGCTGTCACCCGGACGCAGATCCTGCACCTGCCACGTACGGGTGTCGTTCTTCTGGAGGCCGAGGAACTGCGACGCCGAGTACACCGTGCGCGGGTTCTTCGGATTGGGCACCACCCAGAAGCCATCGCCGCCGCAGAGCCGCGACCAGTGCTCGCTGAGCACCCCATTGGTGGTCCAGCTCGCGCTCGGCCCCATCCAGCAGCCGTTGTCCTGCAGGCCGCCGTACACGTTGAAGGGCACGGCATTGTCCACCGCCACGCGATAGAACTGCGAAAGCGGCAGCGACGCGACGAACAGGAACGAGCGTCCACGATCGTAGCTGATGCCGATGCCGCCGTCGTCGAGCTTGATCACGTGACGACTGTCCTTCGGGTTCACCCACACGAACCGATCGTCACCGTGCGTGGTGGTACGCGGCGCCGTGAACGTCTTGCCGCCATCGTCACTGAACGAATACGCGTTCAGCATGTAGATGCGCTTGTCGTCGTTCGGATCGATGGTGGGCTGGCTCGCGTACATCGGACGCGGATTCCAGTCGCTCAGGAAGGTCCACGTCGCGCCGGCGTCGTCGCTGCGATATAGCCCCGCCTTGCGCTGGATATACGCCGTGCTGGCATTGTAGCGCGCGCCCTGCTCGATGCTCACCACAAGCACGCGCGGATCCTTGCGATACACCGCAATGCCGATGCGCCCGTACTCGCCGCTCGGCAACCCGTTGCCGGTGATCTTGCGCCACGTATCGCCACCATCGGTGCTCTTCCAGAGGGCGCTGCCGGGACCACCACCGTCGAAGCCGTAGGCGCTGCGGCGGCGCTGATACGTGGCAGCGTACAGCACGTTCGGATCGTTCCAGTCGATCGCCACATCCGTGGCGCCGGTGTCCTCGTCGCCCTTCAGCACCTGCGTCCACGTACGCCCACCGTCGGTCGTCTTGAAGAGGCCGCGCTCACCACCCGGGCCCCACACGCTGCCCTGCGCCGCGACCCACGCGATATCGGGATGCGTGGGGTGCAGCTGAATGCGCCCGATGTGCATGCTCGTGCGCAGTCCCATGTTCGACCACGTCTTGCCGCCGTCGGTGCTCTTGTACACACCATCGCCCCACCCTACGCTCTGACGGTTGGCGCGTTCGCCCGTGCCCACCCAGATGATGCGCGGGTTGGGCTGGAACACGGCCACGTCGCCGATGGAGTGCACGGGTGCGTCGAAAATCGACGTCCAGTTGATGCCGTTGTCGGTGGTACGCCACAAACCGCCGGTCGCGCCGGCCACGTACATCGTGTACGGATTGGATTCGACCACGTCCATGTCCACCACCCGGCCGCTCATCGAAGCGGGGCCGATGGACCGGAACTTGAGGCCGCCGAGATCGGTGGCACGATAGGGAGCCTGGGCCGTAAGCGGCGCCGAGGCGGTTGCGCACAGCACGGCCGTGGCAACGAGTCGGAAGATCGGGCGGGTCAGCATGCGCCGAATATGCTGCGTAAGTTGGGAGTACGCTGCGGCCGACCCTCCGGCCCCGCCGCCTGCTTCCCGCCCCCCTGCTCCCTGAGCCGATACGTGAATTCCACACGTCTACGCACGCCCAGCCTGCTGCTCGCTTTGGCCCTCAGCAGTACCCTCGAAGCCCAGAATCGCCCCGCCACGAAGACGGCCGACGTGCGCAGCGGGCGCACCGTGTGGTCCGACGAGGGTCCGGCCACCTGGGCCCCCAGGCCCACAGAGAACGCCATCTCGGCCAACGACCTGCGCACGCGGCTCTACCAGTTCGCCGACGACTCCATGCTGGGGCGTCGTGTCGGCGAGGTGGGCAACTACAAGGGCACCGAGTACATCGCGAAGGAGTTCCAGCGCCTCGGCCTCAAGCCGGCCGGCGAGAACGGCGGCTATTTCCAGGTGCTGCCATTCGGCCCCATCGGCTTCGATCCGACCGCCAGCACGCTCAGCGTGAACGGCAAGGCGCTCGCCCCGAAGAAGGACTGGATTCCCACCGTGCCGACGGTAGCTAATGGCTTTGGCGGAACCGTAGAGATCAACGGGGTGCCCGCGGTGTATGCCGGCCAGTGGGGTGACTCCACGGCGATGATCGACGCGAATGCCTATCGCGGCAAGGTGATCGTGTTCAGCGCGGCGCCGTCACAGCAGCGTGTGGCCGCCAGCAGCGGTGCGCCGGTGAGCTTCGTGAGCTGTGCCGACGTGCCCGACAAGTTCGGCGCCAACGCCGCCATCGCCGAAGAAGCACGGCAGCGCGCCAACCCCACGGCGCCGCCGGCGCGACGGGCGGTGCCCACCACGATGCGTGATCCGCGGGCCACCGGTGCCGGTGCGGTAGCCGTGCTGGTGATCGGCCTCGACGACATGGCGCCGCAGGCGGTCGACGCCGCGTTCGCGCAGCCCATGGGCATGCGTCCGGCGCAGCCGCTCAACGCCAACGCGCCCGGCGCGGCCACCATCTCGCGTGCGGCCGCGGAGCAGTTGTTCGGCAAGAAGATGGGTGACCTGCGCGTCGGCGATACCAGCGCGCCCATCTCGGCGAGCTTCAAGCATCAGTGGCGCATGTCCCCCACGCCAGCCCGCAACGTGATTGCCGTGTTGCCGGGCAGTGACCCCAAGCTCGCCGGGGAATACGTGCTGGTGGGCGCGCACAACGATCACGTGGGCGTGAACAGCGTAGTGGTGGATCACGACTCCGTGCGCGCCTACAACATGGTCGTGCGCCGTCAGGGATCGAATGACCCCGTCTGCACGCCCACGGCCGAGCAGCAGCGCAAGATCGATTCGCTCATCGCGCGGGCCCGCAGCATCCGCCCGGTGCGTCGCGACAGCATCATGAACGGGGCCGACGACGACGGCTCGGGTACTGTGGTGATGCTCGAGGTCGCCGAGAAGTTCGCGAAGGAGAAGACGGGCCGCTCGATCATCTTTGTTTCGCATCAGGGCGAGGAAGGCGGCCTGCTCGGCTCGCGCTTCTTCACCGACAACCCCACCATTCCGCTCACGAGCATCGTGGCGGCGCACAACATGGACATGGTGGGGAAGGGGCGAAACTGGCAGGTGAAGTACGGTGGCCCCAACTCCGTGCAGATGCTCGGCGCGCGCCGGCTGTCGCGCGAGTTCGGTGACATCATCGACTCGGTGAATGCCAACAGCCCCGAGCCCATGGCCATCGACAAGAGCTGGGACGTGCCGGCCAACCCGCTCAACCGGTTCTGCCGCAGCGATCAGGTGAACTACGTCCGTAAGGACATTCCCACCGTGTACATGTCGCTTGGGTACGCGGTGGATTACCACCAGCAGACCGACGAGCCGCGGTACATCGACTACGATCACGCCGCCCGCCTTGGACGCTTCGTGCACGACGTGATGACGGCCATTGCCAACCGGCCGAACAAGCCGGCGATCGCCGGGCCCGACCCCACGATGCCAACGTGCAACCGTTGACGATAGCGTAGGTTTTCACGCTCATTGCAGGACCCGGCGTTTTCACCGCGCGTGCAGCCGCGTTGACAGAGAATCAGCGGCGGCGCGCGGTGTCTACTTGGTGGTCCACTGCGCGCAGCCCGTCGTGCGGCGGGTATCGGCGAGTTCGAGAATACGCCAAGCCCCGGCGTCGTTGCGCACCAGCAGGAAGTGGTCCACACCGCAGTGCGAAAAGCGCGGACCGGCGAAAAAGCCGTAGTCCACCCACACCGATGCCAGATCGCCGTCGATCTGCACCCGAGGATTGGCGATCCGCTCATCCCAAACGTCGGAATGTGGCGTGCCCACCGACTTGGCGAAGTTGTCAGCCCCGATCTCCACGGTAGTCGCGCGGGCGCCGTTGCGCGTGGATACGGTGATCATCCGCACCCGCGGATCGAATACCGAACGCACGACACTCGAATCGGCTGAGCGCATGCCATCGAAGAGGCGCGTGACGACGGCCATCACCGCACGGCTGTCCGCTTCGGCCGCAGCAGGGGCCTGCGCGCCGAGCACCGGTGCGGCGAAAAACAGGGTCGTGCAGCACGCCATGGTGAGGGAGCACCGCACGCGGGAGATGATCGACATCACGAGTAGGGGTCGAAAGGAAACGAGAGGGAATTGCCGAAGTTCGGTCCGTGCATCATCGTAGCGAATCGCTCCGTTGCTGGCCATCCAACGTGTCCGTCATGCCGACTCTCATCCTGCGCGCGCTCGTCAGCGCCTCGACCTTGCTCTCCGTGGTTGCGGCGGGCTCTGCCTCCGCTCAGTCACTCAAGCCCGTGGGGAGTCTGGCCGGCGGCAATCCGGTGGCCCTCGAAACCAAGAGCGTCAAGCGCGTCGGCGGCGAGGTGATCGCCACGTTGCGCACCACGTTCGCCAAGCCCGCCAAAGCGCCCGGCGGCGAGTGGTTCGGGTCGCGGACCGTGGTGGCGGTGCGGTGTGCCACCGGCACCGTGGCCGTGAAGGAGAACCGCTACTACGGCGACGCGAAGTTCACGAAGGTGGCCAGCGAGAAGATCGTGAAGATTCCCGGCTACGCTCCTCCGGTTCCGGGCTCCGTACCGGCGCTCGCGCTCAAGGAGCTGTGTCCGGTCAAGTGAACAGGCGCTGATTGGGCGCGATGGTGTTCGGGCCGGCGCGGACTTCCGCGTGTATCAGGCGCCCGTGCAGGCGCCCATGCACGCCGCCATGAACGACGCCAGTTTCTCCGCGTCCAGCGCGCCCGATGTGCGTACGCCGGTGCACAAGTCGAGGCCGTAAGGGCGCACCGTTGCGATTGCGTCGCGCACGTTGTGGGCGCGCAGGCCGCCAGCGAGCCACACCGGCACGTCCACCGCGTCGCGGATGCGGCGACTGAGCTGCCAGTCGTGCGTGCGGCCCGTGCCGCCGAGCTCCTTCACGGCGAGCGATACGTTGCCGGAGTCGAGCAGGATCGCGTCGACGTGTGGCGCGACCTGCGCCGCGTAGTCGACCGACTGCTCGTCGGCGACGTGCACGACCTGCACCAATCGCACGGTTGGCAGCAGCATGCGCACATTAGTGAGCGTACTCACCGGGAGATGATCCACGAGCTGCACCGTCGTGGTCCCGCAGCGTGCGTGCTGCGCCGCAATCGCCGCGGCGTCGTGGAGGCTGGTGAGCAGAAAGGTCTCGACGCCCGCCGGTACCGTGGGCGCAATCGCCGCGATGCGCGCCTCGCTGATCACCCCGGGGCCACTCGGCATGTGCGACACGAGGCCGATCGCCGACGCACCAAGGGACACGGCGAGGGCGGCTTCCTCGACGGAAGCGATGCAGCACACCTTGACCTTAACGGCGGGGGGACAGCGGAGGGAACAACGGGAGACAGCGTCATGGGTCATGTCTCACAACGTTCTGGTTACCGCGATCCGAGTAACGGCGGGTACCAACGGTGTTGACCGCGGTTACTCGGTGTGCAGTCATCATGACGCCGTTCATCTCATGACGCCGTTCATCACATGACGCAGTAACACGCAGTCACCCACGCCCCTACCGCCGCAGTTCCAGCGAGTCGCGCACGGTGAGTAGCGCCCCCAGTGCCGTCGCCTGCCCGCCGTCTTCAGGAATGTGAATGGCGGCGTGGTAGTACTGCCCCACCAGTTCGAAGGTGCGGCGGATGCTTGGCAGGTCAGTGAGGTGCCCCACGATGACCGTGTCGGTAAGGTCCTGCGCGCGCGCGGCGTTGATGGCGATCACGGCGATCACCTGCCCCACCATGTTCACCAGCGCGGCGGCCGTGTCCTCGCGCGATGCCTGCACGTCGTGACGCGCCACGCGGCCGAAGTTCACCGCCGTCGTCTCGGGAGGCAGTGTGCCGATTGCCTGGCCGAGGATCTCGCCGATGGTGAGGTTGTGCGTGGTGTCGCTCCCGGCACAGGCGAGCGCGTCGATCTCGCGCGGGTCGACCGTGCCCAGCAGCAGGCGCGCCAGACCGACCAGCGTCCCGCCGCCCACCCCGGTGCCGCTCACATGGCGTGATCCGTCGGGGCCCGCCGCGACGACCGCCGTGCCCGACCCGGCGCTCGCCACGACGGCCCGCTCGAGGCCGGCGAGCGCCAGTCCACCGCGGCCGATCGCCTGCACCTCGGGCACGTGGTGAATCGCGCGGCCGTCGAGATGCGACGACAGCGCCGTACGGTTGCCACCGGTGACAGCAATCCACGCCACATCCGCCGGAGCCACACCACCGTGGGCCAGCACCGTGCGCACACGCGCATCGCACGGCTGCCCCTCACTCGGCAGCCGCCAGTGGCGCACCGTCGTCCCGTCGTGGATCACCACGTCGGTGTTGCTCGCGCCGAAGTCGACGGCCGCCGCCGGCAACGCAGTCATATCGGTCGTCACACCAGACTCACTGACCCGGCTGATAGCGACGCACCGCGTTCTTCTCCACGTCTTCGCGATAGTAGTTCACGTCCTTGAACTGTGCCTTCGCGTAGCGCTCGGCCTGATTCAGGAAGTACGGCGACGACGGATTGCCACTCACGCCGCCGGCGAGCGACGTCTTGGCCTTGATGCGCGGCCCGAACTCCACGACGGCGATGAAGCTGTTGCCGGTGTTACCGTAGATGCGCTTGGTCGTGCGCACGCCGCTCTGCGAGAACGCGGCGAGCGAGCCCCACTGGCTCGACACGAACGGCACCGGGATGCTCGGCTTGCTGTCGTCGTACACGGCGTCGATGCGGCCGTCGAGACGCTGGAAGCGATTCACCTCGCCCCACGGCGTCTTCCACGTGCCGAAGTCCCTCGTGAGACGATCCACCACGCGGGCGAGCGCCAGCACGTGCTCACGTGACGGCTCCCCACGCATACGCGCTGACTCGGTGCCATAGAACTGGCCCAGTGTCATCCCCACGCTTTCGAGCCCGAACCGGTAGTCCCATGCACGCAACACGGCGATCGGCTCGGCGAGCTTTGCGCGCAGCGTATCGGCGCCAGGCAGTTCGTCGTAGGCGATGAGCAGCGGCGGCACGATGCCTTCGAACGCCGGCAGGTAGCTGTCGTAGGCCGTGGTGATGACTTCGTCCACCGTGAATCCCTTGCGACCGGAGAGCAAACGCGTGGCGTGGATACCGCGTGCATTCTCCGTCTGGTACTTCGACATGTACTTGGGGAACGCATTGAACGACGGGCTGTTGGGCCCGGCCGCCGTGAACGGCCAGTTGTTGGTGTTCATCACCCAGCCGTTGGCCGGATTCACCGACGCGATGGTCTCCTCGAGCGGGTGCAGCCCCTGCCAGTCCACCGCACTCGTGCTGCCATCCACGGGGCGGGTGTAGTCGAACTTGGGATCGCGCTTCGGGATGAAGTCCCCGTTCACGAACGCGATCGTACCCGTGGCATCTGCGTACACCGTGTTGTTCGACGAATTGGTGCGCAGCTCCATCACCTTGCGATACCCGTTCCAATCGGCCGTCTTGGTGCGGAGGAAGCTCTGCTGCAGCGCCTTCACCGGCTCCTGCATGAGTCGCACCGACACCCACTTGCCATCGGTCGCACGCACGATGGGGCCGCGATGCGTGAAGTACGCCGTGACCTCCTTGCGTCCCATGGTGCCATCGCTCTTGCGATACGGCAGGCCGATCTTGCGCGATTTCATCTCGCGCTCGGCGCCATCGACCCGATAGAACGCCTTGCCATCGCGCTCGGTGACCGTTTCGAGGTATTCGTCGATGACATCACCGCCGCCGGTGGTGTGCATCCAGCCGTTGCGGTCGTTGAATCCCTGATAGATGAACGGCTGCCCCCAGGTGACGGCGCCGTAGGCCTTCAGCCCCTCTTCGCTCACCATGTGGATCTCGGGGCGGAAGTAGAAGCTCGTGTGCGGGTTGATCCACAGAATGGCGTGGCCACTCGCGGTGACCGAGGGCGCGAACGCGAAACCATTGGAGCCGGTGGGCTCCTGGAACGCATTGTCGCGCTCGATGTCGCCGGGCGTGCGCGGGCGCGGCGTTTCACCCATGCGCGGGGCGTAGAACTGCTCGAGGGCGCCGGCACTCACGCTCGCGATGTCACCGCCGATGCTGCCCTCGGTGAAGGTGAGCGCCATCCACGGCTCGTAGCGCGTGATGAGCCGCGGCTTCACCGTGGGATGCGTGGCGATGTAGTGATTGAGCCCCGCGGCCCATCCCTGCATGATCGCCTGCAACCACGCCGGGCTTTCGGCGTACTTGGCCTTCATGTCGAGCGTGTCGATGAAGAGCTTCTGTCGCAGATCGCGCCAGAGCTCCTTCTCGCCTTCCACTTCAGCCATGCGCCCCATGGCGGTGATGTAGTTGGTCTCGACGCGATTGAAGTCGTCCTCGGCCTGCGCGTAGACCATGCCGAACACGGCATCGGCGTCAGTCTTGCCGTACACGTGCGCCACGCCGTACTGGTCGCGCATGATGGTGATGCGCTTGGCCTGCTGCGCCCACTTGGCGGGCTGGGCCTCGAGCACGGGCGCAGTGGCCGCGCAGAACAACACGGCGGCGGTGACGGAACGGAGCCGGAGAGTCATGGGGCGGTGGGAGCAGCAGTGGGAACCACGGGCGGGCGGGACGCGACGTCGGGGAGCGGCGCCGCGCGGTAAATCGAGATGGCCGTGTCTTCGAGTCGCACGTACTTGGCCGCACGGGGAAGCTGGTGCGCGACCGCATGTTCGGCCACCAGCACCTTCGACCACGGCGCCTTGATCCATCGTTCGATGAGGCGATCGAGCATGCGCGATTCGTACGGCGGATCGGCGAACGCCAGGTCGTACCGGTCGGGCGGCAGGGCATCGGCGAACGGCAGCGCGTCCTTCTTGTACACGCGCGACTTCTCGGTCACACGGAGCGCCTTGATGTTGGCCTGGAGCGCGTGCAGGCTCGCGGGGCGGAACTCCACGAAGTCCACGTACTTGGCCCCACGCGAAATCGCCTCGAGCCCCAGCGCGCCGGTGCCGGCGAACAGATCGAGCACCCGCGCGTCCTGTAAATCGGCTTCGAGCAACTTCATCATCTTCACGCGCACCGGCTCCGCGGTGGGGCGCACCCGGAAGTCGTTCGGTGACGTGAGATTGCGTCCTGCGTATTTGCCGCCGACAATGCGCATCGATCAGCCCGGTTGATTGCGCATGTGATCGGCGAGCTGCTGCAGCCGCTCGCGCAGGAACGTCTTGAGCTCGTCAGGCGCCTCATGCTCGGCCAGCGCCCGGTCCATGCACCAGAGCCACTCGTCGCGCTCGCGCTCGCCAATAGCGAATGGGAAATGCCGCATGCGGAGGCGCGGGTGGCCGTACTCCTCCACATAGAGCTGCGGACCACCGGTCCAGCCGCTCATGAACTTGTACAGCTTGTCGCGCGACGCCTTGAGGCTTCGCGCATGGAGCGTACGGATGTTCGCAGCCTCCGGGGCCGTGTCCATGATGTCGTAAAACCGATCGACGAGGACGCGAATCCCGGCGTCGCCGCCGAGCTGGTCGTAGTGGGTACTCACCAGCGGAAGGGTAGCGGGCGAGCGGAGTTATGGGGAGGCGGCGATCTCTCCGGGCACAAAGCGGCGCCCGTTTTTGCGCCATCACCAACTCATTTTCGCATCAGTTCCGCGGAAACGTCGTCCTCGGCGTCCCACCATTCGCCCCGATCGGGCCGCCCCAGCCGCCAGGACCGGCCGTGATGATGCCGCCGCCCATACCGCGGCGGCGGCCGTTGCGCCGGCGGTCGTGCTCTTCGCAGTTGTCCACGCCCGCCGATCCGCCGCGAATGATGACCCCGATGAGCGTGCCGAACCCGCCGCCGCGGCGGCCGCCGCCCCCTCGTCCCACCTCGCCGGTCCCGGTGGCATCCCCGGTTCCGTCCGACGGACCGTGGAGGATGGGACCGGACACCGGTTCCGGCGCTTGCGGTGCCGGTTCGGGAACGGGGGCCGGCGTGGGCTCCACGGTCGCGGTCACGGCGACCGTCGGCGCGGGCGTCTCTTCGGATGTCGACGCCACGGCCACTTCCTGCACTTCGGCCTCCGGCGCCGGACGCGGCTGCCTACGCGGGACGGACACGGCGTCGCGTTGCCCACGCTCGGTGCCGCTGGGCGCGCGGCGCGGTCCGCCCTCGAGGGCCGACACGACCGCCGTCTGCGGCCGGCGCGCGTTGGTGGCCAGATCGAGGTCGCGTTCGAGATCGGCCGTCATCGCGGCGGGTTCGCCCGAACCGCCGCACCCCATCAGGCCGGCCACCAGGACACTGATGGCGCCCCCGGCGGCAGCCATGGCCGCCCGTGACAGCATTCGCGTTGTTCGCATGATCTCTCCCGCCACCGATTGGACCATCT
>Ga0164293_10003742_pt1 | contig 13004 bp, 8 predicted proteins | sample GEODES118metaG_FD_111487 | JGI IMG/M metagenome (GOLD analysis project Ga0164293, IMG submission 111487) | Eutrophic lake water microbial communities from Lake Mendota, Wisconsin, USA - GEODES118 metaG | ecosystem: Environmental > Aquatic > Freshwater > Lake | place: USA: Lake Mendota, Wisconsin... | reverse complement strand
ATGGTCGCGTCCGCCGAAGGCATCCCCGATATCGGTGAGCGGCATGGTGGTGTGCTGGCGGCTCAAATACATCGCGAATTGGCGTGCCAAGGCGATATTCGCTGGGCGCCGTTTGCTGCTCATATCAGCAATACGTACATCAAAATGCTCGGCTACGCAGCGTTGGATTTGATCGATCGTGACCGCTTTTTTTGCTTGTTCTTGGAAAATATCGCGCAGCAGACTCTCTATAACGTCGCGTGTTATTTCTCTTTCGCTAAGTGATTTGTATGATGCGACACGCATGAGGGCACCCTCTAGACGGCGGACGTTGTTGCGAATCTTATCAGCCAGAAATTCCATGATCCATGGCTCAAGAACCAAGTTCAGGCTTTCGGCCTTGCTACGGAGGATTGCGATTCGTGTCTCGGTGTCGGGTGGCTGGATTTCCGCCGTCATACCCCACTCAAAGCGAGAGACCAGGCGCTGCTCCAGTTTTTCAATATCACTGGCGGGGCGGTCGCTCGAAAGAACGATTTGTTTATGGGCGTCGTGGAGAGCGTTGAAGGTGTGGAAGAATTCCTCTTGGCTGCGTTCCTTGCCTGCAAAAAACTGAATATCGTCGATGAGCAGGACATCAGCCTGTCGATATTTTTTACGGAATTTCACCAAAGTACCATGCTGAATGGCGTCGATGAACTCGTTTGTAAATTGCTCGCTAGACAAATAAACGATCTTTGACGCCTTGCCCTTGGCCAGTACATGGTGGCCGATGGCATGGAGGAGGTGCGTTTTTCCGAGCCCACTCACGCCATAAACAAATAGCGGATTGTAGGTAATGGCCGGAGAATTGGCAACCGCGAGGGCTGCCGAATGGGCGAATTCGTTGTTCGTACCCACTACAAAAGAATCGAAGCGGTTGCGCGGATTGAGGCCCTGTAGTTGAGTCCCGGCAGGCTTTTCCTTGGCCGGTTTCGCTACGGCAGCAGGTGCCGGGCGGGTGGGCATCTCCGCTTCTCCAGCGCTCTGGAGTTGAATCGAGCTGATGCCAGGTATCTCTTCCAGCACTGCTTCCTTCACGATCGGGAGGTAATTGCTCTCAATAAAAAACTGGTGGATCGGGTTCGGGACCGACAGCGTCAAGACATTGTTAGTCGTGGAGGCAATTTGAATGCCGGAGAACCAGCGTTCAAATCCATCAGCACTCACGCGTTCCCTGATTCGTTTTGAAATCCGTATCCAGAGGGTAGAATCTAATGTCATCATTGTTGTTTTATTCGCCCAAGGCAAAGTAGGCAATATCGGGTCTGAAGTTTGGAAGAAGGTATGGCAAACGCACCGACCATTCTTTTTGGAAGCTGACTATAGCGCGTTTGATTTTGGTTTTAAGGCGAGTTATTAAACTGAATAACATTGAGATCAAAAAGCTTATAAACATTTCTCTGAGAAGATCTGTTTCGGATTCTGTCAAAGCCTCCAGATGTTGATTTCCAGCACACGTACGATGCCTCTCGAGGGTTTCCAATGGCGAAGTCAAGTTATTCACAAGTTATACACATGCTGGTAGTTGTTGTCCTTGCCAGCGGCCTGAGAATAAAAATCCCCCCTGCTTGCCTCAAGAAAAAAGTCACCTTTGAGCCAGGAAAAAGTTTCATTCGTTTCAAATAAAATCTTGACCCACCCGCCGACGCTGAATTCATCGGGCTCGCCAAAGGTGGGGGAGGGGGAGTGCTCGGGGTGGGACTCGAACCCACATTCCTTGCGGAACCAGATCCTAAGTCTGGCGCGTCTGCCAATTTCGCCACCCGAGCGGTGCGCAAGATTTGAACTATCGGTGCAGCGGGCCGCGTGATCAAGCTGAAAATCCCCTCTACAGAGGCGGCGAGAGATGAAGGGCCTGATTGCCTTAAGGGGAATTGATTCGATTGATCGAACACAAAACCTTATCTTGTCGATCTTGAATGCTAAAGCAGGGTTATCGGCTTGGTCACGCCGGATTGTTTTTTTTGAAAATAGCACTTAGGCCGTTGCCGCCGCGACCTGCTATATTTCTTCTCGCTTTTGCTCGAGGTTGAAATAAGGCTAATTTTTTTCATTCGAATCTTATATCGCACTTATTTGATTTTGTTTGCATCTGTTTTATAAGATCCAAATCACTAGCGATACGAGTTCTACTGGCGGGTGGAAGCAGTGGCGGGATTTGTGGTGTTCCTCACTATCACTCCACGCCTCCAGGCACTCGACTCGGTTTAGTGCGGTTCATGATTTCCAACCCGCGCTTACCGAAGGACAGGATTTTTGAAGTTGCCTAGACCAAGCGTTTCTCAAACTCGTCAGGGAATTTGGCGAGGAAGCTCTGGGTTGGCCAGGAGCAGGCTTCACCAAAGGCGCAGATGGTTCGGCCGGCTATGTTGTCGGCAATGTTTTTGAGGTTTTTCGCGTCGTCGGGGCGTGCGCCTTGGTCGATGATACGGGTGGTAACCTTGGACATCCAGAGGCTGCCTTCGCGGCAGGGGGTGCACTGACCGCAACTTTCGTGAGCGTAGAATTGATTCAGGTTATTCAGAGCCCAGACCATGTCGCGCGTGTCGTCCATGATCATGACGCCGCCGCTGCCGACCATGGTTCCAGCGGCTTGCAAACTGGAGGCATCCATCGTCAAGTCCAGAAGCGGGATTTCTTTTTCAATCATTTGCCCATCAGGACCTTTAACCTTGAGTTTGAAAACCTCGCCGGCGCGGAGAACCTTAGCGGAGCTACCTCCGGGGATGACAGCTTTGAGGTTGCGTCCGGGTTTGAGTCCACCGCAAATGTCATGGATCAGCTCGCCGAGAGTCACGGCACCGCAGGGGAGTTCATAGAAGCCGGGTCGCACGACATCGCCGCTCACGCACATGGTGCGTGTGCCGCCGTCGCCGGGAGTGCCCATTTTGGCATATTCCTCTGGGCCCATGGCAATGATGTGCTTCACATGGCAGATCGTCTCCACATTATTTACGATGGTCGGCTTCATGTAGAGGCCGAGCACAGCCGGGAAATAAGGTGGCTTGATGCGAGGGTAGGGGCGTTTTCCCTCGAGGGATTCGAGAAGACTGGTTTCCTCGCCACAAATGTAGGCGCCGGCACCTTGGTGGACATAGATGTCGAGGTCGAAACCGGAGCCAAGGATGTTTTTTCCGAGAAAACCTTTGGCGCGGGCTTCCTTGATGGCGTTCCAGACGATCTTGGCCGCTTTGGGGAATTCGCAGCGGATGTAGATATAGGAAAGGTGAACATTGGTCGCGAAGGCGGCGATCGCGAGGCCTTCGATGAGTTGGTGAGGGTCCTCGTGGAGGATGTAGCGGTCCTTGAAGGTGCCGGGCTCGGATTCGTCGCCATTCACGACGATGTAGTGGTCCTTTCCGTCGTCATATTTGATGAAACTCCACTTGGCGCCAGCGGGAAATCCTGCTCCGCCACGGCCGCGCAGGTTGGCGGCTTTCACCATGTCTACGATCTCGCCGGGTTTCATGGTGATGGCTTTTTTCAGGGACTCGTAGCCGCCGTGGGTGAGGTAGGTTTCGATATCGGGCGCGTAGCCTGGTTTGCTGATGTTTCCGAAAATGATGCGGCGCTCTTTCGGGTGTGGAGGTTGGAGAAGGGAAGCCATATTATTTATATCTCTCTACGATTGCAGACACTCCGGCGGGCGAAATCTTTTCGACGAGATCGTCATTGATGAGCGCCACGGGGGCGCTTCCGCAGCTGGCGAGGCACTCGACGAACTCGACACTGAAATTGCCGTCTGCCGTAGTTGGCGGTGCGCAGCCGAAACCATGGTGCTCTGCGTGGGGATCGAGTCCCACGGCTTGGCAGAATTTTTCCTTCACCTCGTAGCTGCCGGCGAGGGCACAGGCGAGTGTGCGGCAGACGCGGATGACAGTCTTGCCGGCCTGCTCGCGGCGGAACCAGGGATAGAAGGTTACCAATTCGAGGATGTTCACTGGCATGAGGTCGAGTTGTGCGGCGATCCATTCTATGCCTGTGTCGTCGATGAATCCAAAGTGGTTTTGCCAGAGATGCAGCAACGGAAGCGAGGCGCTGCGCTTAGAAACAGGATAGTGGGAAATGAGTTCCTGCGCTTCGGCGGCGAACTCTGGCGTGATGGCATCCGCCTGACGCGTGGTGGTGTCTATCATGGGCGGCATTTATCGGAGGTTGGGGCCTCCGCTTCAAGCAAAAGCATTATCGCGGAGCAATGCTACCGTGCGTGCTGTGGCACCGCGGTGGATTTCGAGGCACTGGAGACCGCGCTCGACCATGGCAGCCCGAGTCGCGGGAGCTGACAGCAGCGACTGTACTGCGTCTTGCAGAGAGGCTTCGTCGCGAATCTCGATGGCCGCTTGCGTGCGGAGGAGCCCCTGGACAAGCGAGGCAAAGTTCCGCATGTGGGGGCCGAAAATAACGGGAGCCCCTGCGATGATCGCTTCGGCGGGGTTTTGTCCGCCGCGAACGCAAAGGCTTTTGCCAATGAAAACGACGGTCGAGCAGAGATACCAACTCGCGAGTTCGCCAGTTGTATCCACGAGGAGGACATCCGGTTTTAAGGATGTCTCCGTGCGGGTTCTCCTGGCGACTTTAAGTCCCAGACGCTCCATTTGGTTGGCCACAGAGTCGCCGCGTTCCTGGTGGCGAGGAACGAGGATCAGAAACAGGTCGGGTCTGGATTTTCGGAGTTCCAAAAAGACACGCGCCAGAGTCTCCTCTTCACCGTCAAAGGTGCTCCCTCCGAGCAGAACGGGGGCATCCGCCGCAACGCCGAGCGAATCCAGTATAGGGCGGAAATTTCGCGCAGGCCGAGGGGCGTTGGCCGAGTCGTCGAATTTGATGCTGCCGGTGACATGAAGTTTGTCCCGCTTCACTCCGAGGGATGTCCAGCGCGCGACATCTTGCGGTTCCTGCAGGTAGAGTGCGTCGAGTTGATTGAAAACTGGTGCGGCGATCATCCGCGCGGCGCGGAAGCGTTTCTCCGAGCGTGGCGAGAGTCTGGCATTCACTAGGACGACCTTGGCGCCGAGGTGGCAGGCCTCGCAAACGACATTCGGCCAGACTTCTGCCTCTACAAGAATGAGGGCTCTTGGTTTAATGAGATGAACCGCGCGGCGAGCAACAGGGAGGAAGTCGAGTGGATTGTAGATTGGTTCCAGCCATGTGGATTTGCGCGAGGCGGCGAGCTTGAAACCAGTCGAGGTGGTGGTGGAGAGAACGAATGCCAGCGAGGAATCTGCGTCGCGCAGGGCTTGGATGAGTTTAAGGGCGACATTCACTTCCCCGACGCTTACCGCATGGACCCACACGCGACCAGTGCCGGCGATCTTCTCGCGAACTCCGGGTGAGTAGATGCCAAAACGTTGGGCGAATTTGTGGCGGTATTTTCCCCGGCGGATCATTCGCACCAGAAAGCCGGGAAGCATCAACAGGACTGCAATGGGAAAAATGACGTTGTAGAGGAAGCGGATCGGACCAATCATTTTTTGGCGAGGTAGAGGACTTCGCTTCCCCCGTAGCGCTTGCAGCGCAGGATTTCAAAAACGGACTCTGCAACGGCAGGGCCGCCGGATTGCTTTTCCAGAACAAAAATTCCGTCGGGCTTGAGCGCAGTAGCGATTTCGAGGGAGGTTGCCAGCAACGCCGAGTGGTCGGTATCGCCTTGCTTCTTCGAATACGGAGGATCTGCAAAAATGAGATCGAACGAAGCCTCCTCGGCATACAGGTCAAGGTAACGGTAGGCATCCATCGTCTGCACCACGGCTTCGACTCGGGCCATGCCGAGATTTTCGCGAATGCAGCGTACGCAGTGTTCGCTTTCATCGACGAAAACGGCGGACTCTGCTCCCCGGCTGAGCGCTTCGATTCCCATGCCGCCGGAGCCAGCAAAGAGGTCGAGCACGCGGGCGCCGGGAACGCGTTCGCCAAGGCTCGAAAAGATGGCTGCGCGGACTCGGTCCATCGTGGGTCGGAGTCCATCGGGAGGGGCTTTAAGCGGACGACCGCCTGCGCTGCCGGCAATGATTCGCATAGGGGTCTCAGTTTGTTGGCGCTGAAGTAGCGCCGGATTTGCTTTCTTTTTTCTTTTTCTCCCTCTTTGGCATACGGAGTATGTTTTTTAAAAGTCCTTGCACATCGTCGCCAAGGCGCACCCCAACCAATTTGTCGAGGAGGTCGCTCTTCGGACGCGATATGGTGCCGGTGATCGAGAACGGCATGTGCTCATAACCTCCCCGGTCGGAGGGTTGGAATTTCGGGCCCATGAATCCCAGGGAGTCCTTGAGAAGTTTCTCACTCACATGAAAGCGGGCTTCGAGATCTAGGGATCCGTCGAAGCGGGCCTCGCCTCTAGCGTCCATGAGGAGGTTGGTGGATTCGAGTTCGAGGCGCTCGACGAGGATTTTTCCACCTCGGATATTGAGTGCGGTCTGGGCATTGCGGAGTTCAATGACGCGAAGCTCACTGATGCGGAGGAGTTCTCCGAGCTGGCGCAAGGGATCGATTGGTTGTATGCATGCTTCGGAAAGGTTGGCTGAAGCCTCGCCGGTGAATGACTCGGGCTTGAAAGGAATGCCTTGGAGGCTTGTTTTTGCGAAGAGTAACCCCTGAGTTCCCTCTGTCGTGAAGCCCGCATCTTCGGCGAGTTTCTGGATTGAGACATTTTCAGCGTCTAGTGAGGCTGAGAAGAAAGGTCCTGGCGTTGTAACAAACTCAAATGATCCCCTTGCTTCTCCTTGGGCCCATACAGCCTGAACATCCGTTATTTTGAGGTGGCCGTTTTGATATTCAAATTTTCCTGTGATATCTGTGCAGCGTGCAATTTCGGCAAATGCCGCGCTTTTAATGCGAAAAAATCCGGTGGCGGAACCATTTGAAGAGACCTTGGCCTCAGCTGCGCAGCCTTCCAAGCGGATCGGGCGTCCTTGCGCAGGGTAAAAAAATGCCTGGCCTTCATGAATCCGGATATTTTCGACAAGCAGCGGCGTTGCGCTCACTGGCATTTCCTTTTCGGTATATGCTGCAGGGACTTCAGCTTGGGGTGCTTGATGGGGAGTTGGCGTTAAGTCGGGACTTGGCTTTTCTGCACTCACGGTACCCCGTGCTGGTTGGCGAGCCATAGTGGGCTTTTTATCCAAATCCTGGAATGGAAGGGACGATCCGCCCGGCCACACTCCGCTTTGGCCTTGAACAACCAAAAGCGAGGGTTGCTCGATAGCGATATCTTTCATCAACACCCTTCCTTTTAAAAGAGCTGCCATACTCACCCGGCACTTCATGGAACGTATCGCAAGCAGAGGCTTTTTTGCATTGTCAGCTTGCGGGAATTTGATTTCCGACACGGTAAGGCCCGACCACGGGGTGAAATATGTCTGGCTGATTACTGGATCGATCCCCGTTGCTCGGTAAACAGCTTGGCGCAATTTACGCTGCACACCTGCTGATTGGAGATATATATTCAGACAGAGAACCACCGCCGCGCAGAGGACAAATATTATCCCGCTAATGATCAGAATTGGCTTGGCAATCGAACGCACGAAATAAAGCTACCGCTCTTCTTTTGAAAGTGAAGTGTGAATAAGACGCTCATCATCCTAAACCCTGCCGCACGAAGCGAAAAAGCCAGTCGCTTGCAGGAGTATATTTTCACGCTTTCAGGCGGAGTGCCCATGCGCCTTACCGCCGAGGCGGGCGACGCCCGTCGCATCGCTGCTGAAGCCGCACAAGCAGGTGTGGAGTTCATCATCGCGGCAGGTGGAGATGGCACGCTGAACGAAGTCGTCAACGGCATCGGCAGCGCGCCGGTGCGCTTGGGAATTCTTCCTGTTGGCACGATGAATGTGTTTGCCACCGAGTTGGGCATTCCCCATGGCAATTTGGAGCGCGCTTGGAGCATTATCGAACAGGGGAAGGTCGTAGCCGTTGATCTTCCCAAAGCAAATGACACCCACTTCATTCAACTCGCCGGAGTGGGGTTGGACGCCGAGGTGGTGCGCAAAACCACAGCCGATTCCAAAAAAGCCCTAGGGCCGCTGAGTTATCTTCTCACACTTGTGCAGGTCGCCGCCAACAAGCCTGCCCGCGTAGTGCTCGAGGCAGAAGGGGGGCGTATGCGCGAGGGTTCTTTTGCTCTGATCGGCAATGGCCGTCTCTATGGCGGCCCATTCCCCGTCTTCAAGCGGGCGAGTCTCCACGATGGATTGCTCGATGTTCTCGTTTTCCAAAACCAGAGCCACTGGGATGTTGTGCGCTATTTTCAGGCTATCGCCTTCGGCACCCATCCGGAGTTGCCCGATGTGGAGTATTTTCAGACAAGCAGTCTCCAGGTGACAAGCGTGGGTGACATACCGGTCGAGCTCGATGGCGAAGTCGCCGGAGTCCTGCCGTGCTTATTCTCTGTAGAATCTGAAAAACTGCAGGTCATCGCGCCCTGACTCGCAAATCGACTTGCCTCCACGCCAGTCGGTAAATAACCTCCAGACTTCCCTGGTTGCCAGAGATTGTGGAAAATCAAATCCGACCCTCTGCATTCAATCCGCGCGATTAGCTCAGCGGTAGAGCGCTTGCTTCACACGCAAGAAGTCACAGGTTCGAACCCTGTATCGCGCACCATTCCTCCAATACCAGATTCGCACAAAAATTTTCAGGCGAAATGAGCCAATCAAACCCAGAGCCGAGCCTTTATAATTGGCCTGACTCCGGGTTGTCTGATGCGGGATTCAAGCGAGGTCGAAGCGGTCGAGGTTCATGACCTTGTTCCACGCCGCGACGAAATCCTGAACGAATTTCTTCTCGGAATCGGAGGTCGCGTAGACTTCGGCCACGGCGCGGAGTTGGGAGTTTGAGCCGAAGATGAGATCAACGCGTGTGCCGTTCCACTTCAGGTCGCCGGTCTTGCGGTCGCGTCCCTCGAAGATATCGGCATCCTTGGAAACGGGTTTCCATTCGGTTGCCATGTCGAGGAGGTTCATGAAAAAGTCATTCGTGAGAGCGCCGGGGCGCTTGGTGAAGACGCCGAGGCGGGAATTTTCGAAGTTGGCGTTCAGCGCGCGGAGGCCGCCGATAAGCACAGTCAATTCAGGTGCGGTGAGTGTGAGCAGTTGCGCCCTGTCGAGGAGGAGTTCCTCGGCGGTTACCGAGAATCTTTTCTTTTGATAATTGCGGAAGCCGTCAGCGACTGGCTCGAGGACAGCGAAGGATTCGACATCGGTCTGCTCCTGCGAGGCGTCCATGCGGCCGGGAGTGAATGGCACGCTGATCGTGTGACCTCCATTCTTGGCACCTTGCTCGACGCCTGCACAACCGGCGAGAACGATGAGATCGGCGAAGGAGATTTTTTTGCCGCCGGACTCAGTGCTGTTGAACTCGCTTTGGATGCCTTCGAGGGTTTTGAGGACTTTGGCGAGTTGGTCGGGTTGGTTGACTTCCCAATCCTTCTGCGGGGCGAGGCGGATGCGGGCCCCGTTGGCTCCACCGCGCTTGTCCGAGCCACGGAATGTGGAGGCCGAGGCCCATGCCGTGCTGACGAGCTCGGAAACCGTGAGGCCGGATGCGAGAATTTTTCCTTTCAGTGCAGCAATGTCCGCCGCGTCGATGAGCGGATGGTTCACTGCGGGAATCGGATCTTGCCAGATGAGTTCCTCGGCGGGGACATCCGCTCCGAGATAGCGTGAGCGTGGGCCCATGTCGCGGTGCGTGAGCTTGAACCAAGCGCGGGCGAAGGCGTCTGCAAACTGGTCGGGATTTTCTAGAAAGCGGCGCGAGATTTTTTCATAGGCCGGATCAAAGCGCAGCGCGAGGTCGGTCGTGAGCATGGTCGGCACGAGGCGTTTCGACTTGTCGTAGGCGTGCGGAATGGTGGCATCCGCGCCCTTGGCGACCCATTGGTGCGCGCCGGCTGGGCTTTTGCTGAGTTCCCATTCGAAGCCGAAGAGGTTTTCGAAATAATAGTTGCTCCACTGCGTCGGTGTTTGCGTCCAAGTGACTTCGAGTCCGCTAGTGATCGCGTCCGCTCCTTTTCCAGATCCGAAGCTGCTTTTCCAACCGAAACCTTGCTCTTCGATGGGTGCCGCTTCGGGTTCGGGACCGACATGTTTGGCATCGCCCGCGCCGTGTGTTTTGCCGAAGGTGTGTCCACCCGCGATGAGGGCCACAGTTTCTTCGTCATTCATCGCCATGCGGGCGAAGGTTTCGCGAATATCCCGCGCCGAGGCCACTGGGTCGGGATTGCCGTTGGGGCCTTCGGGATTCACATAAATGAGACCCATCTGCACGGCGGCGAGAGGGTTTTCCAATTCACGGTCGCCGGTGTAGCGCTTGTCTTCGAGCCATTTTCCTTCGGTGCCCCAGTAGATGTCCTCCTCGGGTTCCCAGATGTCGGCGCGCCCGCCAGCAAAGCCGAAGGTTTTGAAACCCATCGATTCCAAGGCGACATTGCCGGCGAGGATCATGAGGTCGGCCCAGGAAATTTTGCGGCCGTATTTTTGTTTGATCGGCCAGAGCAGACGGCGGGCCTTGTCGAGGTTGCCATTGTCGGGCCAGCTGTTGAGAGGAGCGAAGCGTTGGCTGCCATTTCCACCGCCGCCACGGCCGTCACCAGTGCGGTAGGTTCCAGCGCTGTGCCAAGCCATGCGGATAAAGAAAGGGCCGTAGTGACCGAAATCTGCCGGCCACCAATCTTGCGAATCCGTCATGAGGTCGGCGATGTCTTTCTTCAGCAGAGCGAGATCGAGGCTTTTGAATTCTTTGGCGTAGTTAAAATCCGCATCCATCGGATTCGACTTCGCGGTATGCTGGTGCAGGATGCGGATGTTGAGTTGATTCGGCCACCAATCGCGGTTCGTTGTGCCGCCGCCGGCGGTTTTCGTGAGGAGTTGACCATGGTTGAAGGGGCATTTGGATTCGGTGGACATGAATTTGGTAAGGGTTGGGTCTGTGGATACGATGGGGTGGGTGATGGAGTTGTATAATTTTCGCAGGAAAGAAAAAATGGTAGAGGCAGAACTCAAGGAATGTCCCCGCCTTTGACAATCCGATAGCCGCGAATCCTTAGATATTCAGGGACTTTCTCCGACTGCATTTCCTCATCCGTGAGGGGATGGATGAAAAAGCGTGATACCGGTGTTGCAGTAAAGTCTTTTAGTAAAGCAGGTGCGTCATCCTTCGCATGGACAACAAGCGAGGTGCCCTCTGGGATGGTCACATGTTCCAAGCGCACATCGCCTTCGAGGATGAGTGTGGCATCGCCGGAGATGCTGCCGCCTTGGATTTTTTCGCGGACTTCGGCCAGCGTCAGCGCAAACGAAGGCCTAAGAATGACTCGTGGGCCTGTGGTGAATGGAACGCCCCACAGCATCAGGCGGGGGGAATCCACGACGAGCATTCCTGCGGCGCGCAGCTTGGCACGGCCCGCTTCGTAGAAATCATTCTCAGCGCTGGATGCGCTCTCAGGCGGTCCGTGTTGAAGCACCTTCTGCGCTGCATCTTTGAGATTGTTTTTGCACGCGCTGAAGCACCAAGTGCGATCGAAAACGGTTACCCCGACTTTTTCGCCTGAAGTGAAGTTTTTCGGCAGGTCTTGCATGAGCGTTTCCAAGCGGGCCGGTTTTTTGAAGCTGGTGCGGGTGCCATCCGAGAATTTGGGATTCACAAATTCTGCCACCACCCCGCCGGAAGATTCGAGGACTTTCAGGTAAGGAGCCAGACGAACGACGAGGAGGTTGATATTTCCCGGGAATTTTGAGAATCCGCTCTCATCGGGCACATCACCCTCCGGGCTCACTGTCGCACGGAGGAGGGGATCGAGGAGATTGTATTCCACATTGATCGTCAGGTCAGGGGCGCCGTTTCGCACCAAGCGGGCGATACCGCCCACGGCCTCTCCAGGAATTCGGTTCACGGCGATGGAATTGAAATCGTAGCCGCGCTGCTCAGAAACTCCGATTGCGGCTAGAGCAGCGTTGAAGACTTGGCCATTTGTGTCCTGAATGAAAAGGAGGTAGCGAACGCCGGAATCCGCCAGTTTTTTGGCTGTTCCGCTTGTGTGCATGAGCATGTGAATGTCGCCGTGACCATGTGGTTTCAAGAGGAGTTCATATTTTTTCTCCAGAGCCAGACTGGCTTTCATGTCGGAAAGAGCGGGGACTAGTTCCTGTCGAAGGATGGTGATCTGTCCCGCTTCGAGGCCGAAATTTTTATTTTCTTCGAGCGAGGCCTTGGTCCCCTCATCCGTGTCGCGGCTAGTCATTATGATGAGCGGAATCGCTCGACCCATGCGCTTGGATGCGGCCTTAATCACCGAGGCGTAGTGCGCTAGGTAGCTCGTCGTTTCAGTGACCTCGACCGGTATGTTGAGTTTGATGCCATGATAACCCAATCGCTCGCCAAGACCGCCTGCCACCAGAACCACGGCCGACTCCCCGAAGCACTTTAAACCCGCGGCTTCAGCGGCATCATAATCCGCCCCGAAGGATGAGAGGTCAACTAAGTCGGGTTGCGTCGGCGTGCAGCCATCGAATGGATTCGCTCCTGAAGAGGCTTCTGCAAGCAGTAGGCGCGCATTCCGAGTATAGGCTGTTAATCCGCCCGGGTAGGCGCGGTGTGCATTTAGCAGAGCCGCCATGAACTGCCGTTTCTCATGATCCCCCACGCCCGGTTCATCCCAATTGGAAAATAAATGCGACTGGCCATCGGAGATCAATTCCCTCGCAAGCAGAATTTCCTCATCGGAGAACAAACCCGCAGCAGCATTGCTCGTAAAGGCGGTCAGTTCCTGTGGGTTTCGTTTTTGCATATGCCCAAACTCTCACCCTAAATTTCTGTTCCTTGCAATTTCGCAATCCAATTCACGATTTAAAAAACTCACTGATTGAAAGAATCAGTTGTCACGTCACACCACAAGATGTATGAAAGCTATCCGATAGTGGCGGGGTAGCCAAGTGGTAAGGCACGGCTCTGCAAAAGCTGTATTCGTCGGTTCGATTCCGACCCTCGCCTCATTT
>Ga0164293_10003741_pt1 | contig 13006 bp, 12 predicted proteins | sample GEODES118metaG_FD_111487 | JGI IMG/M metagenome (GOLD analysis project Ga0164293, IMG submission 111487) | Eutrophic lake water microbial communities from Lake Mendota, Wisconsin, USA - GEODES118 metaG | ecosystem: Environmental > Aquatic > Freshwater > Lake | place: USA: Lake Mendota... | reverse complement strand
CGCAATCAATATCACTTGCAAGACACCGATGAGTAACCACATCGAGCCATCAAAAGCATCTTCGATAAAAGCGCTCAAGCCCAAATGAAAAAATATAGGCTGAACGATGGCTTCAAACAGCCATTGATGAGCGGAGTCAAACAGGTCTTCGGCAGTCTTGATCATTATTGCTTGAGCTCAGGTAATTTCGATAAAGATTGGTAAGAGGGATGCGTATCAAGCGTTGCAAAACAAAAGCCTTTTCCTTTCAAACCTTGAATAAGCGGCTCGAGTACCGCTGGGGCCCAAGGATCTTTACGCGACCAGATTCCGAGATGTGCCAACAAAATATCACCGCTCCGAATATTTCGCAGTGCTTGGTCGAGCAATAACTTGTTAGGATACTTTTCACTGGATAGTTCATCCCCTAAAAACCCTGCTGGAGACCAGCCAACATGGGTAAATCCACATTCTTCCGCCGCCTTGAGTAAAGCCGGAGAGGTGCGACCACCCGCGGCACGAAAGAGTGGCAACATGCCTTGACCGGTCATCTCCTTGAAGCGTTCGACCGGACGCTTGAGCTCACGACAATAATCCTGCGCCGTCCAGACTTGCGCTTTGCCTTCAAGAGGCCCCGCACTCGCCCTCACTCTGAATGTGCCATCCGGCAAGTCGGCCCGCCAATAGACATGATCAAAGGTATGAGAAGCAAACTGATGCCCCTGCTCACCCAGCTTTTTCCACCACGGCGCCCAAACATCGTCCAAACTTCCGCCACCAGTGCGCGTGCGCTCGTTGGCCAGAAAAAATGTCGCGCGCACTTGTTGACGCTGCAATACCTCTGCGACAAACGGTGCGATTTCCATATGACCGGTATCAAAGGTGAGATACAGAGGCTTTGTACATACAGCGGTCGGCAAGACCGGTTCGGGAACCTCAGGCCTTGCAGCGGCATCAAGTAAAGATAACTCGACCTGATTGCCTTGCTCGCTTTCAATTTGCGTGGAGGCAAATGCCCCGGCCGTCAACAGCAATGACGCACAACAAACAAGCAGTGACCGCTTAATCACGACTCGCATGATTCAACGTCCACACGCCATGCGGTGATTTACCGACCGGAATTTGTCTGACGACCGCCTTTTTCTCAAGATCGATCACTGCCAAACGACTTGCCCATCTGGCTGTCACCAAAAGCGTCTTGCCATCCGCCATCATCTCCATACAATCCGGGCCCGCCGGTGTCCGGTAGGTATCGACCACTTTCAAGGTTTTCCAATCGATACGGCTAATCGTGTTTTCGGTGCGATTACTGACAAAAACATGCTGCTTATCACCCTGCGAGCGGAAGGCATGTGCACCCTTGCCTGTCGGAATGCGCTGTTTGAGTACCGCCTTTCCATTCGACACATCGTAGGCCTCGACCTCGGCCGCCCCCGTCAAACCAATCAACAAGGTTTTATCGTCAGAGGTGAGGTGTAAATCGGCGGGAATCTTACCTACTTTGATCGTCCATAGTCTTTTTTGGGTCGCCAACTCGATCGCCGTTAACTCGTTGCTATCCTGCAAAGTGATGTAAGCAATTTTGCTTTTGCTATCGATCGCGATGTGACTTGGCGTTTTGCTCGCGGCAATCCGCTTGACCAGATTGAGCTTGAACTCACCGGTCTTGTTTTCCCATGTATAAATATCGATGTGATTGAGGCGGTTTGCCGCCGTCACAAACCACTTCATATCGGGCGAAAAACGTAAATGATAGGGATCCACAATGCCTGTCATCGTGTACTGAATCTGCGCTGTTTTAGGATCCATAAAGGTGATGGAGTCACCCTCGGCGTTGGCCACCATGACGGATTTTTCATCTGGCGTCAGATAGAGATGGTGCGGCTCCTTGCCGACCGGCACGCGCTTGATCTCTGTCCATGTCACGGGATCAATCACGCTGACATTCGCATTGAGCGAATTGAGTACCAAAATCGGCGCATTGACATTCGGATTGGCTTTCGGATTCGCTAAAGCCGTCCATGAATAACCAAAAACTGTCGCCGTAGCAAACGCGCCGACCATCAAACGACGACGTGAAAAAGAAACATGATTCATGGGGGGCTCGCGCCTAAAAATAGGTGAAAAAACAGGCTGTATTTACAATCTGTATTTTCGCATACAGACCACTAAAACCCATCATCATTTTTATAAGGAACCCATTAATAACAAGCCTATCCCGGCTGCTGCACCTTTGCACCCGGATAAGGCATCCGCATGATCAAGATCGAAGCAGATTCAGACTCAGTACAAAACAAACTTTGCCGATCTGTACCACCGAACGCGATATTCGTCACGGCCGAAGATTTAGGACTCGACCACACCGCGATCGGCTCGCCTCGGGGATTAATGAGCCAGACATAGCCAAGACCAGGATTGGCAATCACCAAGTTTCCCGCGGCATCCATCGCCAAACCATCCGGACCACTTGGGCCGTATGAAGTAAAAAACTGTCCAACTTTGGCCACGCTCCCGTCCGGCATCAGCGGCACCCGCCAGACACAATTTCCGCGCGTGACCCCGACATAGAGGACGCGCTCATCGAGCGACAAGACCAAACCATTCGGACTCGGTACATTGCTCAGCAAAAGATCTAATTGACCGGAAGGGCGCAAGCGATAGACGCGGCCAGTCGGATCGTGCATCCCCGTCTGACCTTGATCGGTAAAGTACAGATTGCCCTGGGCGTCGAAAGTCAGGTCGTTGAGCCCTTTGAAGCCCTCCGTATTGCGGCGTGTCAGGTGCGGGGTCATCTGCCCGGTCTGGACGTTTAGCCTCATCAACCCATTTTTATAATCCGTGATGAGCAACTCAGTCTCAGACAAGAACTTCATTCCATTAGGTTCGCCGTCGTATTCGACAATCTGAGTCCATGTTCCTTTCGCGTCAATACGAAACACCCGACCAAAAATAATATCCGTGACGTAGAGATTACCTACCGCATCAAACACGGGGCCCTCAAGAAATGAATCCATCGCGACGCCTCCGCGATTGACATCCGCCCACTCCGAACGTACCCCTGTGCGTCGAAACTCGGTGGGCATCTCCGTAAACACGTCGGCCGTTTTGAACTCAGGGGCGTTTTTAAAAAACATGGGCTTGACCTCTAGGACGATAAAATTTGGATGTAACGCTTAATTCTGACAGCTTTCCAGCGGAAAACACTAAAATAGAGGATCTTAGGAGGCACTATGCGCGAGCTTGATCGTATCGACCTCAAAATTCTTGATGTTTTACAACGCGACGGTCGTATTTCCATGACGGATCTCGCCGAGCGCATCAATCTGTCCGCCACGCCTTGCTCTGAACGTGTGCGTAGGCTCGAGCGCGAAGGTGTCATCATGGGCTATTACGCTCGGGTCAATCCAGCGGCACTCGGCAAAAATCTACTCGTTTTCCTAGAAATCAAACTTTCAGCCAAATCTGATGATGTGTTTGAAAAAGTCAAAAAAGAACTGAGCTATGTGCCCGAGGTCATGGAGTGTCACTTGGTTTCCGGAGATTTTGATTATCTGATTAAAGCCCGGCTACCTGAAATGAACAAATACCGACAGCTCCTCGGCGAGATTCTTAAACGTCTGCCAGGCTCGGCCGAATCCCGCAGCTATGTCGTCATGGAAGAAATCAAGGAAACACTTTATTTGGCGGTTGATCGCTAGGTGCGCATGGCCTTAGGCCCGCTCAAGTGTGCGGACAAAATCCCACAACACCTCATTGTCGGATGTGGCGACATTAAAGCGAAACCAGTTTGATCGACGATCGTTCGGATGAAAATAAGAGCCCGGCGCCAGCCAAATGCCCCGCTCCAATGCGCGTGTCGCAACATGTGCGCTTTGCTCGGCGTTGATGGGCAGCCTCGCCCAGAGGAACAACCCTGCGCTAGGCTGTTGAAAAATCTCCATACCTAATGACTGCATTCTCTCAACCACATGGGTATGGGCAACACGTAACTTATCTTTCAAAAAATCGATATGGCGCGCGTAATGTCCCTCGCTCAACACATTCGATACGATCCGCTCCGTGACCTCCGATGACGTCAGGCCAACGGCCATCTTGGTCCGCGCAAGATCCGCTAATACCTCGGCATGCGCTGCGACATAACCCACACGCAACGTTGGCGTGATCGTTTTAGAAAAGCCAGAAATATAAATAACTCGGCTCAAGCCCTCCAGCGCGGCCAAGCAAGGCGCCTCGGGTGGCGCAAGCTCTCGGTAGATATCGTCCTCGATGATCCACACGCCCTCCCGAGTCGCCATATCCAATAAACGCTGGGCACTCGCCGCGGACAATGAAGACCCAGAAGGATTTTGTAACACCGTATTAATAAAAATCGCTTTAGGTTTGGATTCTTTCAATACACGCTCAAGCTGATCAAAGTCATGGCCCTCGACTGTTCGCGCGACGCCAACCACCTTGAGCCCCGCCAACTGCAAAATCTGTAATAAATTGCAATAACACGGGTCTTCGACAATAACGGTATCGCCCGGCCGCAATAACGTGCGCACCACGAGATCCAGGGCCTGAGTCGCCCCTTGCGTCAATAAAATATTTGATGCTTCAGCTGGGACAGAAAACCGTCGCAAAGAAGCTGCGACTTGTTCCCGCAACGAGGCCATACCAAAAGGATGACCATAACCCCCAAAACGCGGCCCAGGAACGCGGCTGAGTGCACGCAAGGCGTGTTGCAAACCACTTTCATTGATCCACTCACCTGGAATCCAGCCGCACCCCGCTTTGGTCGGGACGGAATGATCCGCGAACACATCCGACAATAACCAAGCGGCATTCAAGCTAGGGGCCGACCAAACTGGCGACAAGTTAGGCGACAAGGCGCGTGCGTCAGCGACGCGATAGGCAGAGCCTCGACGCGCGCTCAACCGACCCGCCGTCACAAGCCGCTGATAGGCCTCGGCGACAGTAAAGGCACTCAGGCTATGGGCTTGCGCCAGCGACCTGACAGAGGGCAACGCATCTCCTGCCCGTAATGTTCGACGCTCAATCGCCATGTTGACCGCCTCCACAATCTGCGCGACAAGCGTGCGCGAAGACTGACGATCCAGCTTGATTGAAAGCGTGTTGGCCATGTTCATTATTCCGTTGCAAACCAGTACAGTTAGGCGCTCTTAAGCCCAGAATTCAATACAGTTTGCCATAAATCGCAGCAACTGTACTGGCAATTTGTCTTGCAGAACCGTTACATTGAGATATTCGCTTGTTAACTGGAGATTTCCATGAACACTATTACCGAAAACGTCAGCCTGTCCAAAGAAGTGGACATGGAAAATTTCTGGATGCCCTTTACTGCCAATAAGCAGTTCAAGGCAACCCCCCGTATTTTGAAAAGTGCCAAAGGCATGTATTTCACGACCATCGATGACAAGAAAGTCCTCGATGCAAGCGCTGGTTTGTGGTGCGTCAACGCGGGCCATTGCCGCGATGAGATCACCGAAGCCGTACACAAGCAAATGATGGAACTGGACTATGCGCCTCCGTTCCAGATGGGCCATCCCATCGCCTTTGAGGCCGCCAAAGCCATCGCCGCCGTGATGCCCGCCGGTCTCGATCGCATCTTTTTTGCAAACTCTGGTTCCGAAGCCGTTGACACCGCGTTGAAAATTGCATTGGCCTATCACCGCGCACGTGGAGATGGACAGCGCACGCGTCTGATTGGTCGCGAGCGCGGCTATAGCGGCGTGGGTTTTGGTGGCATTTCTGTTGGCGGTATTTTGGCTAACCGTAAGGCATACTCAGGCGCGCTGATTCCTGGCGTTGATCACATTTCGCACACACACAACTTGGCTGAAATGGCCTACAGCAAGGGTCAGCCTGCTTGGGGCGCCCACTTGGCTGACGACCTCGAGCGTCTGTGCGCCTTGCACGACCCATCCACCATCGCAGCTGTGATTGTGGAGCCTGTTGCTGGTTCAACAGGCGTCTTGGTCCCACCACAAGGCTATCTGGAGCGCTTGCGTCAGATCTGCACCAAACACGGCATCCTGTTGATTTTTGATGAAGTCATCACCGGCTTTGGTCGCTTGGGCAAAGCCACCGCCAGCGAATTGCTCGGCGTGACACCTGACATCATCACGATGGCCAAGGCGATGAACAACGCTGCGATCCCGATGTCTGGTGTTGCAGTGAGCCGTCAAGTGCACGACAGTATCGTCAACGCAGGCCCTGGCACATCGATTGAATTTTTCCACGGATATACCTACTCCTCGCACCCTGCAGCTGCTGCAGCATGCTTGGCCACTCAGGAAATCTACCGTCGTGAAAAACTATTCGATCGCTCTTTGGCACTCGCACCGAAGTTCGAAAAAGAAATCCACGCGCTGCGCGGCGAGCCTTTCGTCAAAGACATTCGCAACCTCGGCCTGATGGGCGCGGTTGAGTTGGAGTCGCGTGATGGTGCACCGGGCGCACGCGCTTACGATGTCTTCCTCAAGTGTATGGAAAAAGGTGTGCTGGCGCGCTTCACTGGCGACATCATGGCCTTCTCGCCACCACTGATCGTCAGCGAGGGTCAGATCGAAGAGATCTTCTCAACAGTCAAGAAAGCCTTGCACGAAACCGCCTAACTCTGGCGGTAACAAGCAAAGGGGCGCCTCGAGCGCCCCTTTATGATTTTCTCTCTCCCTCTTTTTTGGAATTCCTCGTCTCATGAACTGGCAACTGCCCTTCCAATCCGGTCGTCAACCCGTCCTCGCCCGTAATCTCGTTTCCACGTCACAACCTCTTGCCTCACAAGCGGGTGCCGCTGCGTTTGCCCGTGGTGGCAATGCCATCGATGCGGCACTTGCCGCAGCAATCACGCTGACGGTTGTCGAGCCCACGATGAACGGAATTGGTGGCGACGGCTTCGCCATCATCTGGGACGGCAAAGCACTGCATGGACTGAATGCCTCCGGTCGCGCACCGGCCGGCTGGTCGCCCGAACGTTTCAAGGGCATGGCCACCATGCCCCATCGCGGCTGGGAATCCGTCACCGTTCCTGGCGTCGTGTCGCAGTGGGTTGAGCTGTCAAACAAATTCGGCAATCTTCCTTTCGAAGATTTGTTCAAAGACGCCATCCGTCATGCACGCGAAGGCTTCCCTGTCAGCCCCGTGATTGCACGTCAGTGGAAAGATCAAGCGGCAGAGTTGCACGTCCAGCCAGGCTTTAAAGAAGCCTTCATGAAAGACGGTCGCACACCTACTGCTGGCGAGATTTGGAAATTCGCAGATCAAGCCGATACGCTTGAAGATATCGCACGCACCAAAGGCGAGTCTTTCTACCGCGGTCGTCTGGCCAAAATGATTGCTGACTTTGCCCGTGCAAACGGCGCGGTGCTCAACGAAGCCGATCTGGCAGCGCATCGCTGTGACTGGGTCGGTACCGTCTCGACTAACTATCAGGGCGTGGACGTGCATGAGATTCCACCAAACGGCCAGGGTCTCACCGCTTTGCTCGCACTGAATCTTATCGAACACCTGCCCTACGCACAAACCAAACCCGGCTCAGCCGAGCGCATGCACCTCGAAATCGAATGTATGCGTGCGGCCTTTGCCGACTTGTTCGAGCACGTTGCTGATCCTGACTTCATGAAAGTCACCGCTAAAGATTTGCTCAGCAAGTCCTACGCAAAAGAGCGCGCCAAACTGATCGATCCTAAAAAAGCCGGCACCTATGGTCCAGGTCAGCCTCCCTCGGGCGGCACGATCTATCTTTGCACCTCGGACGCCGAAGGCCGCATGGTGTCTTACATTCAGTCAAACTTCAAAGGCTTTGGCTCTGGCGTCGTCGTGCCGAAGACCGGCATCGCGCTACAAAACCGTGGGTGGGGCTTTGTCACCACACCCGGACATCCAAACCTTGTCGGCGGTGGCAAGCGCCCCATGCACACCATTATCCCCGCGTTCATCACACGCGACGGCAAGCCCTCGATGGCGTTTGGCGTGATGGGTGGCAACATGCAAGCTCAGGGTCACATGCAAATGGTATTGCGTCACATCTCTGAGGGCTACAACCCACAGGCCTGCTCGGACGCACCGCGCTGGCGCATCAACGACGCGGGCGATCTGACTGTCGAGGCCGCGGTGAGTCCTGCCGTCGTCGATGCGTTGCGCGCCATGGGTCACAAGCCCATCGTCGCGCCTGCAGACAGCCTGGACTTTGGCAGCGCACAACTGATTTCCCGTCTTGCAGGCGAAGGTGACCAGGCCCCCTACGCCTATGTCGCAGGCTCCGATCACCGCCGTGATGGCGAGGCTGTGGGTTACTAGGATAAACATGATACGAAGCTCAGCTGTTTCTGTTCATCAACACGTTCAGTCCCTGCTGAGCGAGTATCAGTGTCCTTATCAGTTTCATGAAGTTCGGGCTGCCTTCATGGGAGCAATCGCCAGTCCTTATGTCGTCGACCCTGTCTTTGAATTGAACGCGTTGTGGGATGGCGAGTTTCCAGAGCTCGCGTCTCAAGAAAAACTCGACGAGGTCATCAAAACTTTTCTTGAAGATTTTTGGGGCTTGCTCGCGGCACATGGCAAAGAGGATGCAGAGTTGCCTTTCAGCCTGACCGCTTTAAGTAAAGCAACATCCTTGCGCGAACTGAAAGCGCACGCGCAATTGCGCGGCGAAGAGCTTGATGCATTTCTAACAGGATTTTTTCAAGATCAACAAAATCTGGAGCTTGATGAAGATATCGGTGACAGTCTGGACATTCTCGAAGAGCTTGTTCAGATGTATACCGACATCGTCAATATGAAAGAAGACATCCCACTCAGTGCGACCGAACTATCAGACTTAGCAGACAATCTGCTCAAGATGACGGACATGGTTGAGCTTGAAATGAATAATCTGATTGTGAGTTGCGCTTAGTTTCACGACACACAATGACACCTCCAGAGGTTAAATTTTGAAAGCCATTGTCTGCGACCAATTTGGGGATCCTAGCGAAGTTGCCGCCGTGAGGCATATTGATCACCCTGCGCCTCCCAAAGACAATGAAGTCACCGTCCAAGTGGCTTACGCAACTGTGAGCCATGCTATTGATTTACTGATCAGAGGCAAATATCAGTCCGATCCGCCCTTACCCTTCACCCCTGGGACAGAGTTCGTTGGCACGGTCTTAGCCTGTGGCCAACACGTTCAACACCTCAAGGTCGGCGATCGCGTCATGGGTGTTGCACGCTGGGGCTGTTACGCCCAGCAAATTAACGTTTCGCATCACACGGTCTACCCCATACTGCCTGCTTTGGATTGGCTTGAAGCCTTGCCGCTCACGCTCTCTTATGGGACAGCCTACACCGCATTATTCTGGAAAGCGGGATTACAGCCCTCTCACTCCGTGCTGGTGCTTGGTGCTGGCTCAGGTGTTGGTCTTGCAGCCGTTGAGCTTGCGAGCACAATAGGTGCGACCGTCATTGCCTGCGCGAGCACTGAAGAAAAGCGTGCACTTGCCGCGGCGCATGGCGCTCAACTTGTGCTGGCGCCAAATGAAGAGTTGGTTAAAAAAACTAAAGCTTTCGTGCGGGGCGGTGTTGACCTCATCGTTGATCCTGTTGGTGCGGAGCTCATGGAGACTTCACTCTCCGCAACCGCTCATGGCGCACAAATTTTGAGTATCGGCTTTGCTGCCGGTCGACCACCACGTCTGCCTCAAAATATCATGTTGGTTAAAAACTTATCGCTTCACGGGTTTTACTTCGGTCGTTACATTGGCTGGACCCCAAACGATGAGCGTCTTTTGCATGAACCTCAGATACGACGCATGATGGATACTCTTCAACGCTTGACGCTTGAGAGAAAAATATTTCCGACGACAAGCAATGTCTACGAAATGGAGGCATTGCCTCAAGCATTGACTGATTTACATTCTCGTCAGGTCTTACACAAACTCGCCATAAAAATTTCTGGAGATAAATAATGATTCAAACAATAAGACGTTGCGTTTTAACAGTCACTCTGCTGGCATGTTCCCTGGGGCTCAGTGTCGGTACGGCAAGCGCACAAAGCGCCTCCAAATATCCAGAACGCTCAATCCGCTTAGTTGTCCCCTACCCTCCGGGAGGTCCGACCGACTTAACGGCTCGCGTTGTCGCCGCAGAGATGGGCAAAACAATTGGTCAGTCCGTCGTGGTTGACAATCGTGCGGGCGCGAGTGGGATGATAGGCTCAGAGGCTGTTGCCCGCGCAGAGCCTGATGGTTACACTCTTTTGGGTAATGCCTCTATCCATGTCATCAATCCCAGTGTCTATAAAAAAATGACCTTTAATGCGATCGATGACTTTGTGCCAATTTCACAGTTGGCTCAAGTGCCCTTGGTATTAGTGGTACCCGTCAACTCCCCCATCAAAAGTGTCAGTGACTTAGTTGCCTATGCTAAACAAAAGGGTGGCAAGCTGAATTTTGGTTCTTCTGGGGTTGCCTCTGCTCCGCATTTAGCCGGAGAGTCTTTTAAACGCATAGCCGGCATTGAAATGCAGCACATTGCATACAAGGGAAGCGCACCTGCGCTTCAAGATTTGGCTGGCGGGCAAATTGATCTTATGTTTGACTCGATGCCTTCGGCTACAGCATTGATCGATGCAGGCAAACTTCGTCCTATTGCCGTCACGACACTCAATCGGGCAAAGGCCCGTCCTGAACTCCCGACGATTGCAGAAAGTGGTTACCCAAATTTTGATATTAGTACTTGGTACGGCTATTGGGCACCCAAAGGTACACCGCCTGCAGTCGTTGATGTGTTAGCCAAGCATGTACAAGCTGCGCTTAAAAATCCTCAAGTCATAGAGGCTTATCAAAAAATGGGGGCTGAACCTGTAGGATCAACGCCAGCAGAATTCGCTGCTTTCAATAAAAGCGAAGCAAAAAAGTGGGCTGAGATCGTCAAACTATCGGGCGCTACGCTTGACTAAAATTCGCTCTTGAGCGTCTTCATACGCGTGTGAGTGTCACACGCGTATGCATTGCTTCTTATATGCGCTGGTTATTAATTAATTCTAGGTAAATTTGCAGCTTTAATCGCCTTACCCATCTCTACATATCCTGTCTGTAAAGTCTCCTCATACTGCTTGCCAGTCAAGGGAGAGGGATCTACACCAAGACCCTCAAGGCGCTTAGCCACATCGGGATTTCTAACCGAAGCGAGTGCTGCAGCCTGAAGCTTATCGACTACATCTTTTGGCGTTCCTTTTGGAACGGCCAACCCCATCCATGAATCAATCTCCACATTAAAGCCCTGCTCTTTCATCGTCAGTACATTAGGCTGCTCAACCCAACGCATCGGGCTGGCAGAGGCGAGTAGGCGTAACTTCCCGCTCGTGATGTGAGGCAAAATGTCCGAGGGATTTTGAACAATCACTTCGACCTGCCCACCCAATAAAGCCGTCACGGTTTCGGTGCCCGACTTATAGCTGATTTGCTCAAACTTTCCACCCGTGACGCGGCCCAATTCGAACATGGCAAGATTGTTTGGGGCTGAAGGTGCGCCAAAAAATATTCCCTTTCCTGCCTTGGAAGCTGCCACAAGATCCTTTAAGGACTGATAGGGTGAATCAGCGCGTACCGCGACGCCATAACGAAAGCGACCAAAGCCCGCCACAAACTCAAAATCTTTGATCGTATAAGTCAGGTTCATCAAATGCGGCATGATGGCCACTGTTGAATACGTCACCACACCTACTTGATAGCCATCAGGTTTCTGTTTGGCGATATAGGCGGGGGTTAACGTACCTAGCGCACCAGGTTTGTTCTGCACAATCACAGGCTTTCCAAGCGGGGCCTCCATCCCTTGCGCTAAGGCGCGCGATGCCACATCGGTGGCGCCACCTGCGCCAAAGTTCACGATTAAGGTCACCTCGCGTTGCGGAAAACTTTGGGCACTGACCAACCCAGCGCTCGCCAATAAAGCGAATCCACCTAAGGCTAATTTCATTTTCTGAATCATGTTTGCTCCGTTGTTATAAGTATTACGATGCTTGCACCGCTTACGACATGAAAAATCCACCATTGATGTCAATGGTGGCTCCATTAATAAACCCACTACTTTCTGCACATAAAAAAGCGACCGCCTGACCAACCTCCGCAGGTGTGCCGATTCGTTTCACCGGGATCTGCTCTGCGTAGCGACGATTGACCTCTTCGCCGGCCTGCAAGGCCATTTCAGTCAATATCCTACCTGGGGCCACACAGTTTGCCGTAATTCCGAAGGGCCCCATTTCCGTGGCGATCGCACGCGTCAGTCCCAACACGCCTGCTTTGGACGCCATATAACTTGGGCCCGCGACCACTGATTTGGATCGTCCTGCAAGCGATGAAATACTCACGATTCTTCCGTACTTCAATGCTTGCATATCCGGAATAAACGTCTGACACATCCGCATCACAGAGGTTAGGTTGACCTCGATCACCTTCGCCCATTCTTTAGGATCGAGTTGCAAGATGCCACTTGATTTTCCATCAGGCTGTTTAGGTGATATGCCTGCGTTATTCACTAGCACCGACACTTTTCCAAGCGTCGTACTGATTGTTTGATACAAGCTTGCGATGCCGCTGTCATCGGTCACATCTAAGGTATACGCCAAGATGTTTGCCGCGTGGTCAGACCCCACGAGCGCAGCCCCGTCAAACGGCTGACGGTCCACCATGACAACGAAATGACCGCTGTTTAACAACGCTTTCGATGTCTCAAGCCCAATGCCCTGCCTGGCACCGGTCACCACTGCGATTCGCTTTTGTGTCATTGAATCACCGCGGCATCAGGTGTGTAAAAAGTAATGGGGGGAAATGCATTTTCGTCGCACATCACTTCGATCAATGTTGTGCCTGCATTTTTCTTCGCTTGTGCAAATGCGCCTGCGAGTTCTTTAGGATCTGTCACTCTGATTCCATCGCACCCACTATTGCGTGCAATCGCAGCATGGTCGACTGGTTTGAAATGCACCGCCGACGCATGGTCACCAAATTTCACATTCTCGGCATGCTTCTGATAACCTAAAATTCCATTG
>Ga0164293_10003740_pt1 | contig 13007 bp, 10 predicted proteins | sample GEODES118metaG_FD_111487 | JGI IMG/M metagenome (GOLD analysis project Ga0164293, IMG submission 111487) | Eutrophic lake water microbial communities from Lake Mendota, Wisconsin, USA - GEODES118 metaG | ecosystem: Environmental > Aquatic > Freshwater > Lake | place: USA: Lake Mendota... | reverse complement strand
CAGGGCGCGCACCCGCGCCTCCAATTCCTGCAGGGAAAAGGGCTTGGCCATGTAGTCGTCGGCGCCCAAGTCCAGGCCCTTCACGCGCTCGTCCACGCTGTCGGCGGCGGTGAGGATGAGGACAGGGAGGGCGGAGCCCCGGGCGCGTAGCCGGCGCAGCACCTCGAGGCCGTGCATGCGCGGCAGGCCGAGGTCGAGAATGAGAAGGTCGAACTCGTTGTTCGTCATCAGCGCAGCATCGGCCTCGGTGCCGCTGGCCACATGGTCCACCGCTGCGCCCGAGGCCCGCAGGCTTCGCAGCAGGCCGTCGGCCAAGACCTGGTCATCTTCGGCAATGAGGATGCGCATCTCCGTCTCCTTCCGCTCGAGTCGCCCGCTGCTGATTCGCGGCGCTGTTGTGTGGGTTGATTCTAGAGCGCGACCCTGCCCCGCCCGCCTCCTGTTGTGTCGACGGGTATCGCCCGCGGATCGACGCTGCGCAGCGTTCAGGCGGCCGGTCCTGCGTAGGCCTCCAGCCCCATCGCCACCACGGTGGCGATGTCCTGGCCCACCTCGCTTCGGAACTCGGCCTCGGCCTGGGCCACCGCCTTGCGAAAGGCCGCCAGCCAGGCCAGGCCGGTGGGCGTGAAGCACACCAGGCGCGCGCGGCCATCGCGCGGGTCGGCCACCCGGGTGACCAGGTCCCAGGCTTCGCATTGCGACACCAGGTCGGCCATCGCCTGTTTGCTCATTCCCGCGGCCTGAGCCAGCTCGGTGAGGCGCGAGCCTTTGAGTGAGAGGTGCCGGGTGATGTGAACATGCGCCGCACCCACCTGGGCGCGCGCCGCCAGGTTGGACAAGGCCAGAGGCACGTCGAGGTCGTGTGCCATCAGGTAGAGCACCCGATCGTCAAAGCGGCGCATCGCGTGGCCCAGCAGGCGGCCAAGATGGTCGAGGCGCCAGCCCTCGTCGGCCGGGCCCGACCGCTGGCCCTCAGAGACGGGCGGTTGTGCAGGGCCCGAGTCGGTTCTAGGCCCGGTGCGGCCTGGTGGGGGCGGGGTTTTTAGCATCCCCGGATACTAGCTTTTTAGTCAGGCAAACTGACCAAAAAAAGGCTTCCAATCCAGATACAACTCGCTAAAGTACTGATCACACATCCAGCCTGTAGTTCGAGACAGCCTCTCCCCGGCGCTCGACACAGATGGCCACCAGACCAGTAACCGATTGATCCACAAGGAGATTCTCATGGACGTTCAAGTCAAGGGCAGCAAGATCGGCAGCGCCGACAGCGAAAAATCCAAGGCCCTGCAGGCGGCTCTGGCCCAAATCGAGAAGCAGTTCGGCAAGGGCACCATCATGCGCCTGGGCGAGGGCGAGAAGATCGAGGACATCCAGGTCGTCTCCACCGGCTCGCTGGGCCTGGACATCGCCTTGGGCGTGGGCGGCCTGCCCCGCGGCCGCGTGATCGAGATCTACGGCCCCGAGTCCTCGGGCAAGACCACCCTGACCCTGCAGGTCATCGCTGAAATGCAAAAACAGGCCGGCACCTGCGCCTTTGTCGACGCCGAGCACGCGCTGGACGTGCAGTACGCGCAAAAGCTAGGCGTGAACCTGCCCGACCTGCTGATCTCCCAACCCGACACCGGCGAGCAAGCGCTCGAAATCGTCGACAGCCTGGTTCGCTCCGGCGCGGTCGACCTGATCGTGGTCGACTCGGTGGCCGCACTCACCCCCAAGGCTGAAATCGAGGGCGAAATGGGCGACTCCCTGCCCGGCCTGCAGGCCCGCCTCATGAGTCAGGCCCTGCGCAAGTTGACCGCCACCATCAAGAAGACCAACTGCATGGTCATCTTCATCAACCAGATCCGCATGAAGATCGGCGTGATGTTCGGCAGCCCTGAAACCACCACCGGCGGCAACGCGCTCAAGTTCTACGCCTCGGTTCGCCTGGACATCCGCCGCACCGGCACCATCAAGAAGGGCGAAGAGGCGATTGGCAACGAGACCAAGGTCAAGGTGGTCAAGAACAAGGTGGCACCTCCGTTCAAGACGGCTGAATTCGACATCCTCTTCGGCGAGGGCATCTCACGCGAGGGCGAGGTGATCGACATGGGCGTCAACGCCCGCATCATCGACAAGTCGGGCGCCTGGTATGCCTACAGCGGCGAAAAGATCGGCCAGGGCCGCGACAACGCCCGCGAATTTTTGCGTGAGAACCCCGAGCTTTCCCGCGAGATCGAAAACAAGATTCGCGAGTCGCTCGACATCGCCCTGCTGCCCGCCGCCCTCGAAGGCGAAGACGCCAAGTAATCTCCTGTGCCCGGCCCGTGCTGATGCCAATCGGCGGGGTCGGGTTTTTTCATCTCTCACGCGCCATGTCCGCAGGCTCTCGCTCCTTCGGCGCCAGGCCGCCCCAAGACGGGCCGCCCGGCGAGGCGGCGCTGCTGCACCCCGGCGATGTACGGCCCGCGCGCAAGCCGGGCTTCACGCTGTCCCTCAAGGGCCGGGCCTTGCGCCTGCTGTCCAACCGCGAGCATTCGCGCAAGGAGCTCGAGCGCAAGCTCGCGCCGCATGAAGAGACGCCGGGCGAGCTGCAACAGGCGCTCGACGAGCTGCAGGCCAAGGGCTTCATCAGCGACGAACGCGCCGCCGAGTCGGTCATTCACCGCCGCGCGGCGCGCCTGGGCATGGGCCGGCTCAAGCAAGAGTTGCAGGCCAAGGGTCTCGATGCGGCCCTCGTCTCGCAGGCCATGGAAACTCTCAAGGGCACGGAGCTCACGCGGGCGCGAGAGGTCTGGCGCCGGCGTTTTGCGGATCAGCCTCCGCGCGACGCAGCCGAGCGCGCCAAGCAGTCACGCTTTCTGGCCGCACGCGGCTTTGGCGGGGAGGTGATCCGCAAGGTGCTCGCCGGCGGTGCCGGCGAGGACGACTGAGCCCTCAGACCCCCAGCATCAGCTTGAGGTTCTGCACCGCCGCGCCGCTGGCGCCCTTGCCCAGGTTGTCCAGACGGGCCACGGCCACCGCGTGGCCGTACTCGGCGTTGCCGTAGACGCGCAGTTCCATCTTGTTGGTGTCTTGCAGCGCCAGCGCGTCGAGCTTGCCGCTGTCGGTGGCCGGCTCCACGGTCACCCATTCGCTGCCGGCGTAGTGCCGGGCGAGCGCCGCGTGCAGGTCTTGCACGCTCGGTTTGCCTGGCAGCAGGTCCAGGTGCAGCGGCAACTGCACCAGCATGCCCTGGCGGAAGTTGCCCACCGAGGGCGTGAAGATCGGCCGGCGCGACAGGCCGGTGTACTTCATGATTTCGGGCAGGTGCTTGTGCGACAGGCCCAGCGCGTAGAGCTCGAAGGCCGGGGCGCGGCCCGCCTCGTAGTCCTCGATCATGCTGCGGCCGCCGCCGGAGTAGCCCGAGACGGAGGGCAGGGCCAGCGGAAAGTCGCGCGGTACCAGGCCGGCGTCGACCAGTGGGCGCAAGAGGGCGATGGCACCAGTGGCGTAGCAGCCAGGGTTGCTCACCCGGCGTGCCGTCCGCACGGCTTCTGCTTGGCCGCGGGCCAGCTCTGGAAAACCATACACCCATCCCTCGGCCGTGCGGTGTGCGGTAGAGGCGTCGATGATGCGCGGGCCATGGCCCTGGGCTTTTTCAATCGCGGAGACCATCTCGGCCGTTTCGCGCGCAGCATCGTCATGCAGGCACAGGATCACCAGGTCCACACCGGCGATCAATTCGCGCTTGGCCTCGGGGTCCTTGCGGCGCGCCGGGTCGATGCTCACCACCTGCACGGCGGGCATGTGCGCGAGGCGCTCGCGGATCTGGAGGCCGGTGGTACCGGCTTCGCCATCGATGAAGACTTTGGACATGGGCAAAGCTCTTGTGAATGAGGGCCGTGTGTAAGCGCCACGGAAGATGAGCCGCGCAGGATTGGTGCTGTGCAGCATGATACAGTCGTCCGCTGCTATCCGGCACCCGACACCCGGCCTGTTTTCCTCTCCGCCGGGCACCCCAGACAAGTTTCTCAAGAGAGACATCCGCATGAAGATTCACGAGTACCAGGGCAAGGAGATCTTGCGCAGCTTTGGCGTGCCCGTTCCGCGTGGCATTCCCGCGTTCACGGTGCAAGAGGCGGTGGAAGCCGCGCAAAAGCTTGGCGGCCCCGTGTGGGTGGTCAAGGCCCAGATCCACGCCGGTGGCCGTGGCAAGGGTGGCGGCGTGAAGGTCGCCAAGTCGATCGATGACGTCAAGCGACTGGCCGGCGAGATCCTGGGCATGCAGCTCAAGACCCACCAGACCGGCCCCGAGGGCCAGAAGGTGCGGCGCCTCTATATCGAAGACGGCGCTGACATTCAAAAAGAGTATTACCTCTCCGTGGTCACCGACCGCGCCACGCAGAAGGTCGCCTTCATTGCCTCCAGCGAAGGCGGCATGGACATCGAGGAAGTGGCCCATTCCACTCCCGAGAAAATCCTCACCGTGTTCGTTGACCCCCTCCAAGGCCTCACGCCCGAGCAGGGCCAGCAGCTCGCCAAGGGCGTGGGCATGCCTGCCGACTCCGTCGCCCAGTTCATCGACGTGTGCCAGAAGCTCTACACCTGTTACATGGACACCGACGCCTCGCTGGTGGAGATCAACCCCCTGAACCGCGACGGCAAGGGCAACATCATCGCCCTGGACGCCAAGTTCAACTTCGATTCCAACGCGCTGTTCCGCCATCCCGACATCGTCGCCCTGCGTGATCTCGACGAGGAAGACCCCGCCGAGATCGAGGCGTCTAAATTCGACCTCGCCTACATCAGCCTCGACGGCAACATCGGCTGCCTCGTGAACGGCGCCGGTCTGGCCATGGCGACCATGGACACCATCAAGTTGTTCGGTGCCGAGCCGGCCAACTTCCTCGACGTGGGCGGCGGCGCCACCCCCGAGAAGGTGACCGAAGCGTTCAAGATCATGCTCAAGAACCCCAAGGTCAAGGCCATTTTGGTCAACATCTTCGGCGGCATCATGAAGTGCGACACCATCGCCACCGGCGTGATCACCGCCTGCAAGGCGGTCAACCTCTCCGTGCCGCTGGTCGTGCGCATGAAGGGCACCAACGAGGAACTGGGCAAGAAGATGCTGGCCGAATCGGGCCTTCCCATCATCAGCGCCGACTCCATGGCCGAAGCCGCGCAAAAAGTCGTGGCTGCGCTCAAGTAAGCCCTGAAGGAATCCACATGTCGATCTACATCAACAAAGACACCAAGGTCATCACCCAGGGCATCACGGGCAAGACCGGCCAATTCCACACCGAGAAGTGCCAGGAATACGCCAACGGCAAGAACTGCTTCGTGGCGGGTGTGAACCCCAAGAAGGCCGGCGAGAAGATCTTCAACATCCCGATCTACGCCTCGGTCAAGGAAGCCGCCTCGCAAACCGGCGCCACCGTCTCGGTGATCTACGTGCCCCCCGCGGGCGCGGCCGCCGCCATCTGGGAAGCGGTCGAGGCCGACCTCGACCTGGCCATCTGCATCACCGAGGGCATTCCGGTCAAGGACATGCTCGAAGTGCGCAACAAGATGAAGGCCAAAGAGGCCGCCGGTGGCAAGCGCACCCTGCTGCTGGGCCCCAACTGCCCGGGTCTCATCACGCCCGACGAGATCAAGATCGGCATCATGCCCGGCCACATTCACAAGAAGGGCCGCATCGGCGTGGTCTCGCGCTCCGGCACGCTGACCTATGAAGCCGTGGCTCAGCTCACCGACCTGGGCATTGGCCAGTCGAGCGCCGTGGGCATTGGTGGCGACCCGATCAACGGCCTCAAGCACATCGACGTGATGAAGGCCTTCAACGACGACCCGGACACCGACGCTGTCATCATGATTGGCGAGATCGGCGGCCCCGACGAGGCCGACGCCGCCCGCTGGTGCAAGGCCAACATGAAAAAGCCGATCGTCGGCTTCATCGCCGGCGTCACCGCCCCTCCCGGCAAGCGCATGGGCCACGCCGGCGCGCTGATCGCTGGCGGCGCCGACACCGCCGACGCCAAGCTCGCGATCATGGAAGAGTGCGGCTTCACGATCACCCGCAACCCCTCTGAAATGGGGCGTCTGCTGAAGTCCCTGCTGTAATACGCAGGTTCTCACGGGATCCCTGGATATAGGGGGCTTCCACAATGCAGGGCCGGTTGTCCTCGGTGACAATCGGCCCTTTCCATTTCTTACAACGCTGAAAGAATTCAGCGCGTCCTCGCATGGAAGCTCTTTCCTCTCCGAATTTCTGGATCGCTGTCGGCCAGATCATCCTGATCGACATCCTGCTCGGTGGCGACAATGCGGTCGTCATTGCGCTCGCCTGCCGGGGCCTGCCGCCGCAGCAGCGCCGCATGGGCATCATTTACGGTACCGCGGGTGCGATCATCCTTCGGGTCGTCCTGATTGCCTTTGCCCTGGCGCTTCTCGCTGTCCCCTACCTCAAGCTGGTCGGTGCTGTGCTGCTGGTATGGATCGGCGCCAAGCTGCTGATTCCCCAAGATGAGGAAGAGCACGGCAACATCCAGTCTTCCGACAAGCTCTGGGGCGCGGTCAAGACGGTGATCGTGGCCGATCTGGTGATGAGCGTCGACAACGTGCTGGCCATCGCTGGCGCAGCCGAGAGCGCCGGCCAGCACCAGCTGGGTCTGGTCATCTTCGGTCTTCTCGTGAGCATTCCGATCATCGTCGCCGGCTCCCAGATCGTCCTCAAACTGATGGACCGTTTCCCGATGATCATCACCCTGGGCGGCATGCTGCTGGGCTGGATCGCTGGCCAAATGGCCGTGACCGACCCGGCCGTCAAGCCCTACTTCCCGGACGAGAAGGTCTGGGAGTACGGTGCAGCCCTGGCGGGTGCGCTCCTTGTGTTGGCGATCGGCAAGTACGCCGGGCGCAAGCCCGACGACCGGGATCAGTCGCCCGCCTGAATTTTCAGGTCCCCCTGGCCGGGCTGCCTTGCCGGCTGTGGAAGCGGTTTCGGGGCGCCTCCCGCGCTGTCCCCAGGCGTGTGAGTTCGGCCACCCCCACCGGCCGGCTTGCTCGCGGCCTCCGGCTCTGTTAACTTTCGTGTGAATATTCGTTCCGCGCCGGCTGTCTGGTGCGGTTCGGTGCCGCGACCGGCATGCCCTCTGGGGGTGCCGGTCGCGGCCCAGCACGAGGGAGTAGGGCTTGGCAAGTGCGGGAATCCGAACAGGGTGGCGTGTCCGGCGGGGTGCGGACGCTGCCCTGGCCTTGGCGGTCGGCGCTCTGGTGGTCGGGCTCCACCTGGCCACCGACGCCATCGCCGCCCTCGAGCGCCGCCTTTTCGATGCGGCCAGTACCTGGGCCGCGCCACCTCCCTCTGACCGTGTGGTGGTCGTTGCTGTTGACGACACCAGCATCGCCCGCCTTGGCCGCTGGCCCTGGCCGCGCGACATCCACGCCCAGCTGATCGACCGTATCGCCGAGGGCCGACCCCGGGCGATTGTTCACACCACCCTGTTCCTTGAGCCCCAAGCCGACCGGGGCCTGGCCTACATCCGCCGCTTTCATGAGTTGGCGACCCAGACTGGCTCCGCTGCGGCCCCCCTTGCGCGCCTGGCTGCCGAGGCCGAAGCGGAGCTTGATGCCGACTCGCGGCTGGCAGCCAGTCTGGTCCGGGCTGGCAATGTCCTGCTGCCGGCGGTGTTCACACTCGGTTCGCCGGCCGGACCCAGTGACACCCCACTTCCCGACTACCTGACCCCCATCGCCCGGCCGGCCGCCGCCGGTGGGGGCGATGCGGCGCCCGCCGCCCTGCGCGGCCAATTTCCGCTTGCCCCCTTGGGCCGGGCCGCGGTCGGCGTGGGTCACCTGAACCTGCTGCCGGATGCCGACGGGGTGGCCCGCAGCGACCCCCTGCTTCTGCGTTTGGACGACCAGGTCGTTCCCTCCCTTGCCCTGCTGGCGGCGGCTCGCGCCCTCCGCCTTGGCCCGGATGACTGGGGCACGGCCAGTGATACTGCACTTCGGCTGGGAAGGATGCGAGTGCCCACTGACGACAGATACTCCGTTTTGTCTCAGTTCTATCCCCGTGCAGGGGGCCAGACCCCGTTCCCGGTGGAGGCGGTCCACGCGGTTCTGGCGGGTCAGGTGCCACCCGCGCGTTTCGCCGATCGCATCGTCGTCATCGGCACCACGGCCGCCGGGGTTGGCGCGTCGATCGCGGCGCCGGGCTACCCCGCCCTGTCGCCACCCGAGCGTCTGGCCCATGTCATCTCCAGCCTGTTGGGCGGCCACGGCTTTGTGCAGCCGCCCTGGGGGCCGCCCCTGACCTGGGGCCTGGCGCTGGCCGTGCTGGCCTACCTCGGCTGGGGCCTGCCGCGTCTCGGGGCTGGCGCGGGCGCGGTCACCACCGCCTTCGGGCTGGCGGCCCTGGTCCTGGGTGAATGGCTGCTGCTGGCCGCCGCCGGGTACTGGTTGCCGCTGGTCTTTCCTGCTGTCTTCTTGTTGCTGGGTCATTTGGCGCTGACCACCCGCCGCTTCCTGCTGACCGAGGCCGGCAAGCGGCAAGCCGATGACGAGTCGGCCGACGCGCACCGGCTGATGGGACTGGCATTGCTGGGCCAGGGCCAGCCGGACATGGCCTTCGACCGCTTCCGGCGGGTCCCGCTCGGCCCGCAGGTCATGGACAACCTGTATCAGCTGGCCCTGGATTTCGAGCGCCGCCGGCAGTTCAACAAAGCGGAATCGGTGTACGCGCACATGTCGGCCTACGACCCGGGCTATGCCGACCTGACCGAGCGGCGCGAGCGGGCACGTCGCGCCGCGGACGTGGTGATGCTGGGCCGCGGCACCGCCCATCCCGGCGGCACCCTGGTTCTGGACGACCCAACCCTGGAGCTGCCGACCCTGGGTCGCTACCGGCTGGACAAAGTCCTTGGCCAGGGCGCCATGGGCATGGTCTACCTGGGTCAAGACCCCAAGATCGGCCGGCCCGTGGCCATCAAGACGCTGGCCCTGGGCGAGGCCTTCGAGGGAGAGGCGCTGACCGAGGCGCGCGCACGTTTCTTCCGCGAGGCCGAGACGGCCGGCCGTCTCGCCCACCCGGGCATCGTCACGATCTATGACGCCGGCGAAGAGCAGGACCTGGCCTACATCGCCATGGAGTACGTCCCTGGGCACGATCTCTCGGCCCACACCCGACCGGGGCAGCTCCTGCCAGCCCGCGAAGTGGTCGGTTTCGGCCTGCGGGTCGCGCAGGCGCTGGCGCACGCGCATCGGCTCGGAGTGGTCCACCGGGACATCAAGCCGGCGAATCTGCTGTGGGTGCCGGAGCAGGACCTGCTCAAGGTCACCGACTTCGGCATCGCCCGCCTGGCCGACCAGGCCCGCACCCGCGCCGGCACCTTGTTGGGGACGCCCGGCTACATGGCGCCCGAGCAGCTCGCGGGGCAGACGGTCGACGGCCGCAGCGACCTCTATGCGCTGGGCGCGACGCTGTTTCAGCTCCTGATGGGGCGGCTCCCCTTTGAGGCAGAGACCCTCCCCGAGCTGATGTACCAGATCACCCACCAAGAAGCGCCCGACCTGCGTCTTCTGCGCCCCGACCTGCCGCCTGCCCTGGCTGAGATCCTGGCCCGGTTGCTGCGCAAGTTGCCGGGCGAGCGCTACCCCGACGGCGCGGCCCTCGCGGCTGCGCTGGAGGCCTGCCTCGACCACTGGCCGGCGCCGGCCAACACCAGCGCCAGCGTCAGCGGTACGGATGCAGCTACCCGTGCGGATGGCGCCGGCACCGCCAACGCCGACCCGTGGCCGCCCGCCAGCGCCACCCCGACCGATCCGGCGCCGGCCACCTGATGGCAAGCGCAGCCACCGTCACGACCAGACCCACACAGCCCCCCGAGACTTTATCCATGCATTACGCCTTCAGCAGCCGCACCGACACCGGGAGGGCGCGAGCGAACAACGAGGATGCGCTGCTGATCGACGAGGCGCATGCGCTGGCGATCCTGGCCGATGGCATGGGGGGCTACAACGCAGGGGAGGTGGCCGCCGGCATGGCGGTCGCCAGCATCGGCACCTCGCTGGGTCACTGGCTGGCCAGCGCAGTCCCCGAGACGCCAGCCTCCGCCATTCGGCAGGCGATGGCCGACAGCGTGTCCGAGGCCAACCGCGCCATCCTCGCCGTTGCCCAGGCCCGCCCTGCGTACCAAGGTATGGGCACGACCCTGGTGCTGGCGGTGTTTCGCGATGACCGCCTCTTCCTCGGCCACATCGGTGACTCCCGCGCCTACCGCTGGCGTGGGCAGCAACTCGAGCAACTCACACGCGACCACTCCCTGCTGCAGGCGCAGCTCGACGCCGGTCTTTTGACGCCGGCCGAAGCGGCGGCATCCACCCAGCGCAACTTCATCACCCGTGCCTTGGGCATCGAGCCCCGTGTGGAGCTTGAGCTCCATGAGCACCGCGTTGCCGCCGGCGACTGTCTCCTCCTCTGTTCGGACGGCCTCACCGACATGCTGGCCGACACACAGATCGCCGCCGCCCTCGCGCGCCAGCCCGGGCTGGCGCGGCGCGGGACCGACTTGGTGGCCGCCGCCAACGCAGCGGGCGGGCGGGACAACATCACCGTGCTGCTGGCCGAGGCCCTCGGGGTCGTCCGGTCCGACGCACAGCAGACCCATGCAGCAAAGGGAGAACCTCAACCATGCCCCGACTGATCATCACCCTCGACGGTCTGACGCTCCGCGATGTCCAGCTCAATCGCGAGCGAACCACCATCGGACGCCGCCCGCACAACGACCTGGTCATCGACAACCTGGCGGTCAGCGGCGACCACGCCGCCATCCTGCGCGGGCCTGCGGGCAGCTTCCTCGAGGATCTGGGCAGCACCAACGGCACCTTCCTCAACGGCCGCGCGGTCCAGCGCGCGCCGCTGCAGCACCAGGACAGCATCGACATCGGCAAGTACCGCCTGCGCTACATCGACGAGGTCCCGACCGCCGACTTCGAGCGGACCATGCTGGTGCGGTCCGGGAGCAGCCCTTCGCTATCGCCTTCGCTTGCCCATGGCGCTACGTCAGGCAGTACACCAGGCAGCACCTCAGGCAGCACCCCAGGGCTCACCCTCAGCCCCTCCAACGGCACCGCCCCAACCGCCCCTCGGGATGTGGCGGCTGGCGGCTTCCTCCGAGCGCCACTTGCCATACCTCGGCATGGTGCTTCCCCACCGCCTTTGGCCGCGTCCGCAGCCCCGCCCGCCCCCGCTGCCGAGGCGCCGCCGGCGCGGGTCAAGGTGGTGTCGGGCGGCGCCGTCGGCCGTGAGCTGCAACTGGTCAAAGTGGTCACCACCATCGGCCGGCCTGGCGGTGCGATCGCGGCGATCACCCGGCGCGGCGGCAGCTACACCCTGGCCCATGTCGAGGGCACCCCGGCAACCCGCCTCAACGGCACCGAAATCCAGCGCCAACCCGTCTCGCTCTCCAGCGGCGATCAGCTCGATCTGTCGGGCGTGGTGATGGAATTCCTGCTCGATTGAGAAGGCATCCCTTGAAAGGGCTGCCAAGGCTCCCCACGGGGCGTGACGACAGCAGGCCAGGCCGCTCCACCGCGGTCTGGGCCGCCCGGGCGCGCCGGCTTGGGCTGCTCCTGCCGGTGCTGCTGGCGCTGGCCCACCTGGGCGGCTGGCTGCCGATGCCGGTGCTGCACCGGATCGACGATTTCGTTTACGACCTTCGGCTGCGCATCGCCCGCGCGGACGCACTTGACCCGCGCATCGTCATCGTCGACATCGACGAAAAAAGCCTGTCCGAGCAGGGGCGCTGGCCCTGGGGTCGCGACCGCCTGGCGCGTCTGGTGGACGAACTCTTTTCGCAGCAACAGGTGGCCCTGGTGGGGTTCGACGTGGTTTTCGCCGAGCCGGACACCAGCTCCGGTCTGGCGCGTCTTCAGCAACTGGCCGCGGGCGAGCTGGCCGACCAGCCAGCCTTTCTGCGCCGCTTGCAGACCCTGGCGCCCGAGTTGGACTTTGACAGCCGCTTTGCCCGTGCCATCGCCAACCGGCCGGTGGTCCTGGGCTACTACTTCAACCAGGACCCGAAGGGCCAGAGCAGCGGCCAAATGCCCACGCCGGTCATGGGCGCCGACACGCTCCAGGGCCGGCGCCAGCGCTTCACTGCCTGGCGCGGCTACGGCGCCAGCCTGCCCTTGTTGGCCCAGGCGGCGCCACAGGCGGGCTTTTTCAACCCGCTGATCGATGACGACGGCAAGGTGCGCGCGGTGCCGCTGCTGGCCGAGTACCAGGGCCAGGTCTATGAGTCGCTGACTCTGTCGATGTTCCGCGAGCTCCAGGGACGCCCGGCCGTCGAGCCGGTGTTCGCTCAGGGACTGACCGTGTCTGGGGGCAAGGCCCCCTTGCAGGCATTGCGGCTACGGCCTGCTTCGGGAGCCCCGTTGGAGCTGCCGGTAGGAGACGGCGCGGTGGCCCTGGTTCCTTACCGCGGTTTGCCCGGCCCCCAGGGCGGGTCCTTCCGCTACCTGTCTGCCACCGATCTGATCGAGGGTCGCCTGGCCCGCGGCCATCTCCAGGGGCGCATCGTTCTGGTGGGCTCCTCCGCGCCCGGGCTCCAGGACCTGCGGCCGACCCCGGTGAGCGAGGCCTTCCCGGGCGTGGAGATCCACGCCCACTTGCTATCCGGAATGCTGGAGGGCCAATTGCCAGTCCGGCCGGACTACTCAGTCGGCTACGAGGCCGCCCTGGTGCTGCTGATGGGCGGCGGGCTCGCCCTGGCCCTGCCACTGCTGCCGGCCTTGGCTGGCCTCCTCGCGGTGACTGGCGCGCTTGTGCTGCCGGTGCTGTCCAACCTGGCGCTTTACCAGTGGGCGGGACTGGCCCTGCCGCTGGCCGCCACCCTGGCCACTGTGCTGGCTGTCCTGCTGCTGCATCTGGGCGGGCTCTGGGTTTTCGAGAGCCGTAGCCGGCGTGCGTTGGTCGGGCTGTTCGGCTCCTATGTGCCACCCGAGCTGGTGGAGGAGATGGTGCGCGACCCCGGCCGCTACTCCAT
>Ga0164293_10003739_pt1 | contig 13007 bp, 7 predicted proteins | sample GEODES118metaG_FD_111487 | JGI IMG/M metagenome (GOLD analysis project Ga0164293, IMG submission 111487) | Eutrophic lake water microbial communities from Lake Mendota, Wisconsin, USA - GEODES118 metaG | ecosystem: Environmental > Aquatic > Freshwater > Lake | place: USA: Lake Mendota, Wisconsin... | reverse complement strand
ATCTTGCCCAGGTTGACGAGACTCTTTGGAAGGCAGGGTCGCTTCCGGGATCCCGCTGGCGCCGGGACGACAACCCGCAAGCCGATTCCAGGAAACGACTTACACCGCTCCGCAAAGACTCGAGACGACCCGTTTTCGAAGCGTCGCAAAGAAATCGTGAAGAACAACCCGGGGGGCGAAGAACTTTTCCCGGGCTCGGCCGTATAAATCGGCGTCCCACATACGGGACCGGGGAGCACAGGAAGGCCCCCCTTCGACTTCGCATTCAGCGCCGGCCTGGCAAGGCACCGGCCCGGAGTCGTGTGACAGCTCACCGCAGGGGTCTCAGGCTGCAAAGCCAAGGCTCCTCTTCGAGGACATCGAAGTCGCGGTGCACGTTTCGGCAGGTCGAGTGGCCGGCGGGGGAGATCTCCACCGGTCGGGTCGATTGCCAGCCAAGCTTGTTGCGTGAAACACTGTCTCGGAGCATCGCGGCGGCGGGCGAAGTCAGGGGTCGCCCGCCACCACGCTCCGATCAACCCAACGTCCGGCGACGGATGCCGGCCAAGGAGGAAGCGATGCGTTCTGATTCCCAAGGTCCTGTCGTGCGCCTGTTCATGGAAGAGCAGATCGATTTCGAACCGCGTGCCACCGGAAGCGTGACGCCTCCGGCTGCCGGCGGCGCCATCGGCCCGGACGACGTGGGGCTCGCTCCCTCGAACGGCGACGACGTGCTGTCGATCGAGGAGCTGGCCACCCGGTTCAATGTCTCCACGAAGACGATCTCCCGCTGGCGGGCCCACGGCCTCGTGGCCCGGAGCCACGATGTGGGGGGCCGGAAGCGTGTCGGATTCCTCACCAGCGACGTCGAACGATTCGTCGCCTCCAATCCGCTGCGGATCGAGCGGGGAAGCCGCTTCAGCCAGCTCTCCCCCGAGGAGCATGAAAAGATCGTCGCTTGGGCGCGGCGTCTGGGCGCGGCCGGCGCGTGCCCGGCCGATGTCCACCGCCGCATCGCCAAGCGGCTCAACCGTAGTGTCGAGACGATCCGCTACACGATCAAGCACCACGACCAGGAGCACCCCGGCGCCGAGGTCTTCCCGTCGTCGGATGGTCGCCTCCGCCCCGAGACCTGCGAACGGATCTTCCAGCTCTGGTCGCAGGGAGAAGGGGTCGATTCGATCGCCAAGCGCTACCACCGCTCGAAGGCGAGCATCTATCGGGTGATCCTGGGGCAGCGGGCCGCCCACACCATGCTCCTTCCCCTCGACTACATCCCCAATGCGTTGTTCGATCGGCGGACCGCCGAGGAGGTCGTCGACCAGCCGTTCCCCGGCCTCGACGAGCCGTCGAAGCGGACCCGCCGCCCCACGGGGCTGCCGGCCTACCTGGCGAGCCTCTACGAAGTGCCGCTGCTCACTCGGGAGCAGGAGGTGTGGCTGTTCCGGAAGTTCAACTACCTCAAGCACAAGGCAAAGAAGCTCCGCGATCAACTCGACCAGGAGAAGCCGAGCACTCGCTTGATGGATCAGATCGACGCGATCTACGAGGAGATCGTGGCCCTGAAGAACCGGCTCGTGCGTTCCAACCTGCGCCTCGTGGTGTCGATCGCCAAGCGACGCGTCGCCCCCGGCGACAGCTTCTTCGATCTCGTCAGCGACGGCAACATGTCGCTGATCCGCGCGGTGGAGAAGTTCGACTACTCCCGTGGCAACAAGTTCAGCACCTATGCGTCGTGGGCGATCATGAAGAACTACGCCCGCACGATCCCCGACGAGCACAAGCGCCGCGAGCGTTTCCGGGCCGCCGACATGGACATGCTGCAGACGGCCGCCGATCAGCGGACCGACGAGCACCAGTTGCGGATGGCGGAGACCGACCGGCTCCAGCAGGTGGGGCGGTTCCTCGACCGGCTCGACTCGCGTGAGCAGACGATCATCATCCGCCGCTACGGTCTCGACCGGGGCCACGAGCCACAGACCCTCAAAGAAGTGGGCACGGCCCTCGGTGTCACCAAGGAGCGGGTCCGCCAGATCGAGGCGAAGGCGCTCGAGAAGCTCCGTGAAGCGGCCCTCGCCGAGGCCGTCCTCCCGGAGCTCGAATGACCGGCGGGCAGATTGCCGCTGCCGTCGGATCCGCTCACGCTCCCTGGCCGGGAGACTTTTCCGTGGCCAGGAGCGGGGCGATCCGGCGGGCGGCGAGCCGCAGGCGGGCCTCGTTCTCGATCAGCGCCATCCGCACGAATCCCTCCCCACTGGGGCCGAATCCCGCTCCGGGGCTGACGGCGACATCCGCCTCCGCGAGCACCCTCGACGCAAAGGCCATGCTGTCGACCGGGGCCTGCGGAGCGCCCGGCCCGGGAGTGGCGAGCGCGGGAATCGGGGCCCAGACGAACATCCCCGCCCGTGGGGGCTTCACTTTCCAGCCGACGCGGGCGAGCTCCCCGCAGAGGACGTCGCGCCGCCGCTGATAGACCCGTGCCTGCGCCTCGACGGCGTCGTCGCCCTCGCGCAGCGCGGCGATCGCGGCGATCTGGATCGGCCGGAACATGCCGTAGTCGTAGGACGTCTTCACCGTGGCCAGCGCCCGGACGAGTTCGCGGCTGCCGGCACAGAACCCGACGCGCCAGCCGGCCATGTTGTAGCCCTTGCTCATCGTCGTGAACTCGACGGCGCACCGCTTCGCCCCCTCGACGGCAAGCAGGCTCGGCGGACGGTAGCCATCGAACGCGACGTCGGCGTAGGCGAGATCGGACGCCACGACGAAGCGATGGCGGCGGGCGAGCGCCACGAGATCGACGTAGAACCCGTGCGGCCGGTCGGCGGAGCCGTCGTCGAGGGTCGTCCCGGTGGGATTGTGGGGGAAGCTGACGATCACGAGCTTCGGGGGCCGCTCCGCGCAGAGCCGGGAAACACCGGCCAGAAATGCCGCAGGGTCGGTCGTGTCGACGGGGACGGTGCGGCCACCGGCGAGCACCACCGCCGACAGGTGAGCCGGATAGGTCGGGGCCGGGGCGACCACGTCGTCACCGGGTCCGACGACCGCCAGGCAGAGGTGCCCCATCCCCTCCTTGGAGCCGAGCGTGCAGAGCACCTCTCCTTCGGGATCGAGCAACACTCCCCACCGCCGCCGGTAGCGTGCCGCCACCTCGCGGCGGAGGGCATCCATGCCGAGCGGCGACGCGTAGCCGTGATTGCGGGGGTCGTTGGCCGCCTCGGTGAGCCGATCGATGACCGCCTGGACAGGCGGGTCGGAAGGGTTCCCCATGCTCATGTCGATGACGTCGCGGCCGGCCCGGCGGGCGTCGTAGGTGAGCTGATTGATCCGGGTGAACGGATAGGGAGCGAGGACCGCGAGCCTGCTTGCCAGAACGATGCTCTCGTCCCCTGGCGGGTGGGGCGATCGACTCGCCGGCTCGGAAGGCTCGGCGGAACCGTTCCCACGATCACCGGACGTGCCCGTAGTTGCCCCGTCGGTGGTGGCGGGCGACCGGGACGACGGAGGGGGGAGCATGAAGCGTGTTTCCAGGGAGGAACCACTCGGGATTCTACCCCCACGCTCCCCCCTTTCGCCAGCGTCAACGCCCGCCGAGAGCCCCGACCTCGCCCGACAATTCTTGCTTTCGCGGGTCTGGGGACCGTGTTCAGCGGCACACCGCAACGCCCCGCCTGCCGGTCTCAGCGGGTGGCCGCGGGGGCGTCGAACGATGCCGGCTGGACGCCTGGATCGACGGCCGGCGGAGCCACGGCCCGGCGGCTGCCGGCCCGCGGACGGGAAAGCTCATCCTGTTGCTGCTTGGAAAGCGTCGGCTGCGGCGAGCCGCCCGGAGGCACCATGGCACCGCGGGCAACGGCGTTGCCTTCGGCAGGCATCCCCGACTGGCTCGTCCCGGCGACGAAGTTGTCGATCGCCGCCCCTTCGCGGAGGTGGGTGAAATAGCGTCCCATCTCGATGCGCTGCTTCTTGTCCTCGATGTCGACGTAGAGCTCGTCGCGGACCTCCTCGAAACGCACCTGCTGCGGCTCGGTGAAGCCCTCGCAGAAGAACACCATGAATCGATCGGCGATCTGCACCACGCCGGACAGCTCACCCGGCTTGAGCGAGAACACCTCGCGCTCGAGGGAGGGCTGGCCGCCGAAGCGTTGGATCGGCGGCACCTCGCCACGCAACGCGCGGGTCGTCGGATCGACGGAGTATTTCTCGGCGAGATCGCCGATCCGCTCGGCGCTGGGATTCTGACGGGCCAGCTGCCACACCTCCTGCGCGCGCCGCTGGGTGTCGAGGATCACGACGCGGCACTTGGCCCGTGGGCCGAACGTGGCGGCGAAGGCCTTGTCGAGATCCTCCTGCGACACCGGCACCTTGCCGACGAGTTTCTTGAGGGCCACCGTGGGCTGCACGATGTCATCGAGGTAGTGCTTGAGCGGCACCTTGTCGTCCCTGGTCACGCGTTCGAGCCAAGCGGCGGTGTCGGGGGTGCCATCGTCACGCCGGAATCCCATCGCCTCGGCGCCGCGCCGCACCTCTGCCTCGATGTCGGCCTGCGTCACGGAGACGTTGCCCTTCGCCATCGCCTGCGACAGGAGCGTGCGCGTGACGAGGATCTCGAGGACGTCGAGGCCGTGCCGGTCGAGGCAGGCCTGACGGACGCGGTCGATGCTCACCGGGGCACCATTGACCAGCGCCGCCACGCCGGGCAGCGCCGCGGCCCGGGCCGGATCGTTCATGACGTTCTCGACCTTCGCCGTCTCCTGGAGACGGCGGAACACCGTCGAGGACGCCTCCCGGCTCTTCTTCTCGCGGAGTTCCTCCACGAGCCGCGGGCGGATCGCTTCGAGGGCCACGTCGGCTGCGGGGAGATGCCCCTCGCACTTGAGGATGATGAACTGGTCGGCCACCTGAACCACCTCCGAGATGCCCCCGACCGGCAGCCCGAAGGCGACGGCCTCGAAGCGGGGCTCGCCGGTGTGCCGGCGGATCGGCTGCACCCAGCCGTTGGCGCTGGCGCTGCCGACGTCGATCGAATGCTGCCGGGCATGGGCACCGAACTCCTCCGGCTTGGCAAGCACCTCGGCGCGGATCCGCTCCGCCTCGGCTTGCGTGCGGAGGACGATGATCCGGGCCTTCACCGCCGGGCCGAACTGGTGTTCGTGGGCCTCGACGAGTTCCTCCGGCGTCGGTTCGATCCCGGCATGCGCGAGGCGTCGCAGGGCGAGCATCGGCCAGACGATCTCGTCGGCATACTGCTGCGCGGTGACGCCGCGCTCGTCCCGGATCAGCTCGATCCATTTGTCGCGGGGGAGATTGAAACGCTTGGCCATGACGTCGATCTCGGCATCGACCTCCTCCGCCCCGACACTGATCCCCTGCTGCTTGCATCCCTGCTCGATGATCAGCTTGTTGACGATCGCCTCGAGCACCGTCGCGCCGTGACGCGCGACACACTCTTCAGCAAGCTGGGCCTGAGGGATCTCGGCGCCATTGACCATCGCGGCGAGCTTCTGCTCGGGAGGCTGGGCCGGGCCCTTGGGAGCATTTTGGAGCGCGGTTGCGGATCCGCCCTTGGCAGCGCCCGCCGCGCCCCGCGGAGCCGGGGCCTGGGGCTGGGCAGGGGCCGGGGGGGCCGCTGGTGCCGCGGCGGGAGCACGGCCACGCAGCAGCGGGATTTGGGCATCGGCCCGGGAGTCGCCCGCTCCCACGCGCCATGCCAGACAGGCAAGCACGATCACGGCGGCACCGATCAGTCCCGGTGCGCCGCCGATCGAGGCGGCCGTCGCCCGTCCCTTCTCGGCCGCACCGTTCACGGCATCGACGAACGTCCCCCATGCGTGGCGCATCGAAAGCCCTCCTTGGTCGAGATCCCGGCGTCCTGCCGGGGATGAACTTTGGGGAACCTAGGGAACTCGACGATGCCGATCAAGGCGAACCGCTGCCTCCCAGCCCCGCAAACGGGCCGCGTTGCGGCGATTTCCCGTCGCAGGGTAGTCTGACTCTTCCCCTCCTCCCCCAGACTTCCCAAGCTGTTGCCCATGGCCTCTCCCCCCTCGTCTCCCCGTGGCAACGATCCTTCCCACCCGGAGTGCCTGACGATCCTCGGCCTCCTCCCGCCGGTGACGGCCGAGGATGTGAAGCAGGCATACCTCGCCAAGGCGATGGCAGCCCACCCCGACCGAGGGGGCGATCCCGCTGCGTTCGTGCGGCTTCAAAAGGCCTACGAGGACGCCAAGGAGTTCGTCCAGTTCAAGGCCGGGAAGCTCGAGTGGCTGGCAGCGAAGATCGAGGCCTATTCGCAGCAGCAGGAGGTGGTCAGCGAGACGATCGATCGCGGTGGCGAGATCGAGATGGAGGAGGCCGACTGGCTCCGCAAGAGCTTCGGTGAGGACTTCGGTCACGTCGCCGACAAGCTCGTCACCGTCCGGGTGCGCGGCCCGCGTGCCGACGACGTGTTTGCGATCCTCCTCGGCTTCCGCGCCGACTCCCTCAAGGATCTCGCCACGCTCGACCTCGCCGGCGGCACGATCACCGACGAGGGTCTTCTCCAGCTCAAAGAAATCAAAAACCTCCGCTCGCTCGATCTCCGCGGCACCGCCGTCGGCAAGCTCGCCACCGACGTGCCGAAGTGGTTTGAACACCTCGAGTTCCTCGGCCTGCCGAAGGGGGCCGTGGGGATGTTCGGTCGGCTGGGGATGCCGCGGCGCGTGAAGCTCGTCGTCGGCGACGCCCCCGCAGCCTGAACACGCCACGGGCAATTTCCGGCGATCCGTCTCCCGACCACCGCGCCACTCGCCGCTCGCAAGCGCCCTTCCAGCCCTGCACGTTCAAGGAGGATCCGATGCCACGCTCCATGCCGTTGAAGTCCCGGTTGTGGATGATGATTGCCGCGCTCGTCGTGGCGGCATCCCTGCCTGCCACCACCCGCGGCACGGACGACGCCCCCCCGAAGGAGACCCAGACCGTGGCCACCCCATCGCCAAGCCCGGAACAACTCGCCGAACTCTACGAAGCCCGCACCGTTCGCGTGGCTCCCGCGAAGGATGCCGAGCCGGTCGAGTTCGCCTACCGGCTCCTCGCACCCGCGTCGCTCACCCCCGGCAACCGCTACCCGCTCGTGATCTTCCTCCATGGCGCGGGCGAACGCGGCCATGACAACCTCTCCCAGCTCAAATACCTCCCCACCTGGATGGCGGACGAGAACGCCCGGAAAGCCTTTCCGTGCTTCGTTCTCGCTCCGCAGTGCCGAGACGAAGAGAAGTGGGCCGACGTCAACTGGTCCGATCTCAAGAGCACGCCCCATGCACCGACCCCGACGGTCGACATGATGGCGGTGATCGCCGCGCTCGAAGAGACGCTTGCACGGCAGCCGGTCGACCCGACGCGGGTCTATCTGACCGGCCTCTCCATGGGGGGCTACGGATCGTGGGATCTGGCGGCCCGGATGCCGGAGCGATTCGCGGCGGTGATCCCGATCTGCGGCGGCGGCGACGAGACGACGGCGACGAAGATCAAGGATCTCCCGATCTGGTGCTTCCACGGCGACGCCGACTCCGCGGTGCCCGTGGAGCGGTCGCAGACGATGATCGAAGCCCTCCGCGCGGCCGGTGGCACGCCGAAATACTCGGAGCTGGCCGGGGTAGGCCACGATTCGTGGACCCCCGCCTACCGCGATCCCGACGTCCTCGCTTGGCTCTTCGCCCAGAAGAAGCCGCCCGCCAAGGGGAAGTGACGGGGCAGGGTCTTCGCGTGACCTGCAACAACTCCTGGCTCTTGGCCCGCGCGTGGCTTCGGGGTCGCCCGTGCCCCGTCGCCTCGGTACAAGGCCGGTTTGGGGGGCGTCTTGTCTTGGACCGCGCGTGGCTTCGGGGTCGCCCGTACCCCAAGCCGAGCTCGTTCCGGCCATCCATGGCCTCCACTCGCTCGGACCCGCCTGCGCTCCGCCTTCCGGGCTGCGCTTGTCGGCTACGCCGTCTCACGGAGCACGGGCGACCCCTCGCTGTCAGCACCAAACGCTGTGCAGAGCGGTATCTCGACATCGCGCAGGACGAGGCCGGGGTCGACGAACCGTCAATCAACCATTCACTCCGGGAACAGGCCCGGGATCGAGAGGTAGCGCTCGCCGAGATCGGGGAGGACGACGACGATCATCTTGCCGGCGTTCTCGGGACGACGGGCCATCTGGATCGCGGCCCATGCCGCCGCACCACAGCTGATCCCGCACATCAGTCCCTCGCGCTTGGCCATCTGCCGGGCCGTCTCCTTGGCATCCTCGTCATCGACCTTCACGACCTCGTCGATGATGGAGAGATTGAGGACATCCGGGATGAAGCCCGCGCCGATCCCCTGGATCGTGTGACGGCCCGGCTTGATCGGTTCGCCGGCGAGCTTCTGGGAGATCACCGGGCTGTTGAGCGGCTCGACGGCCACGACCTTCAGGCCGGGCTTGCGGGACTTGAGCACTTCACCGCAACCGGTGATCGTCCCTCCCGTCCCGACGCCGCACACGAGGATGTCGACCTTCCCGTCGGTGTCGGCCCAGATCTCCTCGGCGGTGGTGCGGCGATGGATCTCGGGATTGGCGGGGTTTCTGAATTGCTGCGGCATGAAGTACTGCGTGCTCGACTTCGCCACGTCGTCCGCGTGCCGGACGGCACCCGGCATCCCCTCGGCGGCCGGCGTGAGCACGAGTTCGGCGCCGAGGGCCTTGAGCATCCGCCGGCGCTCGAGGCTCATGCTCTCCGGCATCATCACGCGGAGTTTGTAGCCGCGCGCCGCGCAGACATAGGCCAGGCCGATGCCGGTGTTGCCGCTCGTCGGCTCGACGATGATCGTGTCGGGGCCGATGCGGCCGTCCTTCTCGGCGGCGTCGATCATCGCCGCGGCGATCCGATCCTTGACGCTCCAGAGGGGATTCATGTTCTCGATCTTGCCGACGACCGTGGCGACACAGCCTTCCGTCACGCGGCGGAGCCGGACGAGCGGCGTCCGGCCGATGCACTGCGTGATGTCGTCGCGGATCCCCACCGAATGCGTCGTACTCATGGCTCGCGTCCCCTCGCGTGTCGGTGAATCATCACCATGTTCATTGTCTTTGGGTAGAATCGCCACAGCAAGGTACGCCGACCGGTCGGGATGCGTCAACATGACATTTGCCCCGACGCCGGGGCGCAAAAGAGAAGGGGGCGCCGGATGACGCCCCCTTCCCCGTTTTTTCAGCCGCTCGTGCCCGCATCGGCTCGGGCCTTCGAGAGTCTCAAGGCAGCCGCTTCACGCGGATGTTCTTGTAGTGCACCTCGCTGCCCGGGTCGTGGGCCTGCAGGGCGAAGGTGCCGTTGGAAAGCTTGCGGGTCCCCGTGACGCCATCGGGCTCGACGAACTCGAAGAGCACCTTGCCGTCGACGATCACGGTGATCTGCTTGTCCTTCACCATCACCTCCTCGGTGAACCAGGTGTCGTCCTTGGCGGGCGGGACGAAGTTCTTGACGACGTTGTAGATGCTCCCGGTACGGACCGGATCCCCCTGGGAATTGTTGACCTGCATCTCGTATCCCACCGCCGGCCACCCATCGGCCTGGTACTTCGTGTGGAAGAAGATCCCGGAATTGGCGTTCGGCTTCGTCATCACCTCGGCCTTGAAGTGGAAGTTCTTGAAGTCGGCCGGCTTGGCGGCGTCGGGGCCGACATAAAACAGATGGCTGCGCGGGCCGTGGCAGACGATGTGCCCGTCCTCGACCTTCCAGCTCTGGGGGTTCTCGTTCACCTTCCAACCTGTCAGGCTCTTGCCGTCGAACAGCGGCTCGAACCCCGCCTCGTCGGCCCGGACCGCCCCGACGGCCGCCATCAGACCGCTGAACACGACCACTGCAGCGACGATACCGCTGCCACGAACCACGACCGGCCGACCTGCGTATCGCATGGACATTCTCCGCCCCGGAAATTGGAAAGGACACCACGATCCACCCGTCACTCGAACGGTCCCGGGAGCATACGCCGGTGACTGCAGGCACGCCAACCTCCTCCCCTCCCCGGGTCGTCGCCGCGCCGCTCCCCCCGGCCGCCCGTGCGGCCGTCGACGCCGCCGGCCTCAATCACCGCCCGGTGCTCGTGTCGATCGATACCGACGTGTCGCTCGACGGTGAGCCGAGGCGGGAGTGGCTGTTTGTCACCCCGGACCATCTTTCCGTGGTCCTCGAAGGGACGGCCGGGAACGCGACGGCGCCCACCCGGGTCGACGGCACGGCGGGCCCGATCGCCCCCGAGACGGTCTCCCCCCCGGCGAAGGTGCTCCGCGTCATCCCCTGGCCGGATGTGGCCCAGGTGCGCACGAGCGCCGGCGTCGGCGGCGGCATGCTCCAGGTGAAGACCGACGGCGACTGGATCGATCTGCTCCGCTATTCCAACGCCCTGGCGACACGGTTCCACAAGGTCTCACGGGCCCTCGAGCAGACGCGTGAGTGCCCCCGCACCACCGACGGCAGCATCGAACTCCCGGCCGACGCGCCGTCGGCCATCTCCACTGCCCCGGTCGGCACCGCCGAGACACCGGCCGCAGCGCCGTCGATCACCGACGACCCGACCGCAACCCTCGATCCACCCCGCTGCGATTCCTGCAACCTGCGGAAGACCACGCGCGAGGAATCGTGCCCGCGCTGCATGCAGAAAGGGAGGATCCTCGCGCGCGTCAGCGAGTTGCTCAGGCCCCACGCGCGCGGCGCGGCGGGCTTGTGCCTGCTGACACTCCTCGGCGTGGTCGCGGAACTCGTCCCCCCGAAGCTCCAGCAATACATGGTCGACGACGTCCTCTCCGCCCAAGCGCGGGAGCAGACGGGGGTCGACGCCCTCCCCGATTTCAAGACCGCCCTCCTCGTGGTGGTGCTGGCGCTTGCCCTGTCGCGGATTCTCCTCTCGGTCGTCGGCGTGCTCAAAGGCAGGCTCGCCAACGCCATCGGCACCGGCCTCACAGGCACCCTCCGTCAGGAGATGGTCCACAAGCTCCAGGACCTTTCGATCGCCTACTACGACAGGCATCAGGTCGGGTCGATGATCAGCCGCGTCGCCCACGACAGCGAGGTGCTCCACGGGCTGATGCATCAGATCACGGGGGGTTTCCTCCTCCAGATCGTGCAGTTGGTGGGTGTCGGGGCGATGCTCGTCTGGATCAATCCCAAGCTCGCCCTGTTCACGCTCATTCCGGTGCCGCTTGTGATCCTCGGATCGTGGGTCTTCTGGCGGCACGTCTACCCGCGTCACTACCGGCTGTGGGACGCCTCGAGCAAGCAGATGGCCGCCCTCTCCGGAATGCTTTCCGGCATCCGCGTCGTCAAGGCATTCGCCCAGGAGCCCCGGGAGCGGGAGAAGTTCGCCACCGCCAGCGATCACCTCTCGAATTGGCGGTTGTGGGTGGAACACACGAACTCCACCTACGCCGCGGCGATGCAGATCGTCTTCGGGCTCGGCGGGTTGATCGTGTGGTATGTCGGCGGCCGCGACGTGATCGCCGGGGAGATGTCGCTCGGGCAGTTGATCGCCTTCCTCGCCTACCTGGCGATGTTCTATGCCCCGCTCGGCGCCCTCTCGAACTTCACCACCTGGCTGACGAGCTTCCTCTCCGGCAGCCAGCGCGTTCTCGAACTCCTCGACACGCCGGTGACGGTGCCCGAATCCGACCGTCCCGAAGCCTGGGACGAGCCCCGGGGGGCGATCCGCTTCCGCAACGTCACCTTCGGCTACGACCGCAACCAGCCGGTGCTGCGCGACGTTTCGTTCGACGTGGCTCCGGGAGAGATGATCGGGATCGTCGGTCGATCCGGATCGGGGAAGACGACGATGGTCAATCTCCTCGGCCGGTTTTACGAGGCCCAGGAGGGCTCGATCGAGATCGACGGCATCGACATCCGCAGGCTGTCGACGAAGCAGCTCCGCGAGCGGCTCGGGATCGTGTTCCAGGATTCGTTCCTGTTCCGCGGCACGATCTGGAAAAACCTCTCCTACGGTCGCCCGCAGGCCACGCTCGAACAGGGCCTCGAAGCGGCGAAGGCGGCCGGAGCCCACGACTTCCTCTGCCGTCAGCCCCTCGCCTACGAGACCCTCCTCGGCGAGCACGGTGCCGGGCTTTCCGGCGGCGAAAAGCAGCGACTCTCGATCGCTCGGACGCTCCTCTACGACCCGCGGATCCTCGTTCTCGACGAGGCGACGAGCAACATCGACGCCGAGGCCGAGAAGGCGATCCAGGAGGCGCTCGCGGTGCTCGTCCGCGGAAGGACGACGATCGCCATCGCCCACCGGCTCTCCACCCTCCGCAATGCCGACCGGATTCTCGCCTTCGACCGGGGGCGGCTCGCGGAGCAGGGGACCCACGCCGAACTCCTCGCCGCCGACGGGATCTACGCGCGGCTCGTGCGGATCCAGACGCAGGTCACGAAGCAGCCGACGGTCGACACTCTCCTTGCCGAAGAGAAGGACAAGGAGACCGCGGCCGCCGCCAAGCCTGCCCCCCCTGTTCCCACGGTGCAGGCCTCGGCCGAGGCCCCCGCCACGATGCCCGCCAGCGGCGCCATCCGCTGGCTCGACACGCGAATCCACCGTTTCGTCATCGGCCCCCACGACCGGATCGAACTCGAGGAGAACGGCTCGCGGATCGCGGCCGGGCTGTTCATCGTCCGCACGTTCCCGGCGACGAGGCCGGAGGACTATCTCTCCGTGCGGGGATGGAACGAGACCGGCGACGAGATCGAGGTGGGGATGATCCGCTGCCTCGCCGACTGGCCGGAGGTCGATCAGGCCGTGGTCCGCACCGGCCTCAAGCGGCGCTCGCTCGTCCGTGCGATCGGCCGGGTCCACGACGTCAAGCTGGCACACGGCTACCTCGACTTCGACGTCGAGACCGATGTCGGTCGGCAGAAGTTCACGACGCGCTGGACGCAGAGCCAGGCGATCGACTTCGGTTCCGACGGCAAGATGCTCATCGATACCGAGGAGAACCGGTACGTCGTCCCCTCGCTCGAAGCCCTGCCGAAGCCCGACCGGGAACGATT
>Ga0164293_10003737_pt1 | contig 13009 bp, 16 predicted proteins | sample GEODES118metaG_FD_111487 | JGI IMG/M metagenome (GOLD analysis project Ga0164293, IMG submission 111487) | Eutrophic lake water microbial communities from Lake Mendota, Wisconsin, USA - GEODES118 metaG | ecosystem: Environmental > Aquatic > Freshwater > Lake | place: USA: Lake Mendota... | reverse complement strand
TTCTTATTTTCAGCTTCAACATTCTCAAATTTGGCAATCTATGAATTGTTCAAAGAATTTCCTGAAAACTCTTATGTTGATATTGGAACTTGTTTGACACCAATGATGGATATGCCAACGGAACGAGGTTACTTACAAGCATTTTGGAATTATAGAGGTGGGCCTGATATTCAAAAGATTTGTGTTTGGAACTAATATGAAAATAACAATACTAACCGATAATCCAAATAGTTGGATACTACCATATGTTGAAGAGTTAAAATCAGAACTATCGGAGCATGAACTAACTCACATATTTTCACCATCGGATATTGTTGGTGGGGATATAATGCTTGTGTTGAGTTGTGAAAAGATTCTGAAAGGAGAATATCTTAAACTGCATAAAAGTAATGTAGTAGTTCACCCAAGCAAAGTACCATTGGGAAAGGGATGGTCACCATTAGCTTGGCAAGTGTTGGAAGGTTCTAACGATATACCTGTTAGTTTATTTGAAGCAGTTGAAGATGTGGATGCTGGTGATGTGTATATTGTAGATTATATTAAATTAGAAGGACATGAACTAAATGATGAGATTAAACATCAGCAAGGTTTGGTAACTATGAAAATGGTTAAACAATACATTGATGAATTTGAATTTATGGTAGGTGTTCCTCAAAGTGGAGATGAAACATTTTATTCACGTAGAAAACAAAAAGAAAATGAATTGGATATTAATAAAACAATTAGTGAGCAATTCAATCTATTCAGAGTAGTTGATAACGAAAGATATCCTGCACATTTTCACATAAATGGACAAAAATACATTTTAAAAATATACAAAGATGACGAATCTTAAATCAAGTATTACAAAGAAAGGAAAGTATGTTTCTCAAATACTTCATTTTATTAATGGAGAAAAAAGAACATTCAATAACGTAGATACTGAATCTATTAAGCAAGGGCAATTTACTAAATTCGAAACATCAGATGGAAGACTGGTAATGGTAAATGATAAAAACGTACTTTGTATTGAAATAATTAAAGAAGAAGAAAACTAAAAAATTATGTTACATAATCCATATAAAATAGTAAGAATGTTTGAGGAGGAAATAGCCGATTACACCGGTGCTCCTTATGCAATTTCGGTAGATAGTTGTACTAATGCACTATTCTTAGTATGTAAATACAATGAAGTTAAGGAAGTAACAATTCCATCTAAAACCTATCTATCAGTACCACAATCAATTATCCATGCCGGTGGTGAAGTTATCTTTGATAGAAGACCTGAAACAAATCATTGGGTTGGGGCATATCAATTGAAACCATATCCAATTTGGGATGCGGCTAAAAGATTGACAAGTGGAATGTATCAACCCGGTACTTATATGACCTTATCATTTCATATTAAAAAGTTACTTCCAATTTGGAAAGGTGGTATGATTTTAACTGATAATGCTGATGCAGCTGACTGGTTTAAGAAAGCAAGATATGAAGGTAGAAGTGAAAAGTATTACAAAGAGGATGATATCACATTCAATGGTTGGAATATGTATATGACTCCTCAACAAGCAGCACAAGGTTTAGCATTATTTCAAAACTATCCAAAACATCAAAGAGATTTAGGAGAATTAAATGGTTATAGAGATTTAACCGAATTCACAGTGTTTAAAGATTGTAAAGTTATCGAATAATGAAAGTAATAAAAAATTTCGCAGGAGATTCTGCATTTGGTATTATACCATATATACAAACTATTTTTGATAAATTATCAGATGATAACTCTAATGATTTATTCTTCAATGGGGTTCAATTTATAGATGCACCTTATATGTTAGGTCAATATGAAGAAACTGGTAGACGAGCATTGTTAGCACATTGGTCTCCTTGTGAATTCTTATTACAACAAAACTATTATTATATCGATGCATATGAACATTTTACTGAAGTATATTGTGTGTGCCCATTTACTTGTGAATTTATGAACAAATATTTTGGCTATGAAAAATTTATATACATTCCATATCCATATACAAATTATTCATTAGATTCATTTGGAGAATATGATGCAGTATCTTCTTGGTTTGGTTCTATAAATGGGGATGAACATGCTGGGGCAATCGATACTATTAGTAAGTTTCCTTACAAATACATCACATCACAACAAAATACTTGGCTACATCATCCATATGAATATAACAAATGTACGCATGTTAATATTTCAACTCCTGAAAAATTAAAAGAAGTTAGTAAATGTAAAAGTTCACTTACTTTTAATAAATTATATAATGCACCTAGCATTAGATACAATCCGGGATTTGAGGGAAATGAACTTAAAATTTGGGATTCATTCAAATCGGATGGAATCCTACCTCAATTCAAAGTTAGAACGCATGAAATTGCAACCTGTAAATCTTTAATATTATGTCATAGAGACCCTTGGAATTTGATTGAGGATTTTTATGAACCTGGTAAAGATTTTATCTACTTTGAAAACTTATCAGAATTAGAAGATATTCTGCATGATGTGGATACTAACTTTGAAAAATATGTACCAATTATAGAAAGTGCATATCAAACAGTACAAAAATATTCAGTAGAGAATTTTTTTGAATTCGCTAAAACAAAAGACAAAAACTTAATAAATTGGAAAAATAAAAATTATGGAATACTTTAAAGAAAAAAATGTATTAGTAACCGGCGGTACTGGACTCGTTGGTAGAGAATTGGTAGAACTATTGGTAAAAGATGGTGCTAAAGTTACATCTATATCATTGGATGAGAATAACTTTGAACCTGATTGGGGTGTAAATTATATCAAAGGAGATATTAGAGATTTTCAAACTTGCGTAGATGCAGTTAAAGGACAACAATATGTATTCCACATTGCTGGTATCAAAGGTTCTCCTGTATTGGTAAAAGAATTACCTTATGTATTCTTTACTAACTTTATTCAAATGAACACATCTATGATTGCAGCTATGAACGCATCTGAAGATATGGAGTGGGGATTGTACACATCAACGGTTGGAACTTATGGACCTGCTGATGTATTCTACGAAGATAAATTGTGGGACCAAATGCCATCTCGTAATGATTGGTTCGCTGGCTGGTCAAAAAGAATGGGTGAGGTTATGATTGATGCATATCAACAACAAACTGGAAAGAGAAACATTTCAATTATCAAACCTGTGAACATTTATGGTAAATTTGATAACTTTGATTTAAGAACTTCAACTTTAATTCCATCATTGGTAAGAAAGATTTCAGAGGCAACTGATACAGTTGATGTGTGGGGAACTGGATTATCTAAAAGAGATATCATTCACGCTAGAGATGTTGCTAGAGCAGCAATGCATATGGTAGAACATAAAGTTGATTATTCAGTAAACATTGGTAAAGGTGAAGGTATTACAATTAGAGAAGTTGTAGAAACTGCAATTAAAGTATCTGGAAAGAGTTTAGATATTGTATTAGATTCTACTAAACCAACTGGTGATGATGCTAGAGTTGCTAACATTGATAAATTAAATGGAACTGGGTTTGTTCCAACTGTATCATTGGAAGATGGAATTAGAGAAACTTACGAATGGTATCAACAAAACAAAGATTACAATGGAAGATATGATGCTTTCCACACAAACGATTACACAAATAAAATAGAAGAATAGTTGGTATATAAAATAATATGAAAAATTTACTAATATGTGGAGGTAGTGGGTTCATTGGGAGAAATTGCGTTGAGCATTTCTCCAAAGACCCAAACTATAAGATAACTGCTACTTATTTCTCCGAACAAAAATACGAACCAATTGATGATGTTGAATTTGTTAAGGTTGATTTAAGAGATGAAGCAGCTGTTAAAGAGTTGATAAAAGGTATGGATATTGTTATTCAGGCAGCAGCAACTACAACCGGTGCAAAGGATGTGATTAACAGTCCATATCTGCACGTTACTGATAATGCGGTAATGAACTCTTGGATTTTTAGAGAAGCGGTATTAAATAAGGTAGAACATCTAATTTTCTTTAGTTGTACGGTTATGTATCAATCGAAAGATGTAGCACAATCGGAAGAGGATTGGTCCGCATCTGATAGAATCTATAAGAACTATTTTGGAGTTGGTAACACTAAAGTATATTTGGAGAATATGTGTGATTTCTATTCTCAAATCGGAGATACTAAATTTACTGCAATTAGACACTCAAATGTATTTGGACCATATGATAAGTATGATTTGGATAAATGCCACGTAGTACCTGCATTTGTTAATAAGATTATTAATTCTGAAAAAACATTAGAGGTGTGGGGTAATGGTGAGGCTAAGAGAGATGTAATTTTTATCGATGATTTAGTGGATATGGTTCAGAAAGTAATGGATAAGCAAGATAACAAATATGAACTATTCAATTGTGGTGTAGGTAGAGCATATTCAATTAGAGAATTGGCTGATGTATTAATGGAAGTTAATAATAAAGAGTTGGAAATGCAATATGATGCATCTAAACCAAACATACCAACAACTGTAATATTAGATTGCCAAAAAGCAAAAGATGTATTAGGTTGGACACCAACTACTTCAATTACTGATGGTATGCGGAAGACAAGTGAATGGTATAAAGCAAATTACAAAGGAAGTACATTTATAAAATAAAATTATGATAACGAATCATACAGAAGAAACACTTATTAAGTTTGAAGAGAGAGTATGTGATACTTTTATGAACAAAGAGATATTAGCTCCTGTTCACTTATATAGTGGTAATGAAAAACAAATGATTGATATATTTCAGAATATCAAAGAAGAAGATTGGCTTTTTTGTTCTTGGAGAAGTCATTATCAATGTTTACTAAAAGGAGTATCTGAAGAATTGTTGATGGATGAAATTAAAAAAGGACATTCAATCTCATTAAACTTCAAAGATTACAAAATATTCTCAACTGCAATTGTAACGGGAAATATTCCAATCGCAACTGGTGTTGCTTTATCTAACAAATTAAAAGATAATGGTGAGCATGTATATTGTTTTGTTGGAGATATGACATCTGAAACTGGATGTTTTTCTGAAAACTACAAATATGCATTGAACTACGATTTACCAATTACATTTGTGATAGAAGATAATAGTAAATCAGTATGTACGGATACTTTAAAAACGTGGAAGCAGGATAAACTTACATATGAATCTGAAAGTGGTAAGGAGTTTGATAAAATTATTTACTACAAATACGAAAACAAATATCCTCACGCTGGAACTGGTGTAAGAATACAATTTTAAAATTAGAAAGATGAAATATTTTGATGAATTAAAAAGGTCAATGGAGTGGTTAGGTGAACAATCGGATACTATTTTTTTAGGGCAGGCTGTTGAATACGCTGGAACTGCAATGACCAATACATTAAAGGATGTGAATCCTAATAAGTTAATGGAAATGCCTGTTACCGAAGATATGCAAATGGGTATTACTAATGGTTTGGCTATAAGTGGTTATGTACCCATTTCAATATATCCTCGATGGAACTTTTTATTGTTAGGTGTGAATCAATTGGTTAATCATTTAGATAAACTACCATTGATATCGGATTACAATACAAAGGTAATTATTAGAACGGGTATTGGTTCGGAAAGACCATTACATCCACAATTTCAGCACATAGGTGATTATACTGAAGCATTCCAGAAAATGCTACCTAATGTTGAAGTTATTAGATTGGATGAACCTGAACAAATTTTTGAAGCGTATCAAAAGGCTTATAATAGAACGGATGGTAAATCAACTATTTTGGTTGAGTGGGGAGATTTTTACAACGAAAAATAAATTATGGAAAACAATTTTAAAATGCCTTTGATGACTGATAATATCTTTAGGGATGATATCAATAATCTAATAGAATTTCTTCAACAAGACCCAATTCCAAGACTTACTAATGGTCCTAAGATTTGGGAGTTTGAAGAAAAATGGAATGAGTGGTTGGGTACAAAGTATAGTGTGATGGTAAATTCAGGAGCATCGGCAAACGAATTAACCATGTTAGCATTAAGTTATATACATGGTAACGATGGAGAAATTATTGTACCACCATTGACTTGGATTTCTGATATATCATCTGTTGTATTTAGTGGATTCAAACCTGTGTTTTGTGATATCAATATGAAGAACCTTTCATTTGATATGGATAAACTAAGAGGTGTGATTACTGATAAAACAAAAGCAATATTTGTAACTCACGTTTTGGGACTAAATGCATTAACGGATGAGTTAGTTGAATTGTGTAATGAGAAGGGTATATTACTAATTGAAGATTGCTGTGAATCACATGGTGCAACATTCAAAGGACAGAAAGTTGGTTCAATTGGATATGCTAGTAATTTTAGTTTTTACTTTGCACATCATATGAGTACTATTGAGGGTGGTATTATTAGTACAAATGATTATGAGTTCTATCAGATTCTTAGAGCATTACGTTCGCATGGAATGGCTAGGGAAATGAGTGATGAAACAATGAAACAAAAGTATATTGATGATAACCCAATGTTATCCAAAGATTTTATTTTCATTACACCATCTCACAATTTTAGAACAACCGAAATAAATGCAGTATTGGGATTAAGTCAATTACCTAAGTTAGATATTCAAAATCTAAATCGTGTTAGGAATTTTAATCACTTTATTAGTAATATAGATTCTGATAAATTTATAACTGATTTAGATATCGAAGGACAATCAAATTACGCATTCATTTTGATTATGAAAGATAAATCATTTGAATTAAGAGATAAAATTGAAAATACTTTATCAGAGCATGGTATTGAATTTAGAAGAGGATTGTCTGGTGGTGGTAATCAATTATTACAACCATATATAAGAAAGAATTTTGATATCAATCACGCAGATTTTCCTAATATGGAACATATACATAACTTTAGTTGGTATATTGGAAATCACCCACATTTGGAAATGGAAAAAATTGATTCATTGGTAAACCTATTAAACGAAACAGTAAAATAATGATAACTTTTCACAAATTAGGGGAATTGGGTAGGTTAGGTAATCAGTTATTTCAATATGCTGCATTAAAAGGATTAGGTTTACGGAACGGGTATGAAGTAGTAATACCAAACCCACAAACAATGAATTGGCATGGACAGACTTGTTTATTAGACCAATTTAACATTGAAGCTGGGTATTTGGATGATGACAATATATCTAACATTCAATATATGTATTCAGAACCAAATTGGAACAAATGTGATTCTACTTTTTTTGAAATACCTGATGGTAGTACAATTGAGGGATTCTTTCAGAGTACTTTTTATTTTGAAGGATTTGAAGAACAAATTAAGAAAGAGCTAACACCTAAATCAGAATTAGTTGAACAAAATAGAGAGTTCATACATAAGATTAAATCTGAAAACGAAGGTTATGAAATAGTAAGTGTGCATGTTAGGAGAGGAGATAATATGACTAATGGTCAGACTGGTTTGATACAAGCATTTGAACCGGGTGGAATGTATGAACAATACTTCAACAATGCTAAAAATGTATTTGAAGGCAAGAAAGTAAAGTTTTTGATATTCACCGGAGGACAGAGGTTCAATGAAGATAATTCAACTGATGTGGAGTGGTGTAAAAACTTCTTTAAAGGAGATGAATTTTTGTTTTCCGAAGGTCAACCACAAATAGATGATTTTTGTAGAATTATGTTATGTGACCACAACATACTTTCGCACGCTAGTAGTTTTGGTTGGTGGGCAGCATATATAAATCCAAATCCAAATAAAATAGTAGTAGCCCCTGAATACTACCATCCAGACGAACCTGGTTTGAAACGGGAAAAGTTTTATCCAAAAGAGTTTATACAAGTTTAACAAAATAATTATGAATTTAATATTTGATATAGGTTACAATGAAGGAGAGTTTACTGAAGTTTGTTTTGGTAAATATCCAAATGCAAGTGTGATAGCAGTGGAAGCTAATCCAAATTTATGTGTTAATCCAAAAAGAAATTTCTCATTAAATTACAATTTTTTATTACTAAATAATTTAGTATCTAATGTAGTTGGTGATGCGATTGATTTTTATATATCACCATACGCAAGTGGTGTATCTACTGCATCAACCGAATTTATAAAAAACTCAAGATTTACAAAGGGTAGTAAGAACGTAGAAGCTAACTCAATCCAATGGAATGAACCAATAAAGGTAGAATCGGTAACAATAGATTCTATGATTGAAAGATATGGTATACCTGATTTAATTAAGATTGATGTGGAAGGATATGAATATACGGTGTTAAGTGGATTAACTCAAAAAGCTAATGATATTTGCTTTGAGTGGCATGAAGAAGAAAAGGATAGTTTATACAAAATATTAGACCATTTACAAAGTATAGGTTACACTCAATTTGGTGTAATTGGTTGGTTTGATGAAGGTGATGTATTTCCAAAAGCAACATTTTCAGATAAAGGTGACCCATATTTAGAATACCCAAAAAACTTTTATACATTAGATGAATTGGAATTAGATAAATTAATACAACCAGAAAGAAGAGTAAACTACGGAATGTTTTTCGCACGATAAATAAAAACAAATTATGAATATAGAACAATTTAAAAACAAAACAATTTTAGTTACTGGTGCAAGCGGATTTGTTGGCAGTAATTTAGTTACCGAATTAAAAAATCAGGGATTTACAAATCTTCTAACACCAACAACATCCGAACTTAATTTAATCAATCAATCGGAGGTAGAGCAATACTTTCAAACACATTCACCGCAAGTAGTATTACATATTGCTGGTTTGGTAGGTGGTATTGCGGCTAACAAAGCTAGACCGGGTGAGTTCTTCTACAACAATGCAATGGTTGGTATTAACATAACCCATTTTGCTTACAAATATGGAGCTGAAAAAGTAGTATCATTGGCAGCAGGTTGTGGTTATCCAAAAGAAATACCCGTACCATTTTCGGAAGATGATTTTTGGAATGGATTGCCTGATATGAATTCTTATGGATATTCATTAGCTAAGAAAAACTTAATAGTACAGGGTTGGGCATACAAACAACAATATGGATTTAACACAACTGTATTGATTCCTGCTAATTTATATGGACCTTATGATAACTTCCATTTAGAAAATTCGCACGTTGTTCCGGCATTAATTAGAAAGTTTTTGGCAGCTAAAGAATCCAACTCACCAACTGTTGAAGTTTGGGGAACTGGTAAAGCAACTAGAGAATTCCTTTTTGTAGATGATACGGTTAGAGCAATCATAGATGCTATGGCTTGTGATGAAGTAGGTCCTTTTAATTTGGGAACTGGCGTTGAGACATCTATCAAAGAATTAAACGAAACCATAGCTAAATTAATAGGTTATGAAGGTGAGATTGTTTGGGATACAACTAGACCTGATGGACAACCTAAAAGATTCTATGATATGAGTAAATTTAAAGAAACATTTGGTTATGTACCATCAACTCCATTAGAGGATGGATTGAAAAAAACAATTGATTGGTATTTGAACAATAAAGAAACGGCACGATTATAATGAAAGAAATTAATTTAAAATATGAGATACCACAAAATGTAACCAAAGCTAGGATAGATGTGGGTATGTGTATGACATCACCACATGCGGCTTTATGGTTTCATAAATATGATAATATATGTGTTATTGGTGTAGAACCAAATCCATATAATTACGAAAGATTATTTGATGGGGAAAACGGAATAAATGATTACAAAGTAGTAGTAAACGAAAATGCAGTAAAGATAAATAATGAAACTGTATGCAATTATGTTGACAAAGGAAACTATTTTTATCCAATTGAAGCTGCAATTGATAATGTAGATGAAATTTGTACAAAAACATTTTATTGTACATCAATGTTAAATACAGGATGTTCATCTTTACATAAACCAATAGATGGTTCGGCTGGATTGAATGGTGTTACTACTGAAAGTGAGGTTGATGTAAATGTTATTTCATTAAAAATGGTATTAGATAATTTTCCTTGGGATAGAATACCTGTAATAGAATTATTAAAAACTGATACTCAAGCAAATGATTTGAATGTAATTAAAAGTTGTAAAGAGCATTTAAGTAAAATATGTTTTATACATTCTGAATATTATGCTCATTCTGTATATGAAGGGGAGAAATCACAAACTGAATGTTTTTTGGAGTTTGATAACTATATGAAAGAAAATAATTTTAGATGTTATTACAATAGTGGTACTGATGCTAGTTATGTAAACAATGATTTGATGTTGTATATATTTCAAAATCAAATAATGAATGATGTGTTTGAATTTCCAAATGGTTATAATTTTATATAAAATATGAAGAGAGTTTTAATTACAGGTGGAGCCGGTTTTATAGGTTCGCATCTTACAAAAAGATTAGTTAGATATGGTTACGATATTACTGTAATTGATAATTTGGAGAGAGGTAAGGCTGAATTTATATCAGATGTAATAAATGATATTAAATTTGTTCAAGCTGATTTAAGAGTTTGGGATGATGTAAGGGATTTGTTTTTAGATAAGGATATAATAATCCACTTAGCTTCTAAAGTTGGTGGGATTGGTACATATCTATCCAAACCATATGATGTGATGAACGCTAATATGGAAATGGATAGTAATGTATTAAGAGGTATTATTGAAAACAAAATCACTAAATACTTTTACGCATCATCAGCACACATTTATCCAAAGGAGTTACAAACGATAGCAGATTCACCAATGATTAAAGAATCAGATGCATATCCTGCTAATCCAGAACTAACATATGGTTGGGCAAAGTTGATTGGTGAGAAAGCAATTGAATCTGCGGTAGTTGAATATGATTGGTTGAATGTAGCAATTGCAAGATTCATTGGTATCTACGGACCAAATCAGGACTTCCAATTAGAAACTGGTTCGGTTATTCCCGTATTCTCACATAGAGGTGTGAAGTATCCTGAAGTACCATTTAGAATTTGGGGAACCGGAACTGAAACTCGTTCATATTGTTTCATTGAAGATGCATTAGATTGTATTCAAAAGATGGTTGAAGCATTGGATGAAAAACAATTAGTTGGACCTTACAATGTTGGAAAGGGTGAAAGATGTACCATATCAGATATAGCAGAAACTGTTGTTGAGATTAGTGGTAAGGATATCCAAATAGAGTATGATACAGCAAAGAACACAGTAATTTGGGGACAGTGGTGTGATTGTAGTTTAGTAAAAGAAGAGTTGGGATGGGAAGCAAAGACTTCGTTGAGAGAGGGATTGGAAGTAGTATATAACGATATAAAAAATAGATTAGTATGAGCAAAGAAAAAGTTTTAATTACCGGCGGTGCTGGGTATTTAGGTTCTACATTAACGGAGCACCTATTAAATGAAGGTTATTCGGTAACGGTATTGGATAATCTATCTTACAAACAACTATCATTATTACACCTTTTTAAGAGAGAAGGTTTTAAGTTTGAGATGGGTGATGTAAGAAACAAAGAATTACTACAAAAGTTAGTAGGAGAGCATGATGTGATTATTCCATTAGCTGCAATCGTTGGAATGCCGGCATGTAAGGCAAACCCTGATTTGACAATAGCAGTAAACTATCAGCAGGTAGTTGATGTGATTGAAGTCCTAAGAGATAACCAAAAGTTAATCTTACCAAATACTAATTCACAATATGGTTCATCGGATTCAATCATTACCGAAGACTCACCATTTAATCCATTATCATTATACGCAGAAACAAAATGTAATGCGGAGAACGCTTTATTAGCAAATGGAAATGGTGTATCATTGAGATTGGCAACGGTGTTTGGTGTATCACCTCGAATGAGACAGGATTTGTTGGTAAATGATTTCGTTTATAAAAGTGCAGTAGATGGTTACTTAGTGTTGTTTGAAGGACACTTTAAGAGAAACTACATTCACGTTCAGGACATAGCTAGAACATTCCAATTTATCATTGAGAATTATAATGCTTGTAAGGGTGAAGCATTCAACGTAGGATTATCAACTGCTAATTTATCAAAGTTGGAATTGGCAGAAAAGATTAAATCGCATATACCATCTTTGGTTATTAAAGAAGATGATTTCAAAGAAGATTTTGATAAGAGAAACTATATCGTATCAAATGATAAGTTAGAAAGTAGAGGTTGGAAACCTATTTACGATTTAGATTATGGTATCAAACAATTGTTAGAAGCATACAAAGTAATTATTAAATACAACAACAAAAATTTTACAAATTTATAATATGGAAGAGAGAAAATATTTACCAACATTAAGTGAATTGATTGATAGATTATCTATTGTTCAATTAAAAGAAGTATTCATTACAGACCACAAAGCAGAATACGCTGAAGAGATTGCAGCAATTGTACATGATATTCAGTTGTATTTGGATGAGAGTACGGAAGCTGTAACTGCCGAAACTATTAGAGCAGTTGTAGTTTTATCCCAAATGAACTTACACATTTGGCATAATGAATCTAACTATCGTAAAGGAATCAGAGATGGTAACAACTTAGAATTAACGCACGGATTAAATGGTATTCGTAACGTAGCTAAGAACAAAATCCAAGAGGTGAATGGTGGTAGAAAAGATTACAAAATTGATTGCTTAGCAGCAGAATTCAAAGATTGGGAAATTAGTTGGTAGTATGAATATATTAGTTATAGGAGATAGTTGTATTGATGTCTATGTTTATGGTAAAGCAGATAGACTTTGCCCTGAAGCACCCGTTCCTGTGTTTATCCCTAAAAGGGAGACACGGACGGGTGGTATGGCAGCTAATGTATTTGAAAACATAGAATCATTGGAAGTTGATGTTCATTTAGTTACCAATGAGAATCCGGTAACTAAAACCCGATATGTAGAAGAGAAGACAAATCACCAAATCATACGAATAGATTCCGAAACATCATCTATCCCAAGAATTAAAAATTTGGATAAGATTAAGTTTGCGGATTATGATGCAGTTATTATATCGGACTACAATAAAGGGTTATTAACATATGAAGAT
>Ga0164293_10003736_pt1 | contig 13012 bp, 11 predicted proteins | sample GEODES118metaG_FD_111487 | JGI IMG/M metagenome (GOLD analysis project Ga0164293, IMG submission 111487) | Eutrophic lake water microbial communities from Lake Mendota, Wisconsin, USA - GEODES118 metaG | ecosystem: Environmental > Aquatic > Freshwater > Lake | place: USA: Lake Mendota... | reverse complement strand
TTAAATTCGAAAATAACGGCAACGAAATTGAATTAGAAGCGCTCGAGTGGCCAACCCCTCATCGCTACATCGAAGCCGGAGATATTCTTACTTACGGTTACGAAGGTGACCCTACTTTCTTTTTTAAACTCCCTTCCACTGTGCGCGGTGAGCTCAGTGTTCGTGCCCAATGGCTCATTTGTAAAGATATCTGTATTCCTGGCGGACGAACGGCTGAAATGCTGATTGAAGATGCCGGCAACATCACCGTTAAGACTTCTCGATCAGGCCATGGTGATGAAGAGTTACAACGTCGTTTAGCGGCCCTTCCTAAAAAAGCAGATTGGCCAAGTGAGTTGGAGTTTTATGTTTCACGTGATGGCGAAAGAACTCTTCGCTTAGACTATTCAATTAAAGATTTTACGACTGATAAACTCGATTTAAGTCGCAATCTTCTCATGCCATTTCTTGCTCCGCCTATTGGTTTTAAACGTGAGGAAGTACGCTTTGATAAAGTGGAAAATGCTCTCGTGGGTAAATTCTCGCTTGAGTGGGATGGTGAATATCAAGAGCCACCTCAGCCGCTTACGAAAGATGGCCGTTTCAATCCCCCTATCCAAGTTAAATTTCTCTATCAGTCTCCAGATGGCCAAACCTTGTTGATAGAAAAAAAACTTGAAAGTTTTTCTCCTACCGCTATCAATTTAGAAGACCGCTTCCAGGCGTTCTCAACTCTTTCAGGTATTTCATCGTCCAACGTCAATCTTCCTTCAGCTCTTCCAAATGCTGAAGTACATTCACTCCCGTGGATTCTTTTGCTGGCATTCTTGGGTGGTCTCATTCTTAACCTAATGCCGTGTGTATTACCGGTGATCTCCATCAAACTTTTTGGTTTGATCAAATATCAAAGCCTACCGCGCAAACGAGTACTTTTACACAACGTCGTCTACAGTATTGGAGTCATAGCCACTTTCTTAGCTCTGGCATTAATGATTGTGTTGGTTAAGTCATCAGGAGAAGCAGTCGGTTGGGGCTTTCAATTGCAATCGCCACTCTTCGTACTCGTGATGGTGGCCATACTCTTTATCATGTCATTGAACTTGTTTGGCCTTTTTGAGTTTATCACTCCTGGTGGCAAATCTTTAGGGAGCGCGCAAATCAAAGACGGTTTCTCTGGCGATTTTTTCTCAGGTGTGCTTTCTACGATTCTTTCTACCCCCTGCTCAGCACCCTTTCTAGGAACTGCTCTCGCATTCGCCTTTACTGGAAGCCCTGTTCTTATTTTTTTAATTTTTACTTTTGTTGGTATCGGGCTCGCCTTTCCCTTCTTGTTAACTGGCCTCTTCCCGGCCCTCATCAGTTTCCTTCCTCGCCCAGGTGCTTGGATGGAAAAGTTAAAGTATTTCCTGGGTCTCACCATGCTCGTTACGGTCGCATGGTTATCTGACGTATTTCTCAATCTAGTAGATCCGGCAATATGGCTGTGGCCTCTGGCGATTTTCTTTATCACCATTTTCTTTGCATTCTTTTTCCGTGCCAAGATTTCTAAGAATCCAGGTCTTAATGCCTTATTCTTCTTGCTGCCTTTCGCTTTAATTATTGGAGCCTTTAAAACTTTCCCTGCGAAACCTGCAGATCGTATGAACCAAGTGCTCTCGGAAACACTTTGGCAGCCATTTTCGCCCGAAGTACTTAAGTCGCATTTAGGAAAAATAGTGTTTATCGATTTCACTGCCGCTTGGTGCCTCACCTGCAAGGTGAATAAAAAACTGGTGCTCGATACGGATGAATTCAAGGCCTATACTGCTGAGAAAGGAATCGTGCTTATGCGTGGAGACTGGACTCAACGAGACGATGTCATTACCAACTTCCTAAAGTCTTATAATATCGTGGGTGTGCCGGCCTACTTTATTCAAAAACCGGACGGAACTATCATCCCATTGGGTGAGACCATCAGTCTTGGGAAGCTCAAAGAGCATACTCAGAACTAGAACCCTGTAAAATAGGAAGGGGAATAACCTTAATTCCCCTTTTTTTCCAAAACTCACTATTATGCCGCCGCACAACTCATTTCGATTGCGGGGCGTATGTTACGTACGATCATACTAGCTATTGGTCTAATTATTGCGGCGCTGTCGCTTCCGACTGCTTTTGCAGCTGAAGAACGCATGGCCATTGATGTTCAATTAGTCAGTGGCAAAACATTTAAAGTTAATGCCTACGATTACATTAATAATCGCGGTCAACGCGAGATGCGCTTTGAAACTAAAAACATGGCCGGCGTGGTCTTGGGCTATGGCCGTGATCTCGACGGTGATACCAAGATTGATACCTTCTTTATCTTTGGTGATAACGGCATGAGCCGCTATGAACGCAAAGTTTATAGAGAAAGTTCATGGACAAGAGCTCGTCATGTTCTGGCCGAACATGCGACGTATTCGGGTAAAGACTACTTTGCCGGACTTCGTGATAATGTCCTCTCCTTCTTCTTATTTGGAGCTGACCATATTCTGGAAGCTCAAAAAACCTTCTATCTCGACTGGATGGATCTAGAAGAGCTCAATATGATTCTTGAGGCGAACAAAGGCTTTATGAGTCGCGATGAGTATCGTTACGGTCTACAACTCATGATTGATGGCAATCAAATGGCCTATGACCGCTTGATGAAATCCTTAGGAGGAGAACAGGCCGCCATGTGGGGAGTCGATGCGGCACTTTGGTTAAGTGGGACTGTGCTTTTGAAATGGGCCGGTAAAGCCATCAAGGCCATCTCAAAGAAACTGACCCCCCAAGTACAAAGACTTGGTACCGGTGCAGGAGTTTTGGCAACACGACTCACAGTCAAATCTTATCAAGCAACAATTCACTCAACGATTAAATCTGTCTCTCAGAAATCTCTTCTACAAAAATCCAAGTCTGCCATTTTCAAAGGCCTCAAAAACATACGCGCTGAATGGCAGTATTTGGCTTTCTCAACCAGCATACAAATCGGCGTTGAAACATTTGTCAGCTTCGATGAAGTTGTTGATGAGGATCCACGTCAAATGGCGAGTAATCTGCTTGAGCATCCCGCGGTCCAAGAAAACATCGCCGTCTCCCTAACAGCTTCTACTCTAATGGCCGCCAGCAATGGCTCTATCCAAGGTAAGTTCGCCCGCTTTGCCGTGCTTGGTATGGTGGGAGCTGGTAGCTCATATGCCATGGGAACCGCACTATCAGGCCATCAAACTAATGAGCGACTAGCGATGGACACTGCTTGGAGTGTGGGAATTGATTCAGCTCAATTTATGTTTGATTTACATGTCCTGCATAAGTTCACTCAACTGGCCGTTAAACATCGCAATCCAAAATTAAAACTCGTTGGATATGCCATCGTCTTTGTTAGCCAAGTCACCAACTTCTACGCTTATTCCGAAGCCACACGCTGGCTTGATCCTCAGAGTTACGCTAAAGATGGTGAATTGAAGCTAGTACCTATTACGGTTGCAACGAACTAACACATCCCTAACACATTCTTGGCAATTGAGTATTTTGTTATGTCATTTCTTTGAATCAACTGCAAAGATTCTGCAAAGAAGTTCTCCCTCACATTTCAAGTGATGCCTCTTATGAAATCCTAAAGACAACTCTTTCAGGAGATCATGGATGTTCAAGCGATTGATTTTTTCTCTGCAATTTGTAAAAGCTCGTCTCTTCTACTATTTCCGCCTTCTGTTTGCTTCCGATACACTTAAACCGCAGACCTCATTTAGTTATGAATCTGGTCCCTACGAAATTAAAATTGCCGAAAAAAAGAGTGAGCTCTTAGAAGTGTTACGTCTACGATACCATGTTTTCTTTCAAGAATTCTCGACCATCAAACCACTCGCTCTGATACCAACACTTGATCTCGATCATCACGATTTTTGGTGTGATCATTTAATTATCAAACACAAAGAGACTCAAAAGATTATTGCTTGCTATCGTTTGCGTTCATCAACTAAAGAAATACCTTCCAAGTATTATACTGAAGGTGAATTCGTATTAGACGATTTCCTGACTTTGGAAGGCCATAAACTAGAACTGGGACGCGCCTGTGTTCATGAAAAATTTCGCAATGGTATTGTCTTGCGCCTTCTGTGGCGTGGACTTTGTGAATACGCTGCACGAACTGAAACGCGCTATATGTTTGGCTGCTCAAGTCTGGCACGCAAAGATATGAATGATTGGAGTTCTCTCTCATTTGGGGCCAAGGAAAAGGGCTCGCTCTTGGATCAAGTTAAAGTCGTTCCAACAGAAGACTTCTGTGTCGGTCAGTACCAAGACATTAAAGATATTTGTTTTACTGCAAAGGAAGTGAGTGAGAAGAAAAAAGGCAACTCTCTTTTAGAGATGTATCTTGCCGCCGGTGCGAAGATTAGCGATTCACTGGCCTATGATTCTGAAATGGACTGTGTGGATATCTTTACAGTACTTGATTTTCAAAAGATCTCTCCACTCTTTAACCGAAGACTGGAGCCAACGGTCTAATTACTGGCCCACGAGAATACAGGCGTTGTATTCACAACGTACTCCATAGCGGCGATTATCCGGATAATTGCCGCAATTCATTTTTCCTTCACGGGTTTTAAATTCTTTATCAACATAATCGAAGAACTTGGCATTCAAAGCTTTAATCTTGCCGCAGCGTGAACGATAAATGGTGCAATCTTTATCCTCATAGCAAAAAGGAATATCCGTTTCATTCTGAGGAGTAGGCTGTGTGCAAGCGATGAGAAACAACAGAATAAGCCATCTCATACTACTCTCCATCAAACTTGGAAGGAAGTTTCATCATCTCACTGATAAGCGCCTCAGGGGCATAGCCTTTATAGAGCACCATATACATGCCTTGAAAGAGCCGCGCACGAATTTCATACTTCTTCGCTAATTCATAAGCGGCCTTGGTGGTTTTATACCCTTCCACCACCGAGCGAGAAGATTTGATAATATCTTCCGGCTTTCTCCCTTTGGCGACTTCAATACCAAACTGTTTGTTCCGTGACATCTCACCTGTCGAGGTAAGAATTAAATCTCCCATGCCTGAGAATCCATAGAACGTTTCAGGACGGGCATTGAAGACCACTCCGTAACGAAGCATCTCGACAATCCCGCGTGTGATCATGGCGGCACGTGTGTTGTGATTAAAGCCCAGCCCTTCAATGATCCCACTTGATATCGCCAAAACGTTTTTAAGCGCACCACCGAGGAGGACACCTTTCACATCATAAGTGGGAAAGCATTTGAAAAAATCAGTCTGTAACATCTCAGCCGCCAACAATAGAGTTGTGCGCGAGCGCCCTGCTAAACTCACCAGGGTAATCTGTTTATCCAAAATTTCTTTGGCAAACGAAGGACCGGAGAGATAGGTTAATTGATCTTCATAGTCTCCGAGGTAGTCGCGAAACATATCATCTGGTAATTCAAGTGTTTCAGTATCAATACCTTTGGCAAGCGAGACAAAGGGAATTCCCTTCGAGAGAAACTTTTTAACTTCTGTTGAATGTTCAATAAAAAAAGGACGAATCGCTGAAGTGGGTAGACCTGAAACCACGAGTTCGACATCCCCTTCAACCAATGAGTGCAACTCACTCCAGGTTAAGGCCGGCACAATTTGAGTCGGAATCGCTTGGCCCGGAAGATAAGTATGGTTTTCACCACGCTTGATTTCATCGTAAATATCTTGTGAGCGAACCTTAATGACGACTCGTTTGAAATTTTGTGAGAGCACAAAAGCAATCGATGTACCAAAGGCGCCCGCTCCTAAAACAACTGCCGTCTGACGCATACCACTTCCTTTAGAGGCTCATGACCCCGGGGATTTTTGAAATCAAACTATAGACCTCGAGGACTTCATCAGTAGTCTTAACTAATTTACGTGAAGTAATGCTCACATAATTACCTTTTTCAGAGGTTTTTACGGTTATTTCATGGCCATCCAACAGGGCCAGCACATGGTTTTGACTCTCCACTTTAACGATGAATTTCCAGGTATAGAAGTCGGGCCATTGATAGTTTTGGTCGAGTAATTCCCGGAATTTCTCATGCTTAGGGTCGCTCATAGGGGCTCTCTTGAGTGTTACTGTCTGGGCCTAAAAAGGAGCGTTCATTCTACCGATATAGCTCGGAACCTTCGAGTCCCAAAGGACAGTCTATGAGCAGTAAATGGCGCACGCTTCCCCTTATTTTAGCACTGGTCTATTCCGGTGTCGTGGGAGCAAGCGAAAATAGTTTAGATTTAAAACATATTCGTTTGTCTGAAAGTTTTAAATCCGCTCTGAAGGCCAGTTCTGGTAACACCAAAAGTTTGCGAGCGACCCAACAAGTTGATCCACGCCAAGGCCTGATTCCTTTTTTATTTGATGCCGAAATAGCACAACAAAATGCTCAAAAGAGTGCCAAAAACTTTGCCAAAAGCACCCCCACCGATGGTCAAGAATCACTTCTCTACGGACAAATCCGGGATTGGCTAGATTTACGTTATCAAGGAATCGGCCAAGCAGAATCAGAACGTGTGGCCATGTTTAATAATCAGTTTAATTTAGGCGTACAGAATTTCTCTGGTTTCAGTTGGCAGAAACCCTTTGGCGGTTTTGGTATTTATACGGATCGCCAACTCTCACCCGATCTCTTCGATGCTAATCGTTGGATCGTAATGGATACCTTTACTGTCGTCATCGAAGCCACCAGCTTTTTAGGAAAGATGAATGAGGCCGGCGCAGTTGATATGACTTCATCCGAGATTGCTGCTTTTGCTGGTATCAATTTCAAACGGGTTTATACCACCTTTCATTTTGCTAATAGTTTTATGGAAGGCCTTATCGCCGACTATCGCTATCTCTTCTTGCCTTTCTTGGTCCACACTCCCAATGGTGCACTCGCACTAAATAACGGTCGAGTGATGCGTCGAGAAGATACTTGGAGTGCCGCCTTAGGTGGATTAATTGAGAGTCCACCATTATACGGCTTCTCGTTTTCAGCAGGTGCCATGGCAGAGATCACGAATCAATCAACGCTTACTCTTCAAAGCGTCACCCCTCAAGAGGCCAATCGCCCCGGTGAGTTTCTGCGCGTCTCTCACAAATCAGCACTCACCAAAAGTGCAGGAGTGACGGCCGCTTTACAATTGGATTTCTTCAAACTGATTAAGTTCACGCTTCTGAGCTATGACTTAGAGTTTTCTTCTGAAAAAAGTAATGAGTTTCAGTTGAGCTTTCGTGAAGAACACAAGGCGCGCTTAACAGATGGCTCAGATACCTCGAAAGAATTTGCTCAGATGCTGAGAAAGAATTCTCCAGATATCCGCTACCTTGAGCCTTATGTCACCCGACTTGATCAATCGCATACCACAAGCACTAACTCACGTACCATGCTCCTATTGTGGGGCTCCCTTAAAAAATCTTCTATGGAGCAAGTGCGAGTCATAAAAGACCAAGTGGTGAAAACATTCTTCAAAAACTACAACGAGTCGATTCGTTTGGTACAAAACTTCTGGAGCCGCTTGTTCTCCAGTTTTATTTTCCGTATCTTTCAATTTAATACATTGATTAAGAACGATGCTGCTTTCACTCGCAAACTCAATCTAGAGTATGAAGCGACACTACCTCAATCTCCCGATCCAGACAAAATGCTGATTGAAGGCCAGGAACAATTTTCCATGATGGTAAGCCTATCCTATCAAGCGGCGCGAACTGATCGATGGGTAGACCGCTCTTATAAAAAAGACGTCATTGAATTTATGGAACGCTATACGACACTCACACCTGAACTGAGAAATTCGGTGAGTAGTGAAGATCTGAAAGGTCCGTTGATGGTTTCTACCAACGTTCGCGTCATGGGAGATGGATTACACTTTTTCCATCAACTTCCCGAGCAACTAGTCTTAAATGAGTTCAACTTGATCTGCGCCAAAAAAGCGAGCTGTGTAAAAAGCTTGCGTGATCCTTATTTGGCCTATAAAAAAGTATTTAACGATACCAGCAGACTCGAGTTGGCGCTTTTAAAGAAGATGATGACGACACTCCTTAAAGAAATTGATGATCTAGCAACTTTTCAAGTGCTCTTTGGCGAAAACGCTTTCGTCAGTGGTTCACTCTATGCGACATCACGTCAAGGTCTCCCCTTCTCAACGGCTTTCTCAGTCGGACAGTTCAGAGGCCTAGGAGTCATCGATACCTTTAAGCGCCTCAACGGTACTCGTCAGCCGGCTTCAATCTGGAGTGAGTAATGGCACTCAAAGAGGCCCGTGAGAAACTCAAAAGCGGAGATGTCGTAGCTATCCCCACAGAGACCGTTTACGGACTGGCCGGTGATATCGAACAAGATGCGGGACTTAGAAAAATCTTTTCAGTCAAAGAGCGTCCGTTCTTTGATCCCTTGATTGTTCACGTAGATACAACCGCCAAAGCACGTGCTCTCACAACTGAATGGACTGAAATTCATGAGGCCTTGGCAAAAAACTGCTGGCCTGGTCCACTAACTTTGATTGCGCCTAAGATTCACACTCTCAATCCCTTAATTACCTCAGGGCTCATGGATGTGGGACTACGTTGCCCCCGTCACCCCCTTACCCTCGAACTGCTTAAAGACTTCGCAGGTCTCGCTGCTCCCAGTGCCAATAAGTTTGGTAAGACTTCGCCGACTCAAGCTGAACATGTTCGTAGTGAATTTGGCGACTCTGTGATGGTACTTGATGGTGGCCCATGTGAAGTAGGAATTGAATCGACAGTCGCAGCAGTGGTTAGAAACGGTGGACGCTGGAAGCTCTTAGTTTATCGCCCTGGTTTTTATACTGCCGCTAAACTGCATGACATCTTAGAAGAGGAAGGCCTTCCGACTGAAACAAGTTATACCGAGAGCCCGGTCGCTCCAGGGCAATTGCAACATCACTATATGCCATCAATTCCGGTGTTGATTACTGACAATCTGCCCAAACTAGAGTTGATAGAAGCCGCTCAAAAGAAACTCAAAATTTCTATCGTAAATCCTGTAGAACTCGTACTGGCCGATGACCCCATCCTCGCCGCTCGCTTGTTCTATCAACAACTGCGCGACTTAAGTCCACACCACGATGCCATCGTCGTTATATTGCGAGAAGAGCATCGCCGCACTGAGGCCTGGCGTGCGCTGATGAATAGATTAATGAAGGCAGCGAGCTTTAGAGCGTAGGTACAAACCTAAACAGTCCAAGCTTCAGAGCTGTGTAAATCACCACAGTAAAAAACAAGACCACATAGATGAACTTCTTCACGTTTTGAATGAGACGAATCTGCGCCTCTTGCGCCAGATCTCCCTTCACGCCGTGTTGGTCGAGAGTGGCGATAACGCGTTCGATGTTGCCGTCAGCTACCAAGTGGATTTCGCCGGAATTAGAAAAAATGGCGATGATGCTTTTGGGGGCCAAGAGTTTGTAGTGAGAGGCCTGCTCGTAATTAAACCATGAGTTCAAAAAAGGCAGCCCACGATTAAACAGATAGCCCTTCTCGTAAAAGCGCACACCACGAATAAATCCATAATAAATGACTGGTGGGATGACGAGACCCGTGAGCCAGAAAAGTTCAGTGGGATATTTTAAATGAAATTGTACAGCATCCCACCAGCCAAGTTTACCTTCTTTAAGGAACAACTCAATCTGAAAGGTGCCCAAGTATAAATCGTGATAGAAAAAGAGCACCAGCGCCAGAAGCACTAGGCGAAAGGGGGCAATCATGGCCGTACGATAGATGCGTTTTCCTCTCACAACTTCATCTCATCAATAACAGGATGAATATCTTGGGCGTAACGAAGGAGATCGATGACTTCACGGGCGCAGCCATCGCCGCTAGTTCTCTCAGTGATATAATCGACAATCTCGCGCACTTCAAGACCTGCACTCGGAACAGTTGCCGAAAATCCGGCCGCTTTTAAAAGTGGGATATCAAAAAGTTCATCGCCCATATAAAGAATCTCGTAAGGCTTCACATTGTAGCGCTTGATCAAATCTTTAAAGGCCTCACGCTTATCTTCGTTACCAGCGTAACTGAAATCCAGTCCTAACTGCTCCACACGCTTTTGTACGCCGAGAGAATTGCCACCCGTGATAATACCAACTTTGATTCCGGCGCCCATCAAGAGCTTCATGCCGTAACCGTCGTAAACACAGAATGTGCGGTTAAAACCCATTTCCGCACCATCGTAATAAACTTTGGCATCGGTTAAAATTCCATCGACATCAAAGCAGGCAACTTTGATTTTTTTGAGCTTTGAAACAATCTTTTTTGCTTCGGACTTTAGATCTCTCATCCTACCACCTCTTTGATCGCCAAGAGTTTCTCGACGATGCCTTTGACTTGATCAAGCGGCAGCGCTGTCGCTGAATCCGACAATGCTTTACTTGGATCAGGGTGCGTTTCCATAAAGATGCCATCCGCACCTGCCGCCACAGCCGCGCGAGCGAGCGTTAAAATTTGTTCGCGTTTTCCGCCTGTCGCCGTACCAAGTCCGCCCGGACGCTGCACACAGTGAGTAGCATCATGAACGGTGCGCACACCAAAAGATTTCATGATTTGAAAAGACGCCATATCAACCACAAGGTTGTTGTAACCAAATGAGCTCCCCCGTTCAGTCAGAAGAATTTTATCTTGAGATAATCCAGCAGACACCGCCTTATCAACAATGTTCTTGGTTTCTTCCGGAGAGAGGAACTGGCCCTTCTTTACTTTCAAAGTTCGACCGTATTTCACACACGCCAGAGAGCCGGCATGAATCATATCGGTTTGCCGACACAAGAAAGCTGGAACTTGCAAAACATGCACGACACTTGCCACCGGCTCAGCTTGATCAGGTAAATGAAAATCAGTAATCGTTGGAAGACCAAAAGTTTTGTTCACTTCTTGCAAAATCTTTAAACCTTCATCTAAACCAGGGCCGCGATAAGAAGTGAATGACGATCGATTCGCCTTATCAAAGCTGCCTTTAAAGTGCAGATTGATTTTTGATTTGAAGGGTTCAAGGTCTTTCACTAAGCGCTCAGCGATGGTCATCGCCAAGTCACGGCTCTCGAGTACACAAGGGCCGATAAAAAAATCCATTTTCATACTTTCTTTCCTTCTTTCTGGGCAATCGCCGCTTTCATAAAGCTCGCAAAGAGCGGATGCGGGTCAACCGGGCGAGACTTAAACTCGGGATGATATTGGCAGGCGATAAAATGCGGGTGATCTTTGAGTTCGATGATTTCCACCAAATTAAGCTGCTTATTCACTCCTGAGACAATCATGCCGGCTTTTTTGAGTTGATCAACATAAGCGTTGTTAACTTCTAAGCGGTGACGATGGCGCTCAGAGATGAGGTTCTTGCCATAAATCTTATGGGCGAGACTTCCTTCATCAATATTACAATCGTAGGCGCCTAAGCGCATGGTGCCACCTTTTTGAGCGTCACGCTGGCCCGACATATAGTGAATAACAAAATCACCTGTGTCGCTAAATTCCATCGAAGTGGCATTTTTAATATTGGCCTTATGACGAGCAAACTCAATCATCGCGAGCTGTAATCCAAGACAAATTCCAAAGAAAGGAATCTTCTTTTCCCGGGCGTATTGAATCGCCATGATTTTGCCTTCAGTTCCACGTGAACCGAAGCCACCGGGAACGAGGATTGCTTGCACACTCTCAAGTTTAGAGAGGTCTTTCGTTTTCTCCATCTCTTCTGCATCGATATACACTGGCTTAAGTTTGGTCTGAGTTGCCATAGCAGCATGGCGAAGAGCTTCGTCGAGAGACTTATAAGACTCAATCAACTCAGTGTATTTCCCAACAATGCCAATTTCAACTTCATGTAAAGGATGAGTGGCATTGTAGACCACTTGCTCGAGTTCTTTAATATTCGGTTGCGGTGACCAGATATTAAGAATTTCCGTAATGCGCTCATCAAGACGTTGGCGATTGAACTCAAGTGGAACTTTATAAATCAAATCCATATCGATGGATTGAAAAACGTTTTGCTTAGGCACATTACAGAAGAGCGAAATCTTATCCAAGATATTTTGATCGATCTCACGATCGGCCCGACAGATAATCATCTGTGGGAACAAACCGATTGAGCGCAACTCTTTGACTGAGTGTTGAGCTGGCTTGGATTTCAATTCACCCGCTGCTGCCAAATAGGGCACCAGCACTAAGTGGATAAAGAGAACGTTTTCCGTCCCGACATCGAGTGCGAACTGACGAATGGCTTCCATAAACGGTAGAGATTCAATATCACCCACCGTCCCACCGATCTCACCAATCAACATATCGCATTTTTCTGCCGCCAAGAGGATTCGGCGTTTAATTTCATCGGTAACATGAGGAACAACCTGGACAGTTTTACCGAGATACTTTCCTTCCCGCTCATTCTCAATAACTTTTAAATAAACTTGGCCTGTGGTGAAGTTATTGGTGCGTGAAAGCGTCAACGTCGTAAAACGCTCATAGTGACCTAAATCCAAATCAGTTTCCGCACCATCATCAGTGACAAACACTTCTCCGTGTTGAGTCGGACTCATTGTTCCGGGATCAACGTTGATGTAGGGATCCATTTTGAGCATATTGACGCGAAATCCGCGACGCTCAATCAACGAGGCAATCGAAGCTGCAGCTAATCCCTTACCGAGAGAGCTGGTTACACCACCGGTAATAAAAATGTATTTCTTGGTGTTCTTGCTCACTTTAAGGCCTCCTCGACTCTTTTCACATCTTCCGGTGTATCCACACCAATCAAACGTTGTGTGGTGACTAATGCACCAAAACTCATGCCATTTTCCATCGCTCGTAACTGCTCTAATTTTTCTAAATTCTCTAAGGTTGAAGCTTTCAACGTTACAAATTTCTCAAGAGCTTCCGCTCGGTAGCAGTAAACACCGATATGCTGAAACCAAGGACTACTCTGACCATCACGCTCAAAGGGCACACTGGCGCGTGAAAAATAACTGCAGCGACCATTCAATCCCAACACTGCTTTCACAACATTAGGATTTTGCCAGTCACTCTCGCTGCGC
>Ga0164293_10003735_pt1 | contig 13012 bp, 6 predicted proteins | sample GEODES118metaG_FD_111487 | JGI IMG/M metagenome (GOLD analysis project Ga0164293, IMG submission 111487) | Eutrophic lake water microbial communities from Lake Mendota, Wisconsin, USA - GEODES118 metaG | ecosystem: Environmental > Aquatic > Freshwater > Lake | place: USA: Lake Mendota, Wisconsin... | reverse complement strand
GAACCCGGAACATATAAGCATGGCGCATCAACCTACGTCCCAGATTACAGTGAAAGTGTATTATTGAGCAAGGCAAACAATTATTTTACAGACAAAACTACCACTGCTGCGCCCAAAAATCCTAGTTTTGATTTCTACAATATCAATGCGGCGCATCCAGAATTATCAAAATATACACCTGGCCCATAATACCCTACAATAATTTGATACCTGCAGTCGTCTTCTTTTTCTTTATTACCTTAGTCGGTTCGGGGCTGTGCAACTTTTGATGACATGGTTCACAAATGGATACTAAATTCGCCTTATGATTTTTATGAAACGTTCCAATAAACCCATCCTCATTTGCATCTTGTTGATGCTGTAAATGATGAATATCTTCACCCAGTTGTTTGTTACATAGCTCACATACACCTTTTATTTTTCGCGCATTATACGTGCTCTCTTTGTTTGACAACACGCCGCTCGTTTCGGGATAATACTTATTCCTTATTGCATATGCCCGTTCTAAAAATTCTGCGTCCAAATGTAACGATTTGCATACTTCTAGTCCGTAAATGCGTGGACCCGACCCGGCTTTTAATTTGCGGTCATATACGAGGCAATCGTGTTCTCGATCATAGCTAACTTCCATGTGCATTTGTGTCAAACGAGACAGTTGAACAATTTCTTCGTAATCTACAATCTCGTGAAAATGCGTCGCGAAAATATACGACGATTTCTTTTTGTCAAGTTCTACCAAACCAGCAACAAAAATACTCAGCGCGGACTCCATTTCTGTGCCCGAGCACAATTCATCGCCTAATATTAAACTATTTTCATCTGCCAATTTCAATATAACACGAAGTTCACTCATTTCAACTGCAAATGTAGACAACCCTTTAAAAATATTGTCATTTCCCAAAATACGAGAAAAAATAGCGGTGTATGGTTTAAATACAAACGACGAGCACGGTACATACATGCCGGTCTGGGCCATTATAACCGATACACCAATTGCACGAATAAGAGACGTTTTGCCAACCGCGTTGGTTCCATACAATAAAATTCCGTCACCGCCGCTATCCGTACGTCCAATAACAACATCGTTCGGCACATATATTTCATCTTGTTGTAAATGTTCAATTAAACAATGTCGCATGTTCACTGCACATACACCCGATTTTGTAGCAGCATAATCTATAACCGGTCTACAGTAATTATATTTCTTTGCTATATACGATTTAGTTGTCAGCACATCGAGTTTCGCTACATATGTGGATATGTGTTCTAATGAATCCAGATAAACATCTTCCAACTTTGATAACACTTGTATATAAGACTCAGCGATTAACTTATTCAATAGGCCTTTATAATGTAAAATCGTTTTACAAATTTCGGTTAATTCTGGAAAAGTGATTTCCAGGTTCGTGCCAGACGCCTTTACAAATTTCACATCATCTGCATTAAACGAGAATTTGTCGTCAATTCGTACAATTCGGTCGTTCTTTGAAATAGAAGACAGATTTTGTTTAAGAATCAATGACCGTTTCGATGTAATAAGCAGCCCCAATCCAGACTTTTCCGTCTCGTGAATCTTGACATATTCAGTGTCGGTCGGTGATTGCTCAGTTGATTTAACAATGCCATTAAAAATACTATAAATAGCATTAAAGTATGCTTGTGATTTATTGTACTTTTCCATGACTTCATCCAACTCTGTTGAAACGCCAGGTTGAATAATCGACGCTGGAAATGTATTCATGGAATTCACCGAGTGGCATTGGTCCAATATAAAATGTTTATCCATAAATGTCATAATTTCGGTGATTTTTTTGTCCATTACGGAACCACATTTATTAGGTTCTCCATTCTCTAAAAAAGATTCACATAAATATTGTAAAATTCCGGCGTCTTCATATAAACACGTATTCATTTGTTGTACTCTATCCAATGATGTATACAAAAGATATATCGAACTTGGATAAATCGTCTTTACAACGATTTGTCTGCATATTTTATCAATATCTCGCAATTTTGAAAGCTGTTTTCGAAAAGAATCGACCATATCATAATGTTCTCCATCGGTAATGTTCGCAATCATCGAATATTCTTTCGACAACCATTTCTCATCAAATGTCGGGTTAGTCAATTGATGTTGAAATAATCTGCGACCCATTGGCGAATTGCACTTGTTTAACAGGGACATAATCGACGATAATTTCCCCATTTTCTTGTTCTCGGCTGACATGTCGCCAATAATATTTAATTGTAATAAAGTGTGATTTGGCAATATAACTCGCTTCGATGTATTATTAAATTCGGGTAAACAAATTCGACGCACCAACGTTGGATTGTGTTCCTGAATGAAATTTAGCAAATAACAAAACGACTGTGTCGCCAAAATATGTTCTTGAAATTCTTTGCAAATGTCAAACGTATCTTCCTTATAAAAGAACGACAACACTTCCTTCAAATATCGTTGTTGAGTGCACCGCATTATTTTTTCATTTTTCAAATCAGTCGAATCGATTAAATGAACGACGCTAGTGTGAATGCCTGCATATTGGGTAATCGATTGAATTGTGGGTTTGTCAAACGGCGATATAATGATGATTTCACTAGGACTGTATATCGAAATGAACCGTTCCAGTTCATCAAACGTAGTAACATTCATATAAAAGGGAGTTTCATGCTGAAAAATATACGATTGACCTGTGAAAATATTCACAACAGAAACTCCATAGACCATCGTATCTTTGGACTGAACCGACTTGGCAAACGGTTTATATAATTCAAACCAAATAGTCATAATATTATTGGAAATAGCATTATTGCTATCAGTTTCACAAGAGATAAATGTGCCAGGCGAATATACTTTATCCAATACTCGCCTGATTAATTTGCCGTCTTTTTCTTGGACAAACACAGGAACAGTATACCCGTTCTCGGTAAGTTTTGTGATATATTTATCAATAGTAAAGTCGCGAAATCCCGCCATAACAATTGTACCGTTCTCGTATGATTGTGTTTTCGCCGAAATGTTAAGTTGACAGATTTCTGCAAAATGTGCGATTTGACTACGCACAATATCGTCTCCGTCGGCCAGTTTTATTCCATATACCTCAAAGAATGCACCCACCTGCATCAATACCACACTATGCTTGCCGTATTTTGTTTGATATTCTTCTGTATATTTAAAATATTCACCATATATTGACTTTGTATCCGTATCCATTCCTAATGTTCTCGAAGTTAATTAATATATCAAGAATTGTTTATGTTATTATATTAATCACTTTTTGTAAAATTGACATATTTTTATCCAAAAAAATATCTCAATAGAATGTAAAACAATGGTTAAAATTGGGATAAATATAACAATCGATGATGATGACGATGATGGATATGGATATTATTGTGACCCTGGCAAAATAGAATACACCTACATGCGCCCACGCATAAATCCACGAACTGGATATGTGCAGTACTATAACTTTGACAATCCCAACGAAACAATATGCGAAGAAGATATGAATGATATTGAACATATGTTTGAAGACGAGCATGATTATTCACATAAGGGATTAACTGACAAAATGAATTCATATACGTCAATGTTCATATATGGTTGTATAATAGTCGTAACATTCTCTGTAACAACTTCGCTAGTACACTACAAAATCTTATGACTTATTTCTCGGTATCGTGCAAAAAGTTATACAATAAATTATCGGGATTATGGTTTTGGATTTCACCACACATTAACATGGCTGTTTCATACATTTTGCGCAATACGTCGTTCGGGGTGATTGCACCCACACGAATGAACCCATGTTTTATCAAATATTTACGTATTTCATGAATAGGGGTTTGCTTGATGAGGTGGGTTTTGGTCGAGATATTGTTTCGTATTGTTTTATTCGATACTAAAACAGATACTTTTGGCATTATTTTCGACCGACCAATCTTATACGTTCGACGTATTGTTTTTTTTCGTTTCATTTTCTTAGGCTTTACCTTATTGCGGTTCATATTTTCTAATTTAGTTTGAATTTGGCTTGACTGTATGGCATTTTTCATGATTGTACTTATATTCGGTTTATCTGGGACCATATTTGTACCCGGACCATTGGCAACATTTACATTAGGATTTATATTATTCACAGCCATATTTGATGCCATTGTATTTCCGCCTACATATTCTCCAGGCACATTTTTTCGGGTTTGATTCATTAAATTACGATATGTGGGTAACGTGCCATTTTTCAGACAGCCGTATTTGGGTGCGGGTAATATTTGCGTATTAATGGTGGCAGTTGGACTAGATGCGGTTGTGTAGACATTATTTGTCACATCCTGCAATCCGGAAATACTCGCCGGCTGCATTACGGGTGGTGAACGCATCGGTGGTAATTGTTTTAGTGTATGATTTTTAAGACCTGCATTTTTCGTAACGGTTTCTTGCAAATTCTTAAAATATTCCTTGGCATTATCAAAATCATTTTTAAAAGCAGAAACATCGGTTTGACTCGTGCTAGGCTTTGATGTAGTATCGAATTTTTGTTTATATTGGGTCTCTTGGTGTTTTCGCATCATATTTATGATGGACCGTTTTTTCAATGAACTATTGTTAACAGGTTTTGCCGCAGTCTTCATTTTAATTTTAGGTTCAGTATTAGGGTTATCCCGTTTTTTTCGCGTAGTATTATTATTCGAAAATGAAAAAAGGTTCGGGTCTATTGCTAATATTTTTTTATCACTCATACTTAAAATGTGGTTAGTTATATTATATCTACATCTTACGAAAATAATAATAAGGTTGTTATTATTTTCCTAAATCTCAATAATCATATATTACACATAAATGTTTTGTAAATAATCTGGAACCGCCTCTTTCTTTTTATTGGTTTCGAAAACATCAAAAGCGCACGTTAAATCGTCAATAGTAATCTTTTTACGCAGGTCTGTCGGCTTTCCGTATATACGGCGACTATGATGAATTTTCGCATATGTAAAGAGCTGCTCCATATCTCTACCATAATGAACAAACTTCTTATGGTTACGAGTAAACCATGTACGTAATATATGCGTGTCAATATTCAAATTCCATCCATTATCTGCTATTTTTTTCTCAAATATCCGCATCAATTCGTCTGCAGTGTATGGGTCCATACGAAATTTCCAAATAAATCTGGATTCCAATCCGCGGTTTACTTTAAAGAACGTCCCTTTTAAATCGTCTTCGTATCCTGCAATAATCACCATCAAATCCGTCTTATGGTCACTTAACGCCTCACATAGTGTGTCTAAACACTCTTTCGAAAAGCTGTCATTGCCGTCTTGTGCTGCGAGTGAATATGCTTCATCTATAAATAACACACCTCCTATACATTCTGTTACAACCTTATTGGTTTTGATTGCGGTTTGTCCCAAATACCCTGCAATCAAATCGCTACGAGTTACCTTCTTAAAGACGTTGTTTTTCAAAATTCCAACTTTCGAATACATTTTGCCGATAAGTTTGGCAATTTCGGTTTTACCTGTTCCTGGCGGACCGCATATAACAGTGTGCTTAAAGTCCCCGTTGCCAGCATCGCCAGTGCCCAGGTTTTGTATAAAATATAAGAGCTGGTTCATAACGGCAGTTTTTATGCTGTCCATACCAATCATATCATTTAACAATGTCATCTCTTCTTTGATAGCATGCAATGACTTCAAATCGATATTGTATTGTGTGTCGGCGTCATATTCATGGGTGTTAATGATATGCAATAAGTCCACTAGACATTTAACGTCGGTTTCTATGTTGACCGTTTTGGTTTTTACACAAATATGTTCTACGTGCGGTAAAGCTGACGCATGAGGTGGCGCATGTGCGGTGAGCGGTTTATAATCGAGGTCGTGTAGTGGCGGTAAAATACCGCCCAATGGATTCGATATATTAGCCAAGTTTGCATCAAATGATAAGTATACATCCGGTGGTGGTCCATATTTACGATGAAACTGTCTATTAATATTGGAAGTTAGTCGGGTACAATCTTCTAATGTGAGTTCAGATTTATTACAATATCCATCCAAATAATGAATGAATTTCTTTGACCGATGCATGGATATATGTACTTATTACGGTTCCTTTTATCTACATTCGATAAATTAGTTATAGATGAAAAATTGAAAATACCGACTGCAACAAATCAATTACAAATATATTAACGAAATATGTCGTATGAAATGAAATCCGCGAGCCATAACCACATAACAACCGCCCAGCCCATGCCAACTGCCGCGCCTGCAAATGCAAGAAAGTTGAAACTGCGAACACCCGCACTCAACAACGAAACGCAAGCACTTAAATCGGTTATAGAGACGGAGGCGTATGTGGAAGAGCATGCAAAGTCGATTGCTGCTGCAATGACCAAGGTGGAACAAAATATTTTAGGACATTTGGGTCAATATGTCGAAGAACCGTACCAAATTATTGAATCGTATTTTGAAGGGAAACATTTGGACCGTTTGGTTCGACATCAAATCGAGTCATACAACAACTTTGTGAATTACCAGATTCAGCGCACAATTGACATGTTTAATCCAGTAAAAATACACTCTGATAATGATTATATTACTGAAAAACAACTATATATGTTAGAATGTTTTGTTACATTTAACAATTTCAAGCTGTATCCGCCACAAATACACGAAAACAATGGTGCGACCAAGATTATGTTACCACAAGAAGCGAAACTTCGCAACTTTACATATGCATCCACAATGACGGTCGACATTGATATTGAATATGTTGTTCGCAATACAGAATGCATGGATACGCCGAGAATTATTAAACGAACGATGCCCAAAATCAACATTGGTAAAATGCCAATCATGTTGAAGTCGTCGATTTGCGTGTTGAACCAAAACAACAATTTTACCAATTCACAGCTAACTGGCGAATGCAATATGGACTGTGGTGGGTACTTTATTATCAAGGGCTCTGAAAAGACGGTATTGGGACAGGAGCGCGCGGCCGAAAACCGGATATATTGTTTCAATAGCAAGAAATCTACAAAGTGGTCATGGACCGCGGAAATCAAATCGGTCCCGGATTTCAAATGTATCTCCCCCAAGCAAGTTGAGATGATGATTTCGTCAAAGAACAACGGTTTTGGTCACGGTATATACGTAAATATTCCGCGTATTAAGCAGCCGATTGAACTATTCATCTTATTCCGCGCAATTGGTATTATTACCGACAAGGATATTTGCAAACATATTCTATTGGACCTAGATGACAAGGACTCCGCAATATGTCTACAACGACTCCATGCGTCCATTGTCGACGCGAATGACTATTTAACGCAGGAAGACGCAATCAAATACATTACTACATATGCGTTATATACTCCTATAAATATGGACAAAGAAACCGGCTTAATAAAGAAGCGCGAGTTTACTGTAGATATATTAGAAAATGACCTGTTTCCTCATTGCAAAACACAAAACCAAAAAGTCTATTTGCTTGGATATATGGCGGCCAAGTTGATTAGTGCCAGTTTGGACTGGATTTCGGCAGACGACCGCGATTCATATCTTAACAAACGAGTTGAACTTACCGGTACGCTTCTCAATAATCTGTTCCGTAATTATTTCAATAAACTGGTAAAAGAAATGCAAAAACAAGTGGTCCGTGAAATCAACACTGGTTCATGGCGTTCAAGTGAAGATTACGGCAATATCATCAACATGACAAACATTTACAAAATTATGAAATCGACCACCATCGAGAATGGCATCAACCGTGCACTTTCTACCGGCGATTTTAGTATTAAACAGTCAAATAGTAGCAAGGTGGGTGTCGCACAAGTATTGAACCGATTAACATATGTTTCCAGTTTAAGTCATCTTCGTCGCATCAACACTCCTCTAGAAAAAAGCGGCGAGCTAATTGCGCCGCGCAAGTTGCACAACACTACGTGGGGGTTTTTATGTCCTGCGGAAACTCCGGAAGGCCAATCCATTGGTGTAGTGAAAAACATCAGCTACATGGCTCACATTACTATTCCTACAAATAGTTCGGCGCTATATGAATATGTCAAGCCGTTTATCGTGTCATTTGACGACATTGCCGACCCCAACGAATTGTATGGTAAAGTAAAGGTATTCGTGAACGGCGCGTGGCAGGGCATTACAAACGTGCCCGATGAGCTGTATAAAGATTTAAAGCAGAAAAAATATACAGGTATTATCAACATATACACGTCTATTATTTTCGACTATAAAACTCTCGAAATTCGTGTTTGCAGTGACGGTGGCAGATTAACTCGGCCCGTACTACGTGTTAGAGATAATAAGGCCTTAATCACTAGCGATATTATCAATTCATTGGTTGACCGCAAGCTCACATGGAACGATTTGCTTACCAACTGCAATATTGACGAGGCAGTTGTCGAGTATATCGACCCGGAGGAGCAAAACCATGCAATGATTGCTATGAAATCAAAGGATTCTTATCTGCAACCGACGAGTGGCCATTTCGATTACACTCATTGTGAAATTCACCCAAGTACTATATTTGGGGTGTTGGCGTCATGTGTACCGTTCCCGGATCATAACCAAGCCCCCAGAAACACTTACCAATGCGCGATGGGTAAGCAAGCGATGGGTGTCTACGCGACAAATTACGATCAGAGAATGGACAAAACTGCGTATGTTCTTAATTATCCATCTCGCCCGCTTGTAGACACTCGCATTATGAACTTCTTGCACCTCAATAAGATTCCATCGGGCACACAAATACATGTGGCGATTATGAGTCATACTGGATACAATCAGGAAGATAGTGTATTAGTTAACAAGTCGTCGATTGACCGCGGGTTATTCCTCGCAACTATATATCACACAGAAAAAGACGAAGACAAAAACATTATTCGCGATGAAATCATTCGTTGCAAACCAGACCCGGCAAAAACAAAGGGCATTAAGTTTGGCAATTACGACAAATTAAACGCGGATGGGTTTCTTCCTGTAAACGAACGCGTGGAGAATCGCGATGTTATTATTGCAAAGATTGTGCCGATTAAAGAAAACCGTAATGACCCGACCAAGACGGTAAAATACGAAGACCAAAGTAAGACATATCGCACAACCGAAGACACATATGTGGATAAAAATTTTACTGGACGTAACGGCGATGGATACAATTTCGCGAAAGTCCGTATGCGCGTATTGCGCAAGCCCACATTTGGTGACAAGTTTTCGAGTAGGCATGGTCAGAAGGGTACTGCTGGAAATATCATTCCTGAATGTGATATGCCATTCACCGCTTCCGGCCTTCGTCCAGACATTATCATTAATCCACATGCAATTCCATCGAGAATGACGATTGGGCAATTGAAAGAAACGCTTCTCGGTAAAGTATTATTGCAGCTAGGAATGTTCGGTGACGGAACCAGTTTTGGCAATCTGGACGTAAAGACAATTTCGGCCGAGTTGTTAAAGCTTGGATATGAAAGCTACGGCAATGAACTTATGTATAATGGGCTTACTGGCGAACAACTGGAAACGAATATATTCATTGGCCCTGTCTTTTATCAAAGATTAAAGCACATGGTAAGTGATAAGCAACACAGTCGTTCGATTGGACCTATGGTAAACTTAACTCGACAACCGGCTGAAGGTAGAAGTCGCGATGGTGGGTTCCGTATAGGTGAGATGGAGCGAGATGTAATGATTGCTCATGGAATGACTCGATTCTGTAAAGAACGGATGTATGATGTATCGGATAAATATAACGTACACGTATGTAAAAAATGCGGAATGATTGCATCGTACAATGATGGTAAGCAAAGCAAACTACATACAAGTGGCGACTTTTCCATACATTTCTGCAAAACATGCGACAACCGAACCGATTTTGCAAAGGTCGATATTCCATATGCATACAAACTCATGTCGCAAGAACTACAAACTATTAATATTGTACCTAGAATCATAACTGAATAAAAAATTACAAACATTGGTTATATTTCAATAATACATGTTGCGCAAACTACTGTTATGAGTTTATATTTACTGTATTTTTTTCACACAGCATATCTAGGTGTAGTTTCATTATTATCGTCACATACTGTATAATGCCTAAGTGTAATTGCTCTCAACGTGCTAGTCGTTCTTCGACAAAATGTGATTCGAACCGCGAAGAAAAGTGCAAATGTAGCCCGAAACGTAGCCAAAAACGTAGCCCTAAATGCAAGCCGTCTGCATGTGAATGCAACAAATGCAAGCCGACCGTTTGTGAATGCAACAAATGCAAGCCGACCGTTTGTGAATGCAACAAATGCATGCAATATGTAAAACCTGTATGTAAATGCAAGGACTATGCAAATAATGATAATAATGACCATAATGACAGTGATAACGAATCTGACGGCAATACACAATCTCATCAATTCATAATAACTGTAAAAACTACTAACTAAAAGATTTGTGATATATTACTCCATTTGTAATTATTGCAATCACACTGTGTTTATTTGCAATGCATGCACCATGATATTTTTTTTGTATCCGTTTAATTATTTAATACATATATATAATTAAACTTATATGCCCAAATCTTGCTACCAAAGTGACGAGTCAAGTGAAGACTGTGAAGAGTCGTGTTCAACACCACCTAGCTGCAACAAGCCATGCAAACAGAGCTCAAAGAAGAGCTGTCGTAAATCGGTGAAGTTAGGCAAATCCGGTCGAGATGGAAAGGATGGTCGCGATGGTTGCGATGGAAAAGACGGAAAAGACGGCGAAGATGGAAAAGATGGCAAGCATGGTCGCGATGGTAAAGACGGCAAGAATGGAGAAGATGGGCACAATGGAGAAGATGGCCGTGATGGAAAGGATGGAAAAGATGGCGAAGATGGACGTGATGGCCGAGACGGAAAAGATGGAAAAGACGGCGAAGATGGACGTGATGGCCGAGACGGGTGTGACGGCGAAGATGGATGTGACGGCGAAGATGGATGTGACGGATGCACTGGACCCCCTGGCCCACCTGGTCCAACTGGACCCAAAGGCTGTTCTGGTCCACCTGGTCCAACTGGACCCAAAGGTTGTCATGGGTCAATTGGACCCAAAGGGTGTGATGGCGATACTGGCCCGACAGGACCAACCGGGCCAACTGGCCCGATGGGACACAAGGGTTGCACTGGAGATACTGGACCAACTGGACCGACTGGCTGCCGTGGCGATACTGGCCCGACAGGACCCAAGGGATGTCAAGGCGATACCGGAGAAAAAGGATGTCGTGGACATAAGGGCGATACGGGTGAGAAAGGTGAGAAAGGTGAGAAAGGTGAGAAAGGTGAGAAAGGTGAGAAAGGTGAGAAAGGTGAGAAAGGTGAGAAAGGTGAGAAGGGTGAGAAAGGTGAGAAAGGTGAGAAAGGTGAGAAAGGTGAGAAGGGGGAGGAAGGCGAACAAGGTGAGAAGGGTGAGAAAGGCAAAGATGGCAAAGAAGGTGAGAAAGGCGAGAAAGGTGAGAAGGGGGAGGATGGCGAGAAAGGCGAGAAAGGCGAGAAAGGCGAGAAAGGCGAGAAAGGCGAGAAAGGTGAGAAGGGGGAGGATGGCAAAGATGGCAAAGATGGCGAGAAAGGCGAGAAAGGCGAGAAAGGGGATGATGGCAAAGATGGTGAGAAGGGGGAGGAAGGTGAGGATGGCAAAGATGGCAAAGATGGCAAAGATGGAGAAGATGGCGAGAAGGGTGAGAAGGGTGAGAAGGGTGAGAAGGGTGAGAAGGGTGAGAAGGGTGAGAAGGGTGAGAAGGGCGAGGAAGGTGAAACCGGACCGACTGGTGCACCTGGTACAAACGCAGTTGTAAATTTTGCAGATTTTTACGGATTGATGAGCGGGGTACCTGGTATTATAAACGACAACCCAGATGCGATTTTACCCGGAGAATCAATTCATTTTCCATCGCCTATAATAAACACTTATGGTTCTATCCAGCGCGTTGTTGGTAGTTCAACACAATTTGTATTACCACCTGGCGGCGTATATGAAATAACATTCCAGGTCCCCGTAAGCAATACAGGTGAATTGGTTGTCGTATTAAATGGCATCGAATTATTATATACAGTTGTTGGCAAACCAGGTAGCGGAGTAATTGTTGGCATGAGTATAGTGGCGACCCCATTAATCGGTAATTCTATAATCTCTATTAGTAACCCACTAACCGCGATCGTGGGTGGATTACAGGTAGACAACGCAACTGGTGCACTTACACTCCCATTATCGTGTCATTTGATAATAAAACAACTAAAATAAAAATGTATTTATGAGAGAAGAAAGTAAGAGATTGGATGGTATGGGAACCCTATAACCCATATACGTAATCTAAATTATGTAACAACGATACTTTCTTTTCGATTTCAACAATATCTATTATTTTCTTATATTTTGCAGGATTCGCACATATATCAGTTAATAACTTCATGTCGTTCTCAACAATCCCTGTTAAATGAACAACTTTCTCCGGAAAATACGTATCAATATTTTTACACCCCAAATAAACCGGTGTTGTATTTGTTAACAACGCATTTATTATTTTTTCACTGAAATAATGATTGCTTTGCACATTTTCAATGCAAATATGAAACTCATATCCATCATATGGTTCGTACTTTTCAAAAGTTCCCTTTATTCGCGGTTCCCCCTGTTTATATATATCAAATATGCATCCGCGTCCATAAATATCAATCGGCAAATCCGTACTCAATATTGCATTGGCTAGTTCATGACGATATCTATGACCAGGTTGATGAGCTTTTTGACTTATCATTAATGACATGCAAGTCGTTTTCGGGCGCAACCCCGGTAACGGCGAATTATATGTCAAGAAACAATTGCCCTCAACAAACGGAGCAGGCAGTCCATTCGTATCCCCTATATAATATTTATGAATATACTGTTTTGCATATTCAACAAATTTATTTGTTAGACCGAGATATACAACTGGTTCATATGCAAACCCAATAACATTTTCTTTTGG
>Ga0164293_10003733_pt1 | contig 13016 bp, 14 predicted proteins | sample GEODES118metaG_FD_111487 | JGI IMG/M metagenome (GOLD analysis project Ga0164293, IMG submission 111487) | Eutrophic lake water microbial communities from Lake Mendota, Wisconsin, USA - GEODES118 metaG | ecosystem: Environmental > Aquatic > Freshwater > Lake | place: USA: Lake Mendota... | reverse complement strand
TTGCCGACGCATCAAGCTCCGGCGGCGATCCTGTCATCATGATGACGCTTCGCGACGCGCAGCAGGTTCAGTCTCAACTGGAGCCCTCTGCCGTGCGACGCGAGGTGGCCCGAAATCCGGCCGCGACTCCGGCCGCGAGCCTTGTCAATGCGATCATTGTCAGGTTGGAGCCGCACAGTTCGGCTGAGCACGTCATCGAGTCCGTCAAGCGCTGGAAGCATCTGGGCGCACTGTCGACAGCTGATCAGGAAGCGATCCTGACGCGCTCGGTCATCGAACGGGCCCGGCGGCAGATCGGCCTGTTCGCCGGCATTCTTCTGGTCGTCACGACCGTCGTGATCGGCCTGATCGTCTACACGATGACGATGGACAAGAAAAAGGCCATCGCAACACTCAAACTGATCGGCGCGCCGGATCGCACCATCATCCTGCTGATCATCCAGCAGGCGCTGGCCATGGGGGTGCTGGGCTTTGTGGTGGGTGCAACTCTGATCCGGCTGGCACAGGACAGTTTTCCGCGTCGGCTTGTCTTCGAGACAACGGACACCATCGCCTTGTTCGGCATCATTGTCGTTGTATGCCTTCTCGCCAGCATGTTTGGCGTACGTTCGGCGCTCAGGATCGACCCCGCCTCGGCGCTTGGCGGCTGACATGACCGAAGAACCGAGACTGGTCATCGAGATTTCGCGACTGAGCAAAAGCTTCGGCAGCGGCGCTTCGAAGGTGCTCGCGCTTAGCGACATCAGCCTCAGCGTCCGAACGGGCGAGGTGATTGGCCTGATCGGACCGTCGGGTTCAGGCAAAAGCACGCTGCTGAACTGCCTGGGCTGCATCATCGAGCCTGATTCAGGCGAAATGAAACTGGATGGGCGAGCGATCTATCAGGACCGCTGGTTGGAAAGCGATCTGCGGCGTCTGAGGCTGGAGACCATCGGCTTCATCTTCCAGTCCCATAATCTGCTTCCGTTTCTGAGCGCCTGGGAAAACGTTGCCCTGGTGCGCACTCTTGCTGGCGAGCCGCTGGCCAAGGCCAGGCTGCGCGCCATGGAATTGCTCGGCTATCTTCAGGTCGATCATCGCGCCCTGGCGCTGCCGGCAAAACTGTCTGGGGGCGAGGCCCAGCGGGTCGCCATTGCGAGGGCCCTCGCCAACGAGCCGCGCATCATTCTGGCCGATGAACCGACGGCGGCGCTCGACTCCGAGCGCGCTGGCATCGTGATTGATCTGCTGAAGAAGGTAGCTGTCGAACGGCAGGCTGCGGTCGTTGTCGTCACCCACGACGAGAAGATCTTCTCGCGTCTCGATCGGATCATTCGTCTGCGCGATGGAAAGATCGAGGACCACTCACTGGAGGGAATGGCACCCCAAAGCCTGGTCAGTTGACAGGCGTGTCCGGCGAGATGTGCCAGTTGGACAGTTTCGCATGTCAGCCAGCGTGACCCGGCGACATTGCAGCAATCGGCGGCCGGAATGACTCTGCCAGCAGGTGCTCGGATACAGGAAGGAGCTGCCATGACTTCAATGACAAACGGTCGAGGCCGGGCGTTCTGGGACCGCTTCGCCGATCGCTATGCCGCCCGCCAGATCAAGGACGTTGCGGCCTATGAGGCCTTGATCACCGATGCCGCTTCGCGTCTCACGGCGGGCGATACGGTGCTGGAGTTGGGTTGCGGGACGGGAAGCATTGCGATCCGGTTGGCACCTTTCGTGTCGCGCTACATCGCCACGGATTTCTCACCCGAGATGATCCGGATTTCCAGCGCGAAGCCCGCACCGGTCAATCTCGCATTCGAAGTCGCCGATGCAGCGACGAGTTTTTCGTCCGGCCCCTTTGATGCGATCTGCGCCTTCAATGTGCTTCATCTTGTGGACGATCCAGCGCGTCTGCTCGCCGAAATTCACGCGCATCTGAAGCCCGGTGGCCTGCTCATCAGCAAGACATGGTGTTTTGCCGAAGTGAGTTGGCCACTCCGGTCGCTTTTCCGCACCTTGGGGTTCGTTGGCCTGTTTCCGCCAGCGCACAGGCTGACCGTCGTTGCCCTGCGTGACATGATGCTGTCTGCGGGCCTTGAGATCGTAGAACAGCGCGTGCTGGGAGCCTACCCGCAAAACCCCTTCATTATCGCTCGGAAGCCAATCCAAACTCATGGTCTGACTCCGGCGCTTCGAACCCTATCCCGGTGATTGTGAACCGGCACGCCATTTCGCGCCCGATCGGCCCAGAAGGCTGACCCTACCCAAATTCCGATAAACAGATGATGTTATGCAGCAATCTGCGGGAGCGCCGGGGTCATCGTTGGATGCCTGATGGGATCAAACTCCGAGGCCGATTCACGCGCTGACCCAATCGCTGGCGCGAGAATAAGGGCCCAAGGGCATCCATGTCGTGTATGTCATCCTCGATGGTATTCTCACTAGCGAGACCAGCCGGAGCAGACGCGGGTTGGATGAAGGCCGCATGATGAAACTGGACCAGGTAGCCGATGCCTATCTCCATCTGGCATCCCAGCCGCGATCAGCCTTGACCTTTGAACTGGATTTCGGGCCGATGGGCGAGGCTTTCTAGTGGAAACCGATATCCTCATCGTTGGTGGCGGCCTCGCGGGGCTTTCGCTCGCTGCAACACTCGAAGCCGAAGGGCGGAACTGGCTCCTGCTGGAGGCTCAAACGACCCTCGGCGGGCGCATCCGCTCACTGGAAATCGGCGCCGCGCGATTTGATCTTGGCCCTGCATGGTTCTGGCCAGGGCAGCCGCGAATGGCAGCTTTGGTCAGGCGGCTGGGGATCAGAGTTTTCGAGCAATTCAGTGCCGGTGCGCAGGTCTTCGAAGACCGCGCTGGGTTGGTGCATGTCCATCAAGGTTATGCCTCGATGAGCGGGTCTTTGCGCGTCGAAGGCGGAATGGAATCGCTGATCCTAGGATTGGCAAACGCCTTGCCGGCCGACAGAATGCGGACGGACGAGGCTGTTACCCTATTGCGGCAGACTGGTTCATGCGTTGTAGCCTGTCACAAGACTGGTGCGATTTCAGCGCACCGGGTCGTTCTTGCACTTCCACCACGCGTTGCAGCTGAAACCATACGCTGCGAACCCGCCCTTCCCGAAGCCGCAATGGCTGCAATGGCGGCCGTTCCCACCTGGATGGCGGGGCAGGCAAAGATTCTGGCTGTTTACGACAAGCCCCTTTGGCGCGATGCCGGACTGTCCGGCGATGCTGCCAGCCAGCGCGGGCCGATGGTTGAGATGCACGATGCTTCCCCAGCTACCGGGGGGCCTTACGCAATCTTCGGATTTGTCGGGCTGCCGGCTACAACGCGTGCCTTGCGTAAGGCAGACGTCATCATCGCGGCCCGTCTACAGCTGGTTTCGCTCTTCGGCCCCGCTATGGCCGACCCGCTTTCAATAGAGATGATGGATTGGGCGCATGAACCACAGATAGCGACGCGGCTGGATCAAGCGCCACCATCGTACCATCCAAGCTATGGACTGCCGGCTGCACTCCGTGACGTGTGGAATGGGAAGCTTTTGTTCGGGTCGACCGAAATGGCGAGTGAATTCGGTGGCTATCTTGAGGGCGCGCTCGAAGCAGCGGAAGGGACAAGTGCGGAACTTCGCGCGCACTCAGCAGGATCGAGGTGCCCCTGAGACCGCTTTGCGCCTTCCCCGATGTCCGCTTTTGGGGCGCTTCATGCTTGCGCTGATCGACCGAAAATGAGGGCGCGAAGCAGACTTCGGCCGCTTCGTCCGCGAAATGCCCGATTGCGGAATGTCGGGTCTCTACTCGGTCGGCGGCGATGCGCGTGACATCCTAAACGATGGCTGGGATCTGCTCATGGTGGCGCACCCGCCCTGCACGCGCCTGGGCAACAGCGGCATGCGCTGGCTCGACGAGCGCAATCTCTGGGCCGATATGGACGAAGCTGCGGCGCTGTTCTCCGCATTCAGGAATGCGCCGGCTTCGCGCATCGCGGTCGAAAACCCGGTGATGCACCGCCACGCCAAGGCGCATCGCGAGTTGTCAGCCGCCCGCGCAGAGCGTGCAACCCTGGCAATTCGGCCACGGCGAGACGAAGCGCACCTGCCTCTGGCTGCGCGACCTGCCGCCCCTCACTCCCGCGAAGATGGCCGCGAGCCGCGCGTGCACCGCATGCCGCCCGGCCCCGACCGATGACGCGAGTGCAGCCGCTTCTTCTGGCATAGCCGAAGCCATGGCCGACCAATGGGCGGCCTCGCAGACGAAAGGAACGCAGCGTGACGAGCACAGACAAGATTCTGGAGATTCTGGCTTACCGTCTGAACAGCGTCAGGATGATGAGATATGCCATTGACCTCAGGACCCGGTGGATCAACGCGCCAAATATCGCTGTCGAGATCGACGGCAAACTGGCCATAGAGGGCAACTTGAACGCGATAACCGGACCAATGATGGACGGAGGAATCATCCACTGCCGCGCTTTGATTGAATTTCTTGGCATCAAGCTAGAGACTGGTGCGCTCGCGCAGCGGAAGGGAAAACGCAGGGAAAAAGACGACGACATCGGGATCGAGATGTTCAGCCCACTTCGCCTGCTGACCCCGGAAGACATCATGGCGAGCCATAGCGGCGATTTCGGCGAAGCCGGGGCGGCGCTGATCTATGTGCTCAGGGTTGCAAGCAAGGGCTTGGCCCACACAACCAGCACGCTCCTGTCCGACAAACCGGGCAAAAAGAACCTGCTGATCGCCAGCAAACTGGTCGAAGACACCATGACACAACATTTCTACGGGCGCCTCGACCGCCCGGCGCCACAGTCGTGGGTTGCCACGACACCAATGGTAACTCGCGAATGACCCGCTGCGCCGAGATCGCCGCGCGGCTTCCCATCGTCGTCGGGCTCAAGATCCCGGAGGCGGCGGCCGCTGTCGGCGTCTCGGAGGTGCATTTCAGGAAGATGCAGCGCAAGGGACGCATGCCACGCCCGCGCTCGGTGGGCGGCGTACCGATCATTGATGTGGCAGAACTGGAGCAGGCGTTCAGGGCCTTACCCCACGAGGGCGTAGAGGCAGCGCTTGACGAGGCGTGGAGTGGGGCGACACCATGACGCCCTTGAAGATCGATCTGGATTATCTCGTCGAGGAACGGACCCGCCACGGGTCCATGGTAGTCTATGTGCGCCGTCCGGCTGGCAAGGGCCGCCCCGGCAAGCGCCTACGGATCCTTGCGCCGGTGGGCACGCCGGCATTCTTCGAGCAATACCTCGCGGCCGTGAAAGCGCTGTTCGATCCGGCCCTCGTGCCGCCACCAGTGCCGAACAGCAAGGCAGCCGCACAGCAGGCAAAGCCGAAGCCGAACACCCTCGGCTGGCTGATCGATCGCTATCTGGCCGAGAGCGCGGACTTCGCAACGATGGCCCGCATGGGCAAGGTGCGGCGTGACCGCATCCTGTCAGACCTCAAGGCCAGACTGGGCGACAGGCCGATGCTTATGCCCGCCGACAGGATCGAGGCCGGGCTGTCAAAGCGCAGCGCGCAGCCGGGCGCGGCGAACGAATGGCTTAAATCCATCAAGGCGCTCTATAGCTGGGCGGTCAAGGTCCGGATCTGCAAGGACAACCCGGCCGCCTCGATCAGCAAGATCCGCGTGGTCACCGACGGCCACCACACGTGGAGCGTGGACGAGATCGCCGCCTGGGTGCACCGGCATCCGCCCGGCACCATGGCCTACCGGGCTTTGATGGTGCTTTTGTTCACGGGGCTCAGGCGCGAGGATGCCACGCGCTTTGGCCGGCAGCACGTGCGCGAGGGCGTGGTGCGCTTCCGCACCGGAAAGACCAAGGCCGAACTGGTGACCTCGCTGGCATGGCCGCTGGCTGATGCGCTGGCCACGGCGCCGGAAACGGGCGAACTGGCATGGCTTGTTTCGGGTACCGGCAAGGCCTTCGCCAGCGGCGCCGCCTTCGGCAACTGGTTCAAGGACAGGGCGCGCGAGGCCGGACTGCCGCACTGCACGCCGCACGGCGTCAGGAAGGCCGCCAGCACGATCGCCGATGAGGAAGGCGCGAGCGAGGACACGCTCAACGCCATGTTCACATGGGTCAACCCGAACCAGAGCGCGACCTACACACGCAAGGCCAGCTGAATCAGGATGGCCGCCGCCGGCTTTGATCTGGTCGCCACACGGCTCGAACAGGCCGGCATCATCGCACGAACAACGAACAGGCTGGTCGCACCTGCGCCATCGGTGCGAGTTGGTGCGACAAAAACAGGGATCTAAGCCAGTGAAAACATGGAAGTATGGAAGGGAAGTGGCGCGCCCACGGGGAATCGAACCCCGGTCTCATCCGTGAAAGGGACGTGTCCTGACCGCTAGACGATGGGCGCGGGCTTGACGATGGGCCGAAGCGACCCGTGCGAAGCAGCGTGGGTATAGTGGCGGCTCAGGTTTCCGGCAAGTCCGAAAACCAGCCCAGCCTGCGGTTTTTTCCGATTGCGGTGAAACGGAAGATCCTGGCGATGGCCGGCGCGACCAGGGTCACGTCAGATCACGTCATGTCCGGGACGACTCGGCCAGATCAAGGATGCGCAGTTCGGCACGTTCGCTGCCGCCCCAGCGATCGACCGCCAGTGTCGCTGCCACATGTACCGCCTCGCCGCGCCTGGCCAGAAGCGCCTGCCCCAACGGCTGCTCGGCGGCCCGGAAGGCGACACCGCTGGCGATGCTGCCGTCGCCAGACTTAAGCCGAACACGGACATGCCCGCCAGCGCCGACAACCTGCGCATCCATGAGCCGGTGCGAGGGGAACACGAAGGTCGGTTCCGGCGAGCCGGCTCCGAAAGGACCAGCTGTTGCCAGTTCGGCCACAAGACGCGGGGTGACGCTGGCTGCCGTCAGGCTGGCGTCAATCAGGAGGCCATCGGCGGCATCAGCTGCAAGCACCTGAGCTGCGAGTTCCGGCCTGATGAAGCTGGAGAATGCAGCGAGACCACCTGGCTGCAAGGTAGCCCCTGCCGCCATGGGGTGGCCGCCACCCTTGACGATGACGCCGGCCTCGGCAGCGGCCCGGACGGCGCGGCCCAGATCGACCCCGATGACCGAGCGGCCCGAACCGGTGCCGCCGCCCGCCGCGTCGAGCGCAAAGGCGAAGGCGGGCTTGCGGAATCGTTCCTTCAGGCGCGAGGCGACGAGACCGACGATGCCCGGGTGCCATCCTGTGGAGGCCACGATGATGACCGGGGCGGGACCCTCGCGCGCCAGGGCGGCATCGGTGGCCGCGACGGCTTCCTCGACGGCGGCACGCTCGATCTCCTGACGGTCGCGGTTGAGGTCGTTGAGTTGTGCAGCGATGTCGCGCGCCGCGATGTCATCATCCAGCGTCAGCAGGCGCGCGCCGAGGGAGGCATCGCCGATGCGTCCTCCGGCATTGATGCGCGGGCCGATCAGAAAGCCGAAATGCCAGGCCTCAAGCGGCCCGGAAAGCCCGGCTACATCCATCAAGGCCGCGAGGCCGGGCCGCTCGCGGGCGCGGGCGATGGCCAGCCCCTGCCGCACGAAGGCACGGTTGAGACCGGTCAGGGATGCGACATCGGCGACGGTGGCCAGCGCCACCAGATCAAGCTCGCGCAGCAGGTCGAGCGGTGCCGCGCGGCCAACCAGCCTGAGGGCGCGCGACAAGGCCACCAGGGCCATGAACACCACGCCGGCAGCGCACAGGTGATCGAGGCCGGACAGATCGTCCTGGCGGTTGGGATTGACCAGCGCCGTGATCGGCGGCAGCGCCTCGGGGGCCTGATGGTGGTCGAGCACCAGCACATCGAGGCCAAGCCGCATGGCCTCGGCAAAAGGCTCATGGCTGGTGGTGCCGCAATCGACCGCGACCAGCAGCGTCGCGCCCTCCCCGGCAAGCATGCGGATGGCCTCGCTGTTGGGGCCGTAACCCTCGATCAGCCGGTCGGGGATGTGGATGCGGGGCCGCGCGCCGGCGGCCTCCAGATAGCGGGCCAGAAGCGCGCTTGAACAGGCGCCATCCACGTCATAGTCGCCGAAGATCGCGACCTGCTCCTGGCGCTCGATGGCCCGTTCCAGCCGCGCCACGCACGCGGCCATGTCGGTCATCGTCAGCGGATCGGGCATGAGGTCGCGCAGGCGCGGCTCAAGGAAAGCAGCGAGATGCGCGCCGTCGACCCCGCGTGCCGCCAGCACCCGCGCCAGCGTGTCGCCGAGGCCCTCGACCTGCACGAGGTTTTCGGCCAGTGCGAGGCCCGGACCATCCAGCCGGTTGCACCAGGGCCGTCCCAGCGCCGAGCGCGCAACGCCGAGAAACAGGTTCGGGGATCGGGACATGCCTTGCCTTTAGCCGATTCGGAGCATCGCCATGGCACTGATCAGCTTTCCGTCATGCGCAGACACCTGCCGCGATACCCATCATGGCCCCAAGGTGACAGCGGCACCAAGCCGGGCCATGGTGCCACCCGCCGAACGACCTGACGCAGCCGGACCAGACACCGCACCATGCTCCCCAGTCCCGATCCCCTGCCCCCGCACTGGACGCCGCAGCTGGCGGAGCCTGAACCACGTAGCCTTTGCACGGATTGCGGCGTGCCGCGGATGCCCGAGCCGAAGCGTTGCGGCAGCGCCTGCCAGTTCATCCGGCCCGACTATGCCACGCTGGAGACGAAGGTTCATGGCCGGGCGCGCAACCCGTCGCGGCCTGACCAACTGCATTTCGGCCCGTTCCGCGCCATGCACCGTGCGGCGCTGAGGCAACCGGCCGCGGGCGCATAATGGACCGGCATCACCAACCGTCTCGCCCAGCGCCCTCGGGAGACCGGCGCGGTCGTGCCGCCAAAGCCCAACGCAGCGGCTGTCTCGATCGGCAGGCCTGCAGGCCTCGGCACGATCATGCCGGTCTCCGAGAAGCGGCAATACTCCGCATGGCCGCCAACGGCCGCGCCGGGAAAGACGATGACGGCATCGCCGGGCGCGAAACGAGTGACTGCGCTGCCGATGGCGGCGACGATGCCGGTCAGTTCGGTCCCCAACACGGGGCGGCGCAAGCGCGTGACGCCGCAGAAGGCCCGCCCGAAGAGCCCCATGCCTGTCGGGCATCACTGGCCCGGAGGCGACGGTCGCCAGCCGACACCGTCGTTGCCTCGACCCGGATCAACACGTCGTGCGCACCGATCCGGGGCAAAGGGAGGTGCCGCAGCGCCAGCACGTCGGGGCCTTTATAGCCTGTCGCAACCTAGGCCTGCATCTGTGAAGGAAGCGGGGTGGCACGGGTATCACGCAGCGGTGCGGCGGTCATGACTGTCCTGATGTTTACGGCGCAAGTTGACGGAGGATCGCCTAAAACCTACGCAGTAACCATGTCAATTGCACAGACCCACCCATGCCCGCTGACACGCCGCGCCCGAGCCTGACCCGTGACAGGATCGTGGCCGCCGCCATCCGTCGCGCCGACCGCAAGGGGATGGAAAGGCTTTCAATGCGGGCCCTTGCGGGCGATCTCGGCGTCGAGGCGATGCGCTCTACAACCATGTCCGCAACAAGGAAGACCTGATCGACGGCATGGTCGAGGCGGTGCTCGGCGATGTAGCGCGCCCGCCCGCCCGCGTGGCATGATTGGCAGGGCGAGATGCGGGCCAGGGCGCAAACCATGCGGGCGGTCTTCACCGCGCACCCCTGGGCACCAGCGCTGGTTTCGGGCCACATCAATCTGGGCTCAACGACGCTGGCGATGATCGATACCATTCTGGGCTGCCTGCGCGCAGCCGGGTTCAGCTATGTGCAGGCCGACCACATCTGGAATGCGCTCGACAGCGTGACATTCGGGTTTCACCTGCTGGAACGGACATTTCCCCTCAAACCGGACCAATATGCCGAGGCCACGCGCCATTTTCTGCCGCTGATCGACCCGGGCGCCCTGCCGCATATGCACGCCCTGTCCACGATGGTGGCCGACGGCCGCCATGACGGACTGAACGATTTCGACTTCGTGCTCAATAGGATGCTGGAGGCGCTCGACGCCCTGCCCCGGCTGGACTGAAGGCCGAGCCGGCTGATGCTGAGGGCCTGTTGAGCCTATTGGCCGCGCGCGGCGCAGTAGGCGCGCAGGTCAGGGCTACGGGCCTCGACCGGGATCTGGCAGGCGGGCGAGGCCACGCCTTGCGGCGGGGATGGGACGGGCAGCAGTGCAGGCCCTAGATCGGGGCGCACCGCCTGTGGCGCGACCGGGGACACGGGCGGAATCACGCCGCCGGATGATGCATCCGGCTGCTGCGGCAAGGCACCGGGGAGACGCTGCGCCTGCGCAGGTGGGACCGTCAATGCCGCGATGGCGGCCAACATGATCGCCGCCAGCAGCGCAGGAAAGGCTGCGCCCGGTCTCAATCGAGCTTGAACTTCTCGAACTGGCGATGTTCGCCGTGGATCTTGCGGACGGTGCCTGTGATCGAGCGGTAGACGATGGTTTCGGTCTCGATCACGTCCTTGCCCATCCGGACACCGGCCAGCAGCGCGCCATCGGTGACGCCCGTGGCCGAGACGATAACGTCGCCCGAGGCCATTTCGGACATGTCATACTTCTTGACCGCATCCTTGACGCCCATCTTGAAGGCGCGGGCAGCCTTTTCCGGCGTATCGAGAATCAGCCTTCCCTGCATCTGGCCACCGACGCAGCGCAGCGCAGCAGCAGCCAGCACGCCCTCAGGGGCGCCGCCGATGCCCAGATAGATGTCGATGCCGGTCTTCTCTGGCATGGTGGTGAAGATCACGCCAGCCACGTCGCCGTCGGTGATCAGGCGGATCGATGCGCCGGTCTTGCGCACGGCGGCGATCAGCGCCTCGTGGCGCGGGCGGTCCATGATCAGCGCCGTGACTTCATGGGGCTTGCAGCCCTTGGCGCGGGCAATGGCATGGATGTTGTCTTCCGGCGAAGCATCGAGATCGACGATGCCCTTTGCATAGCCGGGGCCGATGGCGATCTTGTTCATGTAGACGTCGGGCGCATAAAGCAGCGTGCCGGCATTGGCCATGGCCATCACGGCAATCGCGCCGGGCATGTCCTTGGCGCAGAGCGTGGTGCCTTCCAGCGGATCGACAGCGATGTCGACCTTGGGGCCCTTCTTGTTGCCGACCTTCTCGCCGATGAACAGCATCGGAGCCTCGTCGCGCTCGCCTTCGCCAATGACGATCTCGCCATCGATCGGCAGCTTGTTGAGTTCGCGCCGCATGGCATCGACCGCAGCCTGGTCAGCCGCCTTCTCGTTGCCGCGCCCGCGAAGCATGGCGGAGGCGACAGCCGCGCGCTCGGTGACGCGCACCAGTTCCATCGAGAGCACGCGCTCGATCATCTGGCCCGGCTGGATGGTCAGGTCGGTCATCGGAATGGTCCTTGGGCTTGAAACGGTGTCTTTACTCGCACCTTGCTGCATGCGGATTAACGAAAGACACCACCAATTGCCAGCGATTCCGGGCTTGCTGCCTTCCTTGCAGCCTCATGCCGGCAGCCCGCGCTTGGTCAATCCCGCTCGATGCGGATAACCTGTGGTGGCTCGGCGATGTGGCCGTCGGCCATGATCTGCTCGATGGCGGAGCGGATCGCGCCTTCCGTCGTGGCGTAGGTAATCAGTACGACCGGCACCGGCTGACCCGAGCGGCCCTTCGGATCGGACTTTGCCGCCACCTCCGAACGCTTCTGCACGATGCTCTCCAGCGAGATATCGGCCTGGGCCATGCGGGTCGCAATGCCGGCGGCGGCACCGGGCCGGTCAAGCACGGCGAGGCGGATGTAATAGCCGCCCTCGTGGCGCTGCATTGGGGCGCGCGTCGGCTTTTCGAGCCGGTGGACCGGCAAGCCGAAGGGGGCACCGATCAGGCCACGCGCCACATCGGCGATGTCGGACACAACGGCGGAGGCTGTCGGGCCGCCACCTGCGCCGGGGCCAACCAAAGTGAGTTGGCGCACGGCATCGGCATCGATGGTGACGGCATTGGTCACGCCCATGACCTGCGCGATCGATGATGTCTTGGGCACCATCGTGGGGCTCACCCGCTGCTCGATGCCGCCAGCGGTGCGCTCGGCGACGCCCAGCAGCTTGATGCGGTAGCCCAGTTCATCGGCCATCTTCAGGTCGAGCGGCGTGATCTTCGAGATGCCCTCGACATGGATGGCTTCGGCATCGATCTCGGTGCCGAATGCGAGCGCTGTCAGCAGGGCAAGCTTGTGGGCCGTGTCGAAGCCCTCGACGTCGAAGGTTGGGTCGGCTTCGGCATAGCCGAGCGCCTGCGCATCCTTGAGGCAATCGGCGAAGGTCAGGCCTTCCAGCTCCATCCGGGTCAGGATGTAGTTGCAGGTGCCGTTGAGAATGCCGGCAATCTGGGTGACGGAGTTGCCCGCAAGCGCCTCGCGCAGGGTCTTGACCACCGGGATGCCGCCCGCAGAAGAGGCTTCGAAAGCAAGCGCCACGCCGACCGCCTCTGCGGCCGCGGCCTGCGCCATGCCGTGGCTGGCCAGCATCGCCTTGTTGGCCGTGACCACATGCTTGCCGGCGGCGATGGCGGCATCGACCGCTGCCTTTGCCGGACCATCCGTGCCGCCCATCAGTTCGACCAGGCAGTCGATCTCCGGCGAGCGGGCCATGACGACCGGATCGTCGAACCAGGCATAGCCGGACAGATCCATGCCGCGGTCGCGCTTGCGATCCCGCGCGGACACGGCGACCACGCGCACGGTGCGGCCACAGCGCGACGCCAGCGCATTTTCCTGCCGCTTGATGATCTCGATGACGGATGCGCCGACGGTGCCCAGCCCCGCGACGCCCAGACGGAATGGCTTGCTCATGGCCTGCCGGGTCGCATGGCGGGTGCCCGGGAGTCAACAGCCCGAATGGGTGGATGGCTAGCCGAAGGCGCAGACCACTTGCCCGGACACGGCCACCACAACGCCATTCTCAAGGCGCAGGGTGCCGCTAACCTTCTGGTTCCCGAAGGCCGTGTAGCGGATGGCGCGGACAAAGCCGACCTCGCTGCCCTGCTG
>Ga0164293_10003732_pt1 | contig 13016 bp, 9 predicted proteins | sample GEODES118metaG_FD_111487 | JGI IMG/M metagenome (GOLD analysis project Ga0164293, IMG submission 111487) | Eutrophic lake water microbial communities from Lake Mendota, Wisconsin, USA - GEODES118 metaG | ecosystem: Environmental > Aquatic > Freshwater > Lake | place: USA: Lake Mendota, Wisconsin... | reverse complement strand
GACAGCGCCTCCCGCACCCTCTACGCCAGCGGCAGCGTCCGCTTCCAGCGCGGCCAGCAGTTCCTGCAGGCGAGCAAGTTGCGCTTCAGCCTGCTGGAGGGCATCGGCGAGATGGAGGACGTCTACGGCGTTCTCGATCTGGATGGCAGCCAGCAGGATCTCGACCTGGCCCAGATGCCCTCGGCGCCACTGCCGCCCCCCGAACCGCTGAGCTGCACGCCCCAGCTGCCGCCGGTCCCCCAGTGGCACCCCTACCCCTGGGCGGTGACCGGCTGGGCCGGTCAGATGTTCGCCGCCAACTTCGGCGACACGTTTTATTTCAAAGGCAAGTTCCGCCCCGAGTACCTGAGCGGCATCGGCCTGCAGCGGCGGCTCATCGACGGCGGACCGTTCGCGATCGAGTTCGACGGCAACCTGCTGGGCCACCGCGCCGCCCGCCAGGCGGGCGGGGAGTTCAACCAGAGAACCCCCTTCGCCGACACCCCCAGCCAGACCTTCGGGGAGATGACCGCCGGCCTGGGCCTGCGGGTGTGGTTGCAGCCCTGGCTGAGCATCTACTTCGTCGAGGGGGTGAGCCTGGTCACGGAAGCCAGCAACTACGAGCGCACCTTCCGGGAGAACTACGCCTCTTTCCTCAATTACCTGGCGTTCGAGGTGGAAGGCCTGGTGACGCCGCAGTGGTCGCTGGTGGGCCGCATCCACCACCGCTCCGGCGCCTACGGCACCTACAGCGGGGTGAGCGAGGGCAGCAACGCTTACATGCTCGGACTGCGCTATCGCTTCGGCGAGAGCCCGCTGGCGCGGCTGCCGGAGGAGCTGCCTCCCCCCCAGGGCTGCCCCAACGCCCCGCCAGCCGGCAGCCGTGAGCGGGCGGAAGGCCTGGCCCAGCAGCTGGAGGTGGTGACGATGGGACCGGGCCGCTCCGGCGCCACCGGTCCGGCACCGGGCTCCAGCCCCGCATCGGCCACCCGCCCGCCCGCCGCTCCATCGGCCAACCTCTGGAGCCGGGCCCGTGCCCAGGAAAAGGAGCGCCAGGCCGCGATCGACGCGCTCGACCAGCGGGTGCGTGGGGTGACGTTCCAGCAGAGCCTTTCGGCGGAGCGGCGCTACGGCTTCCCCAGCCAGCTCAACACCCCTGACGCCGCCAACCAGTTCGGCCAGGTGCGGCCCAGCCAGCTGCAAAGCCTCGACACCAAGAGCAACCGGCAACTGCTGAAGGGCACGATCAGCCGCTGGCGCCTGCAGGCGGGGCGGCTGCGCTTCACCCGCACCACCTTCAGTGGCGACCGGGTGGCGTTCACCAACGACCCCTTCACCCCGGCCCAGGCCTGGATGGATTCCGAAAACGTGGTGGCCACCCTGCAAGCCAACGGCGACACGGTGATCAAGGCGCAGCGCAACACCCTGCTGGTGGAAGACCGCTTGCCGATTCCCGTGACCCGCTCCACCCAGATCAAAAAGCAGGAGGACGTGGAAAACCGCTGGGTGCTCGGCAACGACAAGGACGATCGCGATGGCTTCTTCATCGGCCGCAACGTCGCCGTGAAGGTGGGCCAGCGGGGCCAACTGCTGATTCAGCCCCAGTTCATGGCCCAGCGGGCGATCAACGGCGAAACCGACAGCTACCCACTGCCGGGCCAGCCCCAGGGCTCCTCGGCGGTGGCTCAACCGGCGAAGACCAGCGACCTGTTCGGCGTGGAGGCCACCCTCAAGCAGCCCATCGGCGGCTCGGAGCTGCTGGCGAACCTTGACATGTCCACCTTCAACCCCGACAACATCAGCGATGGCACCCGCGCCTTCGGCAACCTGAAGATGCCGGTGACCCTGCCGCTGCTCGGAGAGAGCACCGCCCGACTATTCGGGGCCTACCGCTTCCGCACCTGGAACGGAACCCTGGGGGAGGAGACGGTTTACGCCGCTGCGGGCGTTTCCCTGGAGCAGACCGGCATGCTGCCGAAATGGGGGAAGTTATCGAGCAACTACTTCTGGCGGACCGGCTTCGGCAACTTCAAAGCCAACGTGTTCGACAGTCGCGATCTGGCGGCGCTCTGGCGCTACAACGCCATCGGCTCCCTGAACATGAGCCTGCCGCTCTGGACCGGCAAGCCGGCGCCACTCACACCGAGCCAAGCGCTGGTGAACAGCCCGGTGCCGATCGTGCCCGGGCTGAGCCTCAATGCCAACGTGCTGGGCACGGTGGCCTACTTCGGCGATGGCACCAACCAGAACACGATCAGCCTCAGCGGCGGCCCCACCCTCACCCTGGGGCGCTTTGTGAAACCCTTCCTCGATTACACCCAGCTCACCGTCACCGGCGGCGGCACCCTGCGCCAGGGACTGAGCCCGCTCGCCTTCGACCGGGCGGTGGATCTGAGCACCCTGGGCATCGGCCTCACCCAGCAACTGGTGGGGCCGCTGCTGTTCAACGGTGGCATCGGCTTCAATGTCGATCCCAACTCAGGGGCCTACGGGGAGGTGACCGCCTCCTATATGGAGCTGCGCTGGCAGCGGCGCGCCTACGAAATCGGCATTTTTTACAGCCCCTATGACGGTCTCGGTGGCCTGCGGGTCAAGCTGAACGATTTCAACTTCTTCGGACCAGGCCTGCCGTTCGTGCCCTATCACCCCGCCCAGGCACCGCTGCAGCGGCCGTTTTGAACTGTCGGACAAAACTTGCCCGGGGTGATCAGCCACCGCGCGAGGCATTCACCAGCAACTGAGGAGCGGAGAGGACTAGGGACGCTTGGACCCTAATGGCTGCACGGATGCCGAACCAAGGGCGGGCCTAGAGACAACAACAAAGCAGATAAAAACATAAAGCAACGCGACAAACGGCCTGAACAGAACACCAAAACCAGTGATCGCACCCGGACGAAGATAGTAAGCAAAAGGCGAAAGAGAGATGGCAATGAACGCCAGGTCAAGGCGAGAAAGAGCGATTGATTGCGGATCCCTGGAGCGATACAATGCATAGTAGATGGCTCCCCATAAGACAAACAGATGGTAATCAAAGAAAACCGGAGTTCCCAAAATGGTGAGCGCCATAGCAAGAACCAGAGCAGTCTCCTGGCTGACTCTTTTCTGAATAGCAAGAGCGATCAGCCAGACAACCGCAAGCGAAGCTAGCACAATATTTAACCGCCGCAGGATACCGAGCAGCGCAAGCGAATTCACGTGGAACAAGACTGACAAGACCTCTTTTTCGGCAACCAATAGCGAAGATCCGAATGAACTTCCCGTGTCACCAAATTCATAAGCAGCAGAATATTTGCGATAACCCTCGAGAAACGATTGCAAGTCATAAGCAGGATAGATGGCATGCACAATCGCCAAAGCGACCATATTGACCACTGCGAGCACCAGCAGCCAGCGGAGGAAAATCCATAGCTTCCGACCAAGGGACACCTTTTCAACCAAAACAAACAGCATCACCAGCACCAGCGGATACCAATTTGGACGGATTGAGAGGGCCATAGCGGAGCAAACAATCGCCAGATTAACCTTTTCAGAGGCAATCAGAAGAATCGCAAGAACAAGAAGGGTACTGCAAAATAAGCCCGTAAAGTTACCTCGCGTAATCGCAAAGACAGCTGGATAGCTAATGAGAGACACACCCAGCAGCCATGGCGCATAGCGGGGAAAGCGATGGCACGCCATCACACTTGCAACCACAAGAGGCAACAAACAGACGATGCAAGTAATCACAATGGCAGTGAAGGGCCCCCATTGGTGAAGGATGCCTCCAAACAGCAAGGAATGCAACTGCGTGACGGGAGGATGATGAAAGTGAGTTACCCGTTCCGTCAGCCACTGGGGATCACTCTGGAAACTCAGCAGGGATTCATGACGATAGCGCTCAAACGCGGCAGCAAGACCCGGGAACTGCCGACTAGCAAGAGTGTCAAACCACGAACTCGGCTTGCCAGCAAGCAAAAAGGGATAAGAGTAGGAAACCCTGACAAAGTCTGAAAATATCTCAATCGGCTCAAAGAGAAACGTCGTATTGGGGAAGCCGAGTCCAAAGCCGGCCAACAATGAGTTCGAGAAGCACTGCAGAAAGTAAAGACTAAAGTAGATTTTTAAAAAGAAGTTCATCAACCGTGCGCAGCCGAACGCCCCATAATAGCAGTTGCAACCTGTCAGACCGCAGGTGGGCTCCGTGGCGCCGAAAGGATTGGCCGTCGTAACAGCCCGGTGGAGATCGATCGTGATCCGTGCCCAGTCCAGCCCTGCTGGTGGACGTGCGGCTGCAGGAGGAGGGGAAAATCACTGGCGGCTCGGCGCAGACCGGTGAAATCTGAAAAGGCTGCCTTGAAGGGGAGATCAACGTCCCCGCAGCCGAAACGTCCCTGAAGCCCACAGGTGTGCCGCCTACCTTGGTGATGTCCAACGCCACTGGCCCCTTCCCTTCAGCCGACCGTGATGCGCGGCTCAGCAGGCAAAGGGACTGCCCGAACCTGATCAACGCAGCAGCGAGGGGCAGAATCTTCGCATCAACCCCAGCCCTGATCTGATGCCGCAGGCGTTCTTGATCGGCTTCAAGGATCATCTCCACGGGGGATGGGCCATCCAGGAGTGAGGCCGTGCCTGGCTCCAGGCCGTAGATCCCCTGCCGCGGCGGCACAGGAAACCAGAGCCGTCGCCTCAACTGATGCCCAGGCTGGCGGTCCACCTGCCAGAACAACAGTGCTGGCAGGAGCGCAAGAGCGGCAAGAATGCTGATGCTTCTAGAGGCTCAGGCTGAGCCGGCAGTGGACGCGTATGGATCGCCAACCGCAGCAGCGCGCGCAGATCATGGCCCCAAGGCATCAGGCTGCAAGGCTGATCAGAGAAATCTGACAGGAAAGTTGCTCCCGAACCGGACTAGGAAGATCGGCAACAGACTTCGGCGCCACAGTATCACCGAACGACCAGTATCAGCCTGCTTATTTTTCCGCAACTCTCCTGCGCCAAGGGAAATCAGCCCCGGCCACAGGCATCAATCCGGACCGGCCAGCAGCGCCAGGGCCGGGCGAGCACCTCGCACCGCCCGCGCCAGCGCGGCGTTGGAGAAACGTCAACAATGAGTGCTAAAATTGCCCAAGTTCCATCGTGGCCCGAGCTCCGTCGTGAAAGCCGTTATTTTAGCCGGAGGTCTCGGCACACGCATCTCCGAGGAGACCAGCACGCGGCCCAAGCCAATGATTGAGGTTGGAGGCAAGCCGATTCTCTGGCATATCATGAAGATTTACAGCCATTTTGGCATTCACGATTTCATCATCTGCTGCGGCTACAAGGGCTACGTCATCAAAGAGTATTTTGCCAATTATTTCTTGCACACCAGCGATGTCACCTTTGACATGAGCACCAACGGCATGCAGGTCCACAGCCGCAAGGCCGAGCCCTGGCGGGTCACCCTGGTGGATACGGGTGAATCCACCCTCACCGGCGGCCGCCTACGGCGGGTGCGCGAGCACATTGGCAACGAAACCTTCTGTTTCACCTACGGTGACGGCGTCGCCGATGTGGATATCAGCAGCCTGCTCGCGTTCCATCAGCGCGAAGGGCGCCGGGCCACCCTCACCGCCGTCCAGCCGCCGGGACGCTTCGGGTCCCTGGCCTTCGAACGGGGCCGGGTGCTCTCCTTTGAAGAAAAGCCTCAGGGGGATGGCAACTGGATCAACGGCGGCTTCTTCGTGCTGGCCCCCTCGGTCATCGATCTGATTGACGACGATCAATGCACCTGGGAGCAACAGCCCCTGCAGACGCTGGCGGAAACGGGTGACCTCTCCGCCTACCACCACGAGGGGTTCTGGCAGCCGATGGATACGCTGAGGGACAAAAATCTGCTCGAGGATCTCTGGCAGAAGAATCAGGCCCCCTGGAAGTTCTGGAGCTGAACCCTTGCTCTCCTCCCCCGATCCCGCCTTCTGGAGCGGCCGCCGCGTTCTGCTCACCGGCCATACCGGTTTCAAGGGCAGCTGGCTGGCCCTCTGGCTACTCCAGCTGGGGGCCCAGGTCACCGGGCTGGCCCTGCCACCGGACACCGAAACCAGCCTGTTCCGCCAGCTGGAGCTGGATCGCCGGCTCGACCATCGGCTAGGGGATATCCGCGACGCCGCCGTGCTGACGGAGCTGGTGGCGGAGATTCGCCCGCACGTGGTGCTCCACCTGGCTGCCCAGCCCCTGGTGCGCCGCAGCTACAGCGAGCCGGTGGCCACCTGGGCCACGAACGTGATGGGCACCATTCACCTGCTGGAGGCCCTGCGCCGCCTTGAGCAGCCCTGCACCGCCGTGCTGATCACCACCGACAAGGTGTACCGCAACAACGAGTGGCTTTACGGCTACCGGGAGAACGACCCGCTGGGCGGCCACGACCCCTACAGCAGCAGCAAAGCCGGGGCCGAGATCGCGATCGCCAGCTGGCGCGCCAGCTTCTGCGGCCATCTGCCGCACCAGACCCCCCACCTGCGCCTCGCCAGCGCCCGGGCCGGCAACGTGATCGGTGGTGGCGACTGGGCCGCCGACCGGATCGTGCCCGACGCGATGCGGGCTTTGGGGCGGGGCGAAGCGATCGGCGTGCGCAATCCAGCCGCCACCCGCCCCTGGCAGCATGTGCTCGAACCACTGGGGGGCTACCTGCTGCTGGCGGAGCGCCTCAACGCCAACGCCAGCCTGGCCGACGCCTTCAACTTCGGGCCCCAACTGGAGGCCAACCGCAGCGTCCAGGAGCTGGTGGAGGAAGCCCTGCGCCACTGGAGCGGCCGCTGGCTGGACCAGAGCGACCCGAACGCCCCCCACGAAGCCAGCCTGCTCAACCTGGTGATCGACAAGGCCCACCATCAGCTGGGCTGGGCACCGCGCTGGGATTTCGCCACCACCGTTGAGCGCACCGTCACCTGGTACCGACGCCTGTGGGAGAGCGATGCCTCCGCCCTGGCCTGCTGTGAGCAGGACCTGGCGGCCTACGGAGCCAGCGGCTCCACCTGAAGCGTCAGCTGGTGGCCGGAGGCCACCTTTTCGTCGCGCATGCGAAAATCATGGAGTGAGAATTGCGTCGCGACCGGGAAGCCTGAAGGACTTATCCCACTCCTGCCCCCCATGATCAGCAGCGACCACACCAGGAATGACAATCACCCGCGAACGACGTCTTTTGTTGGCGAACGCCTGCCCGGCACCCCAGCCAGCTCTGTTCCTGGATCGTGATGGCGTGATCATCGAAGATCGCCACCATATCTGCGACCCCGATGAGGTGATCCTCTGCAAAGGGGCATCTGAATTGATACGATATGCCGCCGAACTGGGCTGGCCTGTGGTGATTGTTACCAATCAATCTGGCATTGCGCGAGGCCTGTTCAGCTGGGCGGACTATGAACGGGTCACTGAACGCATGCTCAGCCTGCTCGGGCCAGAAGCGCCGATCGCGGCGATCTACGCCAATGGCCATGGGCCGGATGCACCGCCTGGCAGCTGGCGCAAACCAAGCCCGGCGATGCTGCTGGACGCCGCCACCAGCCTGCGGATCGATCTGCACCGCTCCCTGTTGATCGGCGATCGTCTCAATGACCTCAAGGCCGGCGTCGCCGCCGGGCTGACGGCCGTCTGTCACGTGCTCACGGGCCACGGGGAGCAGGAGCGCCATGAGGTGCAGATCTGGAGCGAGCAGCGCCCAGCGGGCGAGGTGGTCATGCTGGCAAACCTGGAGGGCTTCCCCGGCGATCTGCTGGGCTCCAGGCAGCATGCACCGACATGAGAGCCACGTCCTGCGATGCCGTGATCGTCGACGGGGGCAGGGTGGATCTGTCCACAGCTCGGAACGCAAATGCGATGTGCTGCACATTGGGGCACCCACCAAACCCTGCACCGTCAAGGCACAGATGGTCGTGGACGGAACTCGCCACCTGCACGCAGAGCTGTCCACGACCCGTCGTCTTGGCTCAGCCGTCAACGGCCGCGCCCAGGCGTGCTCGAAAGATATCGTTCCATCGATTCATTCAGAAAGAGTGATGGATCCAGACACAAAATCCAAGGCCGTCCCGCAACATCGCGAGGGGCGGCTCTGATGCGAACGGGGAATGGAGCAATGATGCGTCTGCGAATGGGTGCATCAGAGCCAATCGTCCTGGAGAGTTGCTGGTTGATTTCGCCCTGAGCCTCACCTCTGCAACCGTACTACCCTCGCCAATGGTGTGCCCACAAAAACGATCGAGATCACGCATCAGGACTCCTTGACCATCAGCTCGCCGAATCCAAGCATAGATCCACCGGAGATTAGCTATCGGGCCCATCAGCATGCTAAAGTGATGATTAGGATTTACATGGGCCAATGATCAAAGAGTGGTCGATTTCGGCCGTCTCTCCCTGCCAAGCCAAACTCCACTTCCTCCTATGCCCACCGCTCAAGGCAGCTTCTCGCGTGAACAGCTCACACCACAACTGTTGCCTCAGATTGCCAACTTCTGGCACTGCTTTGGCTATTTCACCATAGCGGGAATCATCGACCAAGCGACTGAAACCCAGCTGATGCAGTTAGCCAACTCGGTTTATCAACAACGCCGGGGCAAGTCCATGGATCTGCTCCCGGACGCGGAGGGTGCATTTGAAGGCAGCATCTGGGAGGAGTTCCCTGCCATGGCCAAGCTCCTGCTCACCCCCATGGTCCTTGCACTGATCCAGGCCTTGCTAGGGGATCAGTGGCTTTACTTGGGATCGGATCTGAGCATCTTCTCGAAAACATCCACCCAGCCCTGGCATCGAGACTGGGATCTGCCACTACCGATCCTGAAAATGGGTTACTATATTAATACACGCAAGATTCGAGAAGGCGGAGAGTTCAGAATCATTCCCGGCTCACATCGTGTCGAAGATTCTTATGCTTCTCAACTCAAACAAGCCCTGGCCTGGCCGTCGCCACTCACCCAACCCGGCGGCCTCAACGAGCGAGGCTTTCTGCCGAGAAACAAGGACTATTCTTCCCCCGCCTTCAAACGTCGACTCCGATCCAGAATCAAGCAGCTGCTGATCGGCCGACACGAACCCGCCCCGCAAGCGAAGGCATGTGAATTACCGCATATGGCTGTACCTGTAAGCGATTCCACCCAGCTCCTCTTCTTTGATCCACGTGCTGTTCATGCCGGCAGCGTAGCCAACCCACCACAACGCAGAGTTATGTTATCGGCGTTATTTTGTCCCAACCCATTTGATCCCGGCTTCGATCCCAAAATGCAGGGCCTGAATGCTTCGAGGGATGCCATGGCTGAAGCTCTGCTCGAAACGATGATCCTCGATCGCATGGTTCATCGGATGACGACCACCTACCACGTCAACGGGCTGCTGCCAGAGATCAGCAGCGAACATCTTCTCGACCTTGATTTCACGCCTGGCTCCTACAGTGCCAACCTTGGTGGCAACCAACGCATTAGCTCTGCCCTTATCGGGCTAGATCAATCACCAGGTTCAGACGCCAAAGAACGGGCCTGGAATTACATGCGCAAGAAACTCAGTGCTTCGCAAGATTAGTCTCACTCTAACCACAAGCCAGCATCCAGAAAACAACAACGGCGCCCCACTCACCGATCAGATCACCACCATCACACCCTTAGAGTCCTCGAAGTTTCATCCGTGAATTCCACCATAACCACTTCCATATCCCCTGAGCTGCGCTCGAAACACTATGTTTTTCTGATCTGTGCACCCGAAAATTTTGTTCATAGCAACGGCATCACCGTACTGCTCAACGCAGCCGTCTCGCTTCGCTCTCTCGGCATGCGGGTTGGTGTCGTTCCATCGACCTCCACAACTCCCACCTATGCGCGGTTGGCGGAACCCTACACAGCTCTTCCGATTCTCTGGGAAGTTCCCCTCGGCTGCTCAGCCATCCTGAGCGACACAGTCAGCAAGGAACGTCTGCAGGAAGTGCGCACCCGCGCCGCCCAAATCTGCCACTACACCATGGCACCCAACGGCCTGTTTGGAACTGAAGGTCCTTGGGGAAACCGCATCCTCATCCAACCCGGGGAAAAACAAGCCGTCTACAGCCCACACATTTCAACCCAGCTCCCCAGTTTTTACCTTCAAACCCACTTTCGCGACCTCGAACCCTGGATCGAAGCTGCCAGCCATTATCCAAGCAAAGCTTCTGGGAATCCATCTCGACTCCTGAAAGCCAGTGTTTACCCCGGCAAGGGCCATCTCAAACCTGCTCCCAACGAACTGCGAAGGCGCATCATACGCTCGCAATCGCAGTTGATCGGACGCTTTTATCCCCCCACAAAATCAGCGCTCTACGAGCTGCTCGCCAGCAGCGATCTCATGATCTGCTACGACCCGATCACAAGTCTTGCGTTTGAAGCCAATCTATTGGGAATTCCAGTTTATATCCCACTCGATTGGGACGAGAAGGCCTTCAAGAACTCTTTCCCGGCAAGACTTGATGGCATTGTCTACAATGACCTGCCGGAGTTCATGCACATTCTCAGCCATGGCTTTGATCAACAGAGCGTTGTTCTTTCCTACCGTAACGCGCTAGAACGCAATACCTCGGTAATCCTAGAGTTGCTCCACTTTGCCTTTGTAGATGTGTCAACAACACGCTCGGCGGATCAAATCAACAGCTATTGGGATTCGCGTCAGCTCTTCTTTGCTTCCCTGAAACTGCCTTCCCTGGCAGGCCGGGAAACCATGAAGCAAGCTCTGCCTGCCAGGAACGCAAGCGAGTTGCTGCATGACATCTTGGAACGCATGGGCGAGCAGTTCGGTCGCTTCAGCCGGATGGTCTCCATACGCCGTCGCGGCCTGGAGCGTCGGCTGCATTCCCTCCTCAGGGCATGGACGTCCTGAGCACCACCATGGAGCAGAACAGGAACTGGTACCAGCGGTCACTGCCCGAAGCTCAGCATGGATTGAAATATGGCTATTAGCCCAAAGGCTGCTCAGATTCTGATCCGTTGACATCTACCTCCGAACTCAAGCAGCAAATTCTCTCGCTCACCCGCGAGTACTCCCGTCAGGTGCATGGGGCCTTCCGCCCGGCCTCCGACCCGTCTCGCACCCCCTGGCTAGAGGGAAGTCCGATCCCCTATGCCGGGCGGGTGTTCAGCGAACAAGAAGTGGAAGCCGCCGTTTCCGCCACCCTCGATTTCTGGCTCACCCTCGGCTCCGAAGGCGCCGCTATGGAACAGGAGCTGGCTGCTTTTCTCGGCGTACGCCACAGCCTGCTGGTCAATTCCGGCTCGTCGGCCAACCTGGTGGCCATCTCGGCACTCACCTCCGCCAAGCTGCCGGAGGCCCGCCGCCTGAAGCCGGGGGATGAGGTGATCACTGTCGCCGCAGGATTTCCCACCACCGTGGCCCCGATCGTTCAGGTGGGCGCGGTACCGGTCTTCATCGACGCTGACCCGCTCACGGGAAACGCCCGCTGTGAAGAGCTTGAGGCGGCCTACAGGCCCGGCAAAACCAAGGCCGTGATGATGGCCCACGCCCTGGGCAATCCATTCGATCTTGCGGCCACCCTCAGGTTCTGTCGCCAATACAATCTTTGGCTCGTTGAAGACAACTGCGACGCCCTCGGCTGCAGCTACTCGATGCCACGCTCGCTGGCCGAAAGTCTTGGCTTCAGCGAAAATAGCCCTGGCCTAGATGAAGGCCCCGACCGTGTCGTGCGCTGGACGGGCACCTGGGGTGACATCAGCACCCAGAGTTTCTATCCCCCCCATCACCTCACCATGGGTGAGGGTGGGGCCGTCAACATCGTGCGCGATCAGAAGCTCAAGGTTGTCGCCGAAAGCTTTCGCGACTGGGGTCGAGACTGCTGGTGCCCCAGCGGCATCGACAACACCTGCAACAAGCGCTTCGGCTGGCAACTCGGTGAATTGCCCGCTGGTTACGACCACAAATACACCTACAGCCACCTCGGATTCAATCTCAAACCTCTCGATCCCCAGGCAGCAATCGGTCGGGTGCAGCTGCGCCGCCTGCCTGAGTTCATTGAAGCCCGCAAGCACAACTGGGAAACCCTGCGCCGCGGACTGGCCGACCACAACGATATGCTGGAGTTCGCCCTGCCCACCCATGCTACCGCCTGGCATCCTGAACAAGGATTCTCCTGGGACCATACAGGCTGCCGCACGGAATGCTCCTGGTTTGGATTCAAAATTGCGGTGCGGCCGGGGGCGCCCTTCAGCCGCACGGAGCTGGCCCAAGAGCTGGACCGCAACCAGATCGGCAATCGAATGTTGTTCGGTGGTAATCTCTTACGACAACCGGCATTCGTCCAGCTGCGTCACGATCGGCCAGAGGCCCTGCGGATTGCAGGAGAGATGACTGGTTCAGACGAGATTATGAATAACACACTTTTCCTGGGCACCTACCCTGGATTGACCCAAGCAATGCTCCAACAAGAAATTAAGACAATTTCCAAGTTTCTTGATGTTGCCACCCACAAATCTTCCGAGGCAGCCGTCGAACAATGATCTCCAAAGACCTGATTATTTACGGGGCCGGCTTGCATGCTCGCAAGCTGTCCAGAGCATTCGAGAATATCGGCCACAACATTCACGCATTTGTCACCTCTAGACCGGGATCACTTCAAGAGTGCGAGAAGACACCCGTTTTCTCCATTGGCAACGTACCAGACTCCTTACATGACAACTGTCAGCTTGTGTGCGGAGTTTTTAATCGCACGGACGCGTTTGCTGAACTGGCTGCCACTGCAGCTGACAACAGATTCAACGATATTATCTGGCCCTGGGAGTACTATCCGCTTGTACACAAAGAGCTGGGCTGGTGCTATTGGCTTGATGAACAGCCAAAGACCCTGTCTGATTGGCAACAGGATCCAAGTTACACCGAGCTCTGTGCACAACTTGCTGACGAAGAGAGCCAGGTCACTCTCAATCGAATTTTATCGTTCCGGAGCGGAAGTGATCTTGAATTTTCCTCCTTCCATTCCAGCGATCCTCAGTACTTCAACCAACTCACCCTAGACTCATTACCTTCAGATCAGCTCGTATCTTTTATGGATATAGGCGCCTACGATG
>Ga0164293_10003730_pt1 | contig 13018 bp, 7 predicted proteins | sample GEODES118metaG_FD_111487 | JGI IMG/M metagenome (GOLD analysis project Ga0164293, IMG submission 111487) | Eutrophic lake water microbial communities from Lake Mendota, Wisconsin, USA - GEODES118 metaG | ecosystem: Environmental > Aquatic > Freshwater > Lake | place: USA: Lake Mendota, Wisconsin... | reverse complement strand
GAAGCGCGCGTTCTAGGCCAGCGTCAAATCCAATTCACGACGTGGTTCGGCGAGTGGATACGTCCTTGGCGTAGCCGCGCTTACGCAGCCACCTTATCACCCGACATCACCCGACGCGCCACGCGCTCGGCGAGGACGCAGAGCTGGGCGCGCGTCGGCGGCTCCGCAGCAATGAAGCGCGCGTGCTCGCCGCTCTCGCCATCCTCGACGTAGACGCCGTCGAGTGCGCATGTGTGCAGATGGACGCGCAAATTGAGGCTTGAGCCGAACCCCTGCACGAACGTCACGGCCCCCGGGGCGAAGTTTCCCGGGCTCGCCGTTCTTTTTCGCGGTCTGGTTGTAGTGCCACGCGAGCTCGTCCGCGTGGATGCGCGCGAGGGAGCGGAGCACCTCAAGCTTCGTCGCCGCGAGCCGCGATAGCACGCGGGTCTGGCGCTTTTAGAAGCGAATGGAAAAGCGTTTCGCCCCGATTACATGAGGCGAATTCCGCAGAGTGAGCACAAACCGACATGCAGGTTACAAAACGACCTGTCGGAGAATGCGTTGGCCCTGCGGTTGTGATGTCGAAGGTTGCGCATACGTTTGCGGTGGCGTGGCGTGTGGAGTCGTGCGTTTGCCGCCCGATTCGCCGACCTTCTTCAAAATTGACCGTAAATGAAGGGCTCGGTTTTTGCGGCGGCGGCGAAATGCAAGGCGTACGCTACGGCCGCGAGTACGGCACCCTGCACGGCGGCTGGGCTGCGAATAAATGCATTTTGCATGCGACGCTCGATACTCGCTGGTACTAGATGACTCATGACGCCGAGGGCCAAAACACTCAGCACGCGCGCCGAAAGGTTGGGTGACGTGACCGTCGCGTGGGTGATGCGCTCGAGCACCAGCGTGGCATGGGAGAACGTTGGGGCACGGAAAAAGATCCATGCAAAACACACGAAGTGAAAGGTGCCGCACAGTTTTGCGCCTGAAAGCAAGGCGTGCGCGACCTTCGAGTGCGATGGCGCCTCCGGCTCGTGCTCTCGGGCCCGCTGCGACCAGAGGCGGCTTGCGGCTAGCGCGCCTCCGTGCAGCGTTCCCCAGATGACGAAGTTCCATGAGGCTCCGTGCCAAAGTCCTCCGAGCACCATGGTGAGCATGAGGTTTCGGTAGGTTTTTGCGGAGGACCCGCGATTGCCCCCGAGTGGAATGTACAAGTAATCGCGCAGCCAGGTTGAAAGCGAAATGTGCCAGCGGTGCCAAAACTCTTGGAGGCTTGTCGCAATATAAGGCGCATTAAAGTTGCGCGGCAGGTGATAGCCAAAGAGCTTCGCGCTTCCGATGGCAACATCAGAATAGCCTGAAAAGTCCGCGTAAATCTTAATGGCATAGGCGTACACGGCCACGGCGACTTCGAGCGATGAAAATCGCTCCGGATTATCGAATACGCGATTGACCAAATTGAGGCCGAGCGTGTCGCCAATGATGATTTTTTTGCACAGACCCGAGGCGATTTGAAACAACCCCTCGGCCTTGAGATCTTCCGATGCCTCGGGCTCGCGCTCAAGTTGCGGAAGCATCGAGCTCGGGCGGACAATTGGGCCCGCTACAAGATGCGGAAAAAATGAGACGAAGAGCAGGTAGTCCAAGTACTTCGTCGCGGGCGGAATCTCGCGGCGATACACGTCGATCGTGTAACTCATGGTTTCAAACGTGAAAAACGAGATGCCAAACGGCAGCACGAGACGCAGATGCGTGGGCGTTATCGTGACGCCAGCCCACTGAAGCGCAGTGGCCAGCGACTCCGACGCAAAGTTAAAGTACTTGAATAATGCAAGAATTCCGAGGTAGTACGCGACCGAGAGCGTAAGCAGAAGTTTGCGCGTGCTTTCGCTTCGCGCGCGCCCTAGCGCTTTTCCGATGAAGTAATCGAGGGTGCTGCCGACGAAGATGATTGCCGTGCAGAGCACTGTCCAGCCCACAGGACCGAGCGGGACGTCTTGCTCGGTCGCGGCGCCATAAGTGCCGGTGATATAAAAAATGTAGCTTGCAATTGTTAGAAAAAGAGGGCGCAAAAACGATCGCCGGCGCAACGTCCAAAAGACGATGTACGTGATCAGCAAAAATGCGCCGTAAAGGGGGCTGTTGAACAGCATGAAACACGTTGGCCCTTCTTGAGTAAAAGCAAGTTCAGCCGAGCACGCCTTGCGACCTTGCGCTCGCGCTGCGCGCAGCCTTCTACCAGACCGCGCAGCTCTAGGCAGAGTCTGCCGTGGCGTTTGGTAAGAGCTGTTGATTCTTTGGGCATCTGCGTTCTACACGGAGCCTGTGGCGCACCCGCTTTTTGGCAAAACATCCCGCGCGATTGGCATCATGGTGTTGCTGCTGGCCGTGCCGTATCTTTCACCGCGGCTCTCGGGTTTTCGTATCGTGCGTGGCCCTGGGCCCTCGCCATCGGAATCGGCTGAAGCTGAGCTCGCCGCTCAACCCGGGCCAACGCATGGTCTGCCCGACCATGCGAGCGGTGGTTCAATGGGCGTGGGGGCGAGCCCGGCGGGGTCAGCGGTGACGGCCACGTTTGGCGAGACTCCGCTACGCGCTTCGCGCAACGAGGCTACGGTGACCAATTCGCTCTCGGATGCGCCGGAGGCGAGGCCTTCGGAGCTCGCCAAGCTTGCCCGCGCGAAGGGCGCCGTCGCGGTCGAAGACGCCTCAGGGGTAGCGTTAAATGCGTTTTACAAATCGCTTGCGCGGACGCAAGGCAAAGAAGCGGGAGCGGTAACGCGTATTTTGCATTACGGCGACAGCGTTATCACGAGTGATTATGTTTCGGGCACAACACGGCGTAAGTTGCAGAAAGAGTTTGGTGACTCGGGCCACGGATTTGTGCTCATCGCGAATCCGTGGGAGTGGTACTTTCATAACGATGTGTCGCACGGCGCGGGCGATGGCTGGACCTCGAGTCGTATTACAGGACCTTTTGCGAAAGATAAGCTTTACGGGTTGGGCGGCGTAAGCTTTACCGGCGCCCCGGGGGCGACGTCGTTTTTCGGTACGGCCGAGCGCGGCAGTTACGGTCAGCGTGTGTCGCGGTTCGACATTTACTATCTCGAAACGCCGACAGGCGGTGATCTTGAAGTGAGTGTGGGGGGCAAAGTGGAGCAGTTTTCGTCGCGCGGCGACGAGACGGTTTCGCGGGTGAAATCGTTCGCCGTGCCCGATGGCGAGGCGAAGCTGCAGTTGCGTGTCGTAAGCGGAAAACCGCGTCTTTTTGGGGTTGCGCTCGAGAGAGATCAGCCTGGAGTCGTGGTCGATGCGCTCGGTGCCAACGGTGCGCGTGCCGAGTTGCTAGGGGGCATTTCACCCGAACATTTCGAGGAGCAAATGGCCCTTCGAAAGCCGGCGCTTGTGGTGTTGCAATACGGAACGAACGAGAGCGAGGGCGCGGGCATCGCGCGCGATTACGAATCAACGCTAGGCCGATTGGTAGAAACCATAAAAAAGGCGGCTCCCGAGGCATCGATTCTCATTGCGGCGCCTCTCGATCGGGCCGAGGCATCCGAATCGGGCTCGTTGCGCACCAAACCGATTATCAAGCGACTGGTGAGTGCGCAGCGCAATGTGGCAAAAGCTCACGGCGTTGCATTTTGGAATACCTTCGAGGCCATGGGCGGCGATGGGGCCATGGCCAAGTGGTCAAAGACCGGACTTGGCGCGGGCGATTTGACCCATCCGACGCCGCGGGGCGCCGAGGTGATCGGCTCGATGATGAGCGCCGCGCTGGTGGCCGGCTTCGAGGCGTGGCGGTCGCCAAAACCAAGCGCGTCTGAGAAATCGACACCATAGGTCGCAACAATTTGCGTAGTGCAATCGTTGGGGAACGTCGCTCGAGTGCTGATGTCCCCGAAAAGTAAGCGTCGAGGTTGTTCGGTGGTCGAGAACCGACCTTTCGTCTCGAGTCGTACGGATTTCAGGCCATACGAAGCAACTGCGTTCGATCTGTGTGCGCGTGACTGAATGGGTTCCGGCGCGGTTTCGCCTGGGCGCGTGTGTGATGTAAACAGCAACACCGACAGGTTGTGCGCTCATTTTTCCTCAAACTCCGAGTTATCAGCGTAGTGAGTTTGCGATTTGCCGGTCGTAAATGGCGGGGCCAGGTCAGCTCCGAGCACTGGCCAACCATCCTTCAAGAAGGTGATGCATGCGTAGGAAAGTTTGTTGGTTTTTTATAGAGACAATGTTGCGGATTTCTAAAAACGAGTTTTAGATCTGCTCGTGACCTGTTCGCGCAATGTTTGAATTGTCCTCGGTTCGCTTGCTAACCGCAACGTGTCGAGCACGGTCGTCGGGTGTCGCGTGTCGGGTCGGTTCCTGAGGAGAGTGTTCGGAAGGAATCGTATGCCTCGGCGCACTGCCTGACCATGGTCACGCATGGTGACGCACGTGGACGAAGCCTCGGAGGGGATGAGTCACGTTCGAAAGCGGTAAACGTGCGCCTCGCGCGACTTGCGCCTGGATCCTATGCCCCAGTAGGGTACCTCCTTGCCGAGGCGGAGGTCGTTGTGGAAAGTATCGACACCAAGAACGAGGAGTTTGCGCCCAAAGCAGGTGCTTGCGAAGCGAATCACGCGGAACCAATGGCGCCGCCGAACTTCGACTACGACGGGATTCCGAAGGGGTATTATGATGCGATTCTTCGCAACGGTAATCCTATTCGTCGGCTGTGGCATATGTCGAAGTTCGATCGCGTGCTCGACTACCTGCCCGAGCGCCCGAGCCAGTCGATTGTCGATATCGGGTGCTTCGCGGGCACCTTCCTTTCGCTCGTTCCGGAATACCGCTTTTCGCGGCAGCTTGGTGTTGATATTCTCCCAGCGCAAATTGGGTATGCGAATGCGAACTATGGCACCTCGTATCGCGAATTTCGCCATCTCACGCGGATTAGCGATCTTGCTGCGCTCGACGAGACGTTTGACTGCGTGACCCTCATCGAGGTCATTGAGCACCTCCGTCCAGACGAAATACGGGCTCTCTTCGATGGAATAGTCGATCGCCTTCGGCCAGGCGGGAAGCTGGTGCTCACGACACCGAATTACGCGAGCGCCTGGCCTTTGCTCGAGCAGGTTTTGAACCGCGTTTCTGAGGTGAGCTACAAGGAGCAGCACATTACCCGCTTCACGTATTTCAATTTTGAGCGCAAGCTCGCGGAGCTTTATCCAAAGCTCCACCTTTATTTTAATTCGATCGACTTCAAAACAACGACGCATTTTGTAACGCCCTTTCTCGCGGGGATGTCTTTTGATATCGCGCGCGGGTTGTCTCGCGTGGTGCCCCACCAGAAGTGGCGGCACCCGTTCGGCAACCTGATCCTTACGGTCTTGACGCGCGGTCCTGCGGCGCGCGACTCGGAGCGGTGACCCCGAGCGTTACGCGGAAGCAAGTAGGCGCGCCGGCGCTTCAGCGCTTCGCCTCATTCGTCGGCACGACGATTCTTGAGCGGCAGGTGCTCGAGCGCGTACGGAACGCCCCACTGAAAGCATGCACGTTCCCGCGCATGCGTTGACCAGCCCGCCCGATGCCCGGCCGTGCGAGGGCGATGGGGTGTCCCTCGAGGCGTCTTTTTTTGCACAGCCGATGGCGCATCGGACTGTGTCGTACAGAGGTGTCTGGGCGGTAACGCTAATTCGTGAAGCTTCGAATACCGACGCCCATTGTTGGAATAGTCTAGCGTGTTTCTGGGCTATTGAAGCGCGATGCCGTCAGGTTGTTGCGTGGGCCCGGGCACAGAGGGGCGGAGCAACAGCGGTGCGACGGACGCCGCGGGGCTTTGGGCTTGGAGAACGCGCTCGCGCTTCCATCCGGCGTAGGCGCGTAGAACATCGGAAGCGACGGCGCTGCCGAGTTGCATGTATCCTTCACGCGTGAGATGCACGCGGTCTTTTTGAACGCGCGGTGGGTCTTCAGACGCCCAAAGAGCGGCAGAGCCGGCACCGCCCATCGCCTCAAGTTGGTTGTAATATGCGCACTTTCCTGCGGCGGCTACGCGCTGCTGGGCGGCGATGATTTCGCGCAACTTCGGCGCGCTCACCCATGTGCCAGCCCCGGCCTGGACGGCTCGATCGGGCGGCCCGAGAAGCATGCAGGATGCACCGGGCGCCGCGCGTGTGATGCGTCCGAGGAGATCGACGAGCTGGCGTTCGTAAACAAGACTCGACAGGTTTTCGTCGGTTGACTCGTTGGTACCGTACGCGACGATAACCAACGCCGGGTTTCGCCGTCGCACTTGTTCGGTCCAGTGGCTTTCGTCCCACTGAAGGCATGTGCTTACGCGGGCGCCGTTGATCCCGAGCGCATCAAGCACGATGCCGTGTTGCGGCCGGTCGAGCGTGAGGCCAAAGATGCGGACAGGGCCATCGCCTACAGAGCGAACCTCAATTTGGTGCGCCGAGGATTCGCTCATATCGAAATTGCGAAAGGCGCTTTGCACTTGGGAACCACGCGTAGCCACGCGCACTACGCGGATACCATCGATGAGAACATCGAACGAACCTCCGTCGGGCTGCTCGAGATACCCAAGTTCAGCGCGTGCGGTATGCACTGAAATGTCAGCCCACGCGCGGGCTCCCGAACGGCGGGTCTCGAGACCTATGCCGCTCAGTCCATACAGGCCATCGCCCACGAATTTCCCGCGCGCTAGCGAGCCGCGCTCGGCGGACCAGTCGCTCGACATGCCGCAACGAATACCCTCTTGCAGGTAGCCCTTCCACGGGGTGCCGATGGCGACGTAGCCGCGGCCCCCATCGCCGAAGCGGCTTTGCAGAGCGCCGCGGATCGCGGCTGTTTCGATATCGGCAGCGGTGTGGGAATCGCCGAACTGAGTAATCACAACATCGCTGAACGTGCGCGATGTTTCGAGCGCAGCGAGGTGCTCGAAAAAAGCCCAAAGCGAAAATGGCGCCTCGAGCGCGCCGACGCTCCCCGCGGCCGCGGCGCCTGAGCGCGACGGCGGCACAATGTCGACAGGGGTTTGGGCGAGACCCTCAGAAGACGATTGCGAACCTAGCGCGGCGGTGGTGCTGGCGCTTGAGGCGGGTTTGGCCCTCGAAAAGGCACCGGCGCACGCTTGCGCGCCCGCGAGTGCGGCGGCACTCACCGATGCGATCACAATCGCGCGAAATCGTGCACTGTGCACGCGTGCAGGTGTCAACCATCGAGCCTTATGCACCGAGACCTCAGCGTAGAGTGTGCCATGGGATGCCGAACGCACAAAGCTTGGGGCATCATTGCCACTCGGTGCGCTGCACGACGGGTAGCTGCAACGCGCGCTCGCGGTCGAGATCGAGGTTGCCTACGTGCAGACAGAGCGGGGTTTGGACCCACTTGTAAATCGACTGAGTGAAAAGGCGCTCGAATCGCCTAACCCATCCGGCGATGATGCCATGAGGGTATTCAGAAAATGCAGAGTGCAACACTTGCGTAACCTCTGAAACCGACATCTTTTCGCCTGCATAAAGAGCAAAACAGGCGTCAAGAATGGGAAACGGCATGAGGTCTTTTTCGTCTTCTTGGTTGTCGGCGAGTTCGGCCGATGCCGGTTTTTGAAGCGTGAGTTCGATGCCTTTCATGCCGGTTGTTTCAAGCAAATAATCGAGCAAATAATTGACGACGGTTTTTGGCACGTTCGCAATGACGCTGAGAGCGCCTTCCATGTCGCCGCCGATGGTGGTGTAGCCCACGGCTTTTTCGCTCATGTTGCTGGTTTGCAGGAAGAGACCACTTGCGCTGTTGGCCCATGTCCACATGCGCAGTGCACGGATGCGAGCCTGAATGTTCTGGCGCGCTAGCGGCGTGAGGCTCTCGCCTGGGGCAAGCATGGCGCTTGTGCGCTCAATTTCGGCTTCGAATTCGTCGTCGATCGACACGATCGTCAGTGGCGTATCAAGATCGGCGGCGGCTTGCTTAGCCGCCTGTCGCGTGGTCTCAGAGGAATAGCGCGACGGCAAATAAAAGGCTCGCAACACCTCGCGCGCTTTGGCGGCCTCGCCCTCTGGGCCGAGCGCCTTGTACCGACGGTGAATCCACCGCCGCGCGAGGATCAGACACAACAGGCTGTCACGCCCGCCCGACAGCGCGACACCAATGGTTTTAAAGGCCCCAGTCTTTTCAAAGTAATCGCCAATGCCGAGAGCGAGCGCATCAAGGAGATCTTCGCAAAATGCGCTTCGCGCATCGCGCGCTGGATAGGTCTCGGGCAGAAAAAAGCTGCGGTGCGACGCGATGGGATACGTGAGTGATGCAGCTGATGTCGATGTCGATGGCGATGGCGATGGCGATGGCGATGAACGCGACGAACTCGGCGAGGTTGCCGTTGGTGTAGCGCGCACCCGAGTCACTCGGTGCGTATTGGCGCGCATGAACTCTTGCTGGTCGTCGCGCCACGTGGTGGTTTCGTGACGAAGGCGCCGCGTGCGATCGATGTCGACCGTCGCAGCCGCGTAGCCCTCGGCAAAGCGTGGCCCGCGGAGAACGACGCGACCGTTTTGAGCGATAAATCCGCCGCCATCGAAAATAAGGCCGTCATTGGCGCCGACAAGGTTCGCATAGGCAACAATGCATTGGTTGTCGGCTGAGCGTGTTGCAACGACTTCGCGGCGCGTTTCGTCGAAGCCGACGCGAAACGGGGATGCGGAGACATTGAGAACAATCTCCGCTCCTGCATACGAACGGCGTCGCATCGGCCCATCGGGCGACCACAGATCTTCGCATATCTCTAGGGCAATCGTCCCAAAGTCGAATTCGAAGACCAGATCGCCAAATGCAATAAGACCTAATTCGCTATCTTCGATCGGGTCGTAAAGACCTTCTTTGCCTCGCGCGAAGACGCGAGATTCGTAAAATACGTTGTAGGTGGGGAGCTTTTCTTTGGGCACGATTCCGAGAATGCGACCGGCGTAAACGACTGCTGCGGCGTTGTACACGTGCGACCGGTGCGCCACGGTGAGCCCAATGGCACTGGCGACGGGAACATGTGCCGTTGCCTGCGCAAAACGCTTGAGTTCAGACCATTGAGCGGCAACAAACGCGGGCCATTGTACGAGATCTTCAGGGTTGTATCCTGCAACGACTTGCTCGTTGAGGACAACGATCGAGGCTTGATCGGCCGCGGCTCGGAGCGATGTTTCGATGGCCCTATCGGTGTTTGAACGAACGGCGCCCACCGTTGTGTTGATGCTCGCGACCGCGATGCGTACAAGCTTCATGGCGATGTGGATGTCCTTGATGTCAGCGATGGGATGAACGTGATGGAAGGAATTGAGCGTGTTGAGATGCGCTCGACGCAACGCCGAGCTAACGAAGTGTCCGACGCGGCTAAAGCGCAGCGCAACGCGAGGAGCTCAAATGGCGAAAGCACGGCTCGAAGCCTACATCGCCGGTGCGGGATCGTGCGGAGCCAGACTGGCTTCGGTGACATCTGCAATGGATCGATATCGCCTGTAAAACTTGGTTACTTTGACGACGTAATCGCGTGTTTGCGTGTACGGAGGAATCCCTCCGTGGTTGATGACGGCTTGCTCGCCTGCGTTGTACCCTGCAATGGTCAGCTCTAAATCGCCATTGAACATATTGGCGAGCACGCGAAGATACCGCACGCCTCCAAAGATGTTTTCGCGCGGGTCATAGATATCTTTCACCTGCATGCGCGAGGCCGTTTCGGGCATCAATTGCATGAGACCGCGCGCGCCGGCGCTACTGAGAGCGCGAGGCTCGTAGTCGCTTTCGACTTTGATGACCGCGCGAACGAGCGCTTCGGGAATTTGGTAGAGCGAGGCCGCCTCACGAATCGCATCATCGAATCGCGTGTACCGCGTAGGGTCTCGGTCCGCGATGGCTGGGCCCGTTCCGCCGGAAAACCGCGCGATGGTCGTCGCAGGGGTCTTTAGATAAACCTTGGCGCTGGGATTATTCGTTGGCCGATTGGTGAAGTGCACAACGCCATCGGCATCGGTCCACTGGTAGATATCGGCACTCGCCACGGCCGACCATAGAAGACACGCCAGCCCCAGCCCTCGAAGAAACCGCGACGGAGACTTGGCTCGTCGCGGCGCGAACGATGGCTGAGGTCCAAGCATGCCCATGTGAAAGTCAATGGTGCCGGATCTCGCTCGGGCTTGCAATTGGCGCGAACGCCAAGGCTAAGTACTGAACGCTTATTCCGCTATGCGTTGACACAGGCTGCGGCGCGTACCGCACGGCTGCTTCGGGCTCGTGTGCACGTTCGCGTTTGCGTTTGCGTTCGCGTTTGCGTTTGCGTTCGCGTTGGCAATCGAACTCGGTCGAGGACACGTGGGGTGTGAGAAAGGCTTAGGCCGGTGCGCGTTTGATTCTCATGCCGAAAGCGATCGCAGTGCCAAGCAGCGCGATGGCGAGCACCACTCCTGCCGCGGTGCGCTCGACCGTTTGCGCCAAGGCATCGCGCGCGGGTGCATCGGCGGAGCATGTTGCGGAAGCCGCGACGGTTTTTAATGGTGCACTTTGCATCCACCATGTGAGCGGCGTGCAGTGGCGCCTGCGAAGAGAAAGCCAGTCCATAAGCCCAGCGATGGTCACGTGCACGAGAAAACCCTGGTAAATGCTTTTGGTTTTCATCGATAACGAGCCGAGTGCGACGCCAGCGACGATGGCTCCTATCGCCTCGAGATAGGGCTTGCCAAAGTGAATCATGCAATATGGCACGGCCATCGCGAAGATAGCGCCAGAGCCGAAGGTTCGCTTGAGCGCCCCGAGCCAGAAGCCTCGAAAAAACATCTCGAGAGCGAAAAACTGTGCAAAGTACATGGCCTCCCACGCGAGGAAATCAAACCAACTTCGCGAAGAAGCCTTGTAAAACGGATAATACGACCCAAAATCAGGCTGGGTGCTCACCCACACCGTGGTGGGGATCACGATGGCTAGAAAAAGGCCGTAGATCCACGCGTGGCTCCAAAAGCCTTTGGTGCGAAGCCCAAAGTCGGCAAGACAATCGCGTGGAAACGCGAATTTCCACACGACAAACGGGAGCACGTAGCCGGCGATGCGCGTGCCCGACCACCAGACGTAACCCAATAGCTCGTTGTATGCTGCAATCTGTTCGAGCTGCTGCGGCGAGCTGCGCTTTTGCACAATGGGCAGCACGAGTTGGTCAAAAAACGTGCGGCCGCCGTAGTATTCGTGCAGGGCCAAGATCACCGCGCACATCACCATGGCCACCATTGGTCGCGGATCGCTCTCTCCGAGTTGAGCAAGACGATGGCGTTCTGCAAGTGCTTCGCGGTCAACCTCTTGCCACGTTTTACGAAAGACGACCCATGCGAGCGTCATGATTGCAATGAGGGCGGGAATGGGCAAAAGCGGCTTGTATGTCTCGATGACATCGATAATGCCGCTTTGAGGCTCGGGCGCGCTTGAAGTGGTCATGGGCAACGTCAACGTGACACTCGCAGTCTTGGGCTCGGACGCATGCGTTTCGGCGCTCGCTGGAGGCCTAAGTTCCTTACGCTACCAAGACCATGATCGCGAATCGCGACGTCATCGCAAACTTGCTTGCGAGGCTGCTCGATGAAGCCGCGCGAGCGAGATGTCGCGACCCAAAACACATAGGACCTGGAACAAGCTCGGGCTCGCCGTGCGCCCCGTGAGTGCCACGCGCACGGCCTGGCCAACGGCCTTCATCTCGAGACCGCTTTGCTCAAGCCACGTGTGAACACTGGCCTCAAGCGCGGTTTCGGTCCACTCTGGCGCTTGCGCAAGTGCAGACGCAAAGCCCTCAAGACGCGGTGCGGCTTCACGAACGAAGAACTTTTCGGCCGCTTTTTCGTCCATGACGGGCGGCTCGCGGAAGAAAGGATCGAGCATGTCGGCCGCTTGAACGAACGTCGTGGCTCGCTCCCGAATGGTGTAGAGAGCACGCAATACATCGGCCTCGGTGACGTGCTCAAGGCCGCGCTTATGCACGAAAGGCACGGTTGAAGCGGCGTACGTTTCGTTCGACGTGAGGCTTTCGGTTTTGAGGTGTTCGTGATTGATGGCGAGAAATTTTTTGCCATCGAACTTGCCATCGCCGCGCCCGCAGCGGTCCCACGAAAAAGCCTCGATAAGTTCGTCCTTTGAAAATACTTCTTTGTCGCCGAACGACCACCCGAAGCGTGCGAGGTAGTTGAGCACAGCGTTGGGGCAATAGCCGTTGGCTTCGTACTCGCCGACACTGACGGCGCCGTGGCGTTTTGAGAGTTTTTCGCCGCTTGGCGCGAGCATCATGGGTAGGTGTGCAAATTCGGGAATGGGTGCGCCGAAAGCCTCGTAGAGCATAATCTGCGGAGGCGTGTTGATCATGTGGTCGCGGCCGCGTGCAACGAGCGACACGCGCATGGTCATGTCATCGACGACAGCTCCGAAGTTGTAAAGCGGGATTCCATCCGAGCGCAAAAGTACGAAATCTTGTTGTTCGATATTCGGTGTAATAACCTCGCCGAATACTTTGTCGATATAACGCACGCTGCCGGCGCGATCGGTTTTGAAGCGGACGACAAAAGGCTTATCCGGCTCATCGGTGCGGGTTCGGCACGTGCCGGGGTATTTGAACTGTGCCTTCGGGTCTTTGGCTCGGAGCGCTTCGCGCTGCGCATCGAGCTCTTCTTTGGTGCAGTAGCAGCGGTACGCTTTGCCCGCGGCGATGAGCTCATCGGCTTTTTGTTTGTAAAGTGCAAGTCGCTCCATTTGCGTGTATGGGCCGAATTCGCCGCCTACGCCGGGGCCCTCGTCCCAGTTCAGGCCGAGCCACTTGAGCGACTCGAAGATCACGGCCTTGCTCGCATCGGTGGAGCGCTCTTGGTCCGTGTCTTCGATGCGAAGGATAAATGTGCCTCCGGTTTTGCGGGCCCACAGCCAATTGAACAGAGCCGTGCGGACTCCACCAATGTGAAGGTACCCAGTGGGAGAGGGAGCAAAACGAAGGCGCGGTTTCGACATGGCGGCCCACGAGTAGCAGGACAGAGCGGAGGCCTCCAAG
>Ga0164293_10003729_pt1 | contig 13027 bp, 9 predicted proteins | sample GEODES118metaG_FD_111487 | JGI IMG/M metagenome (GOLD analysis project Ga0164293, IMG submission 111487) | Eutrophic lake water microbial communities from Lake Mendota, Wisconsin, USA - GEODES118 metaG | ecosystem: Environmental > Aquatic > Freshwater > Lake | place: USA: Lake Mendota, Wisconsin... | reverse complement strand
TGTTTTGCACCCCATGGGCTACGACGCTTTCGGATTACCAGCCGAACAATTTGCGATTCAAACCGGCATTCATCCTGCGATCACAACGGATAAAGCCATTCAAAGTTACAGAAGCACCATGGAAAATTTTGGTTTCAGTTTTGACTGGAGCCGTGAAATCTCGACCTGTGATTCAAAGTACTACAAATGGACTCAATTTATTTTCACAAAACTAATGGAAAAGGGCTTGGCCTACCAAAAAGAAGTTCCTGTGAACTGGTGCCCGGCCATGCGAACAGTTTTAGCCAATGAAGAAGTGATCGACGGCAAAAGTGAACGCGGCGGACACCCCGTCATTCGCATGCCGATGAAGCAGTGGATGTTGAAAATCACAGATTATGCCGAAAGATTATTGCAAGATTTAGAGACCGTGGATTGGCCCGAACGCACAAAAGAAGGCCAAAGAAATTGGATTGGAAAATCTGAAGGGGCTTTGGTCACTTTCAAAGTTTCAGAGTTTGATGAATCCTTTCAAGTCTTCACCACTCGCCCTGATACTTTATTTGGTGTTACATTTATGGTGCTTGCACCCGAGCATCCCTTAGTTAAAAAAATTGCGACAGCTCAACAATCAGTAGATGTGAATTTGTATGTGGAAAAATCGGCACGCAAATTAGAAGTGGAAAGAAAAGCGGCCACAGAAAAATCAGGTGTATTCACAGGTGCTTTTGCTTTGCATCCCCTGACTCAAGATAAAATTCCCATTTGGATTTCTGACTACGTTTTGATGGATTACGGCACTGGTTCGATCATGGGTGTTCCCGGTCATGATGCCCGCGATTTCGAATTCGCTCAAAAATTTCAATTGCCTGTGAAACGGGTTTTAGTCAGCGATCAAGAGCTTCCTTTTGAAGGAAACGGAAAGCTTTGTAACTCTGAATTTTTAAATGGCCTCGAGCAAGCCGCTGCCATGAAAAAGATGATCGAACACTTAGAATCTAAAAAATTAGGCGAAAAGTTAATTCAGTACAAATTGCGTGACTGGTTGTTCAGCCGACAACGATATTGGGGCGAACCTTTCCCTGTTGTTCACTACCCGCAAAAAGGAATTCACACTCTTCCTTTAGCCGAACTTCCCGTTTTATTGCCAGAAGTCGCAGACTATCAGCCCAGTGAAAGCGGCGAAGCCCCCCTGGCTAGAAATCAATCTTTCGTCAATTACAAATCCCCCACTGGCGAAGTGGGAATCCGCGAAACTGATACCATGCCGGGCTCTGCGGGATCCAGTTGGTATTTTTTAAGGTTCACTGATCCACATAATGAAACTGCGGCTTTTGATTTTGAAGCGCAAAAATATTGGATGCCTGTGGATCTCTATGTGGGAGGCCCCGAACACACGGTGGGTCACTTGTTGTATGCTCGTTTTTGGCAAAAAGTTTTGTTTGATGTGGGACTGGTCTCTCACTCGGAACCTTTTAAAAAATTAGCTCACCAAGGAATGATCTTAGGGGTCGACGGCGAAAAAATGTCCAAATCCCGCGGCAACGTCATTCCGGCTGATGAAATCCGCGAAAAAATGGGAGCCGACGCTTTAAGAACATTTATTTGTTTCATGGGACCACTGGACAAGGACAAACCTTGGTCACCCACTGGCATCGAGGGTGTCAGAAGATTTTTAGATCGCCTGGAGCGTTTGATTTTAGACACAAATGGAAGTTTAAAAACCACTGATGAAGCCCTTAGCCCGGAAGTTGAAAAGTTGCTTCACAAGACGATTAAAAAAGTCACAGAAGACATCGAGGGTATGAGCTTTAACACGGCCGTTTCTGCTCAAATGATTTTTGTGAACGAATTGAACAAGCACAATTGCCATTCCAAAAAGGCCTTGATGCCACTTGTTCAGCTTCTCATGCCTTTCGCTCCCCATCTGGCTGAAGAGCTCTGGGAAAAAATGGGCGGAACAGGGTTGGTGTCACTCGCGACATGGCCTGCATTTAAGCCAGAACTGTGTGTAGACAACGTCATCACCTTGGGTGTGCAAGTGAACGGTAAAATGAGAGGCACCATAGAAATCGCTCCTGATGCCGATGAGCAGACCGCGATTTCTTTAGCCATGGAAGTTTCTACAGTTCAAAATGCCCTCGCCAGTCAAAAACCAAAAAAAGTCATTTACAAAGCTGGAAAAATACTGAATCTCATCCTGTAAGAATTTATTTTTGCATATAGGAGTTTGAAGCAAATGCCTAGTTCATGGAACTCAGAAAAAAGTGCGGCTTTGTACGGAATCAACAATTGGGGAACTGGTTATTTTACAGTGAATGCTGCGGGGCATGTCACTGTGACCCCTGATGGACCTAACGGTAAGTCTTTAGACCTCTTCGAGCTCACGCAGGATCTCATGGAACGCGGGATTCGCGTTCCTATCATGATCAGATTTCCTGACATCATCAAATCTCGCGTTGAATTGATGCATAACTGTTTTCAGAATGCTTTCAAGGATCACAACTACAAAGGTCAGTATCAGGGCGTTTACCCAATCAAAGTGAACCAACAGCGTCACTTGGTGGAAGAACTGGTTTATTACGGAAAAAATTTAAAGCTGGGTCTTGAGTGTGGATCAAAACCTGAACTTCTTGTGGTTTTGGCGTTGATGAATAACCAAGATGCGCTCGTGATCTGTAACGGTTTCAAAGATGCAGAGTACATTGAAACAGCAATTTTGGCTCAAAAATTAGGCCGCACGACAGTTATCGTGATGGACCGAAAAGACGAGCTTCCCCTGATTATCCAAGCTGCCAAAAAATTCAATGTTCGTCCTAAAATTGGCTTCCGAGCAAAACTGAACACTCAAGGTGCAGGTAAGTGGGTAGATTCCTCTGGTGCTCGTTCAAAATTTGGTCTGACCACTGTTGAAATCGTCGAAGGCCTCGAGCTGTTGAAAAAAGAAAACATGCTAGATTGCCTAGAGCTTCTTCATTACCATATTGGCTCCCAAGTTCCTTCGATCACTTCCATTAAATCATCTCTAAAAGAAGCTGCAAGATTTTACGTAGAATTGATTAAATCTGGCGCGCAGTTAAAATACATCGATGTGGGTGGCGGCTTAGGTGTGGATTACGATGGCACTGGTCGGACCGACTCATCTGTTAATTATTCTGAACAAGAGTACGCAAACGACGTGGTTTCAACTTTACAAGTGATGTGCGATGAAAAAGGTGTACCACACCCGAATATCGTGACTGAATGTGGCCGAGCGCTTGTGGCCCATCACTCAGTCCTCATTTGTAATGTTACGGGCCGAAATGATTTGCGAAGACCAGAACCTCCGAAGCCTGCAGAAAAAACAGATCCCTCAATTATGCAAGATCTGCAGTACATTTTTGAGAAAATAAACAAAGACAACATCAACGAATGCTTCAATGATTTGGCTCAAGCAAAGAATGAAACTTTGAATTTATTTGTGTATGGTGTCTTAAGTCTTCAGCAGCGCGCCTGGTGTGAAAGTATGCACTTTGCGGTCGCCACAAAAATGTTGGCTCTTGCAAAATCACTTCCTGACTGTGACGACATCGTAAAATCCACAGCCGAGGAATTATGTGACACTTATTTCTGTAACTTTTCAGTCTTTCAATCTGTGCCTGATTCCTGGGCCGTGGGTCAGCTCTTCCCAGTCATGCCGATTCATCGACTGACCGAAGCTCCTGATCATGAAGCCACCTTGGCTGATTTGACCTGTGATTCTGATGGCAAAATCGAAAAGTTTATCGATACAGAGACTGGCGAATACAAAAAAACCATTCGTATTCATGAGTATAACGAAAAAGACCCTTACTACTTAGGAGTTTTCCTGACGGGTGCTTATCAAGAAATTTTAGGCGATTTACATAATCTGTTTGGTGACACCGATGCTGTTCACGTTTCAATGACAGAGGCTGGATACACCATCGATCATTACGTCCCAGGCGATACAGTCACTGAAGTTCTTTCATATGTTCAATACGGCCGTGCAGAGCTTGTGGATAGCGTTCGTCAAGCCGCCGAGGAAAGTATTCAAAAAGGCACGATCACAAAAAATGAAGCCAAACTTTTGATTCGTCATTATGAAGATGGACTTTCTGGGTACACTTATCTCGAAGAAGCTGATTACTAGTTATGGTGATCAAAAAAGAAGACCGAGCCATTTTATTTAACCTGACAGTCATCGTTGTGGCTCTTGGATATTTTGTCGATATTTTTGATCTGACTTTATTCAACATGGTCAGAAGGCAAAGTCTTCTTGATATCGGAATTCCTGAAATTGAGCTTGTTAGCAAAGGTCTATTTTTGCTGAACACTCAAGTGATTGGAATGTTGATCGGTGGTATTTTTTGGGGACAACTGGGCGACCGTAAAGGCCGGATGTCCACGCTGTTTGCCTCCATTATTTTATATTCGGTCGCAAATTTGCTAAACGCGTATGTGCAAAATTTTGATCAATACGTCGTTTTGCGATTTCTTGCTGGTGTGGGTTTAGCTGGCGAATTAGGAGTCGGTATCACTTTAGTGGCCGAACTTTTACCAAAAGAAAAACGCGGCTTAGGCACGACTTTTGTAGCGACCGTTGGCGTTCTAGGTGCAGTTCTTGGCGGAATCTTTGTCGAAATATTTTCTTGGCGAACTTGCTACATCATCGGCGGAGGCATGGGCTTATTACTTTTACTTCTTCGCGTGACAGTCAAAGAATCTGAAATTTTTCATAATGTTTCTAACGATAAGGGCGTTCGAAAAGGAAACTTTTTAGACCTTTTCAACACAAAAGATTTAGTCAAAAGATTTGTAACCTGCACACTGATTGGTATTCCCATTTGGTTTGTAGCTGGAATTTTGATGCCCTTTGCTCCTGAGCTTGGAAAAGATATTGGCGTGACTGACGTTTTACTTTCTTCAAGGGCCATCGCCATTTCCTATTTGGGTTTAGCCGTCGGTGATTTTTTAAGCGGACTTGTCAGCCAATTTTATTCCAGTCGAAAAAAAGCTCTTTATATTTTTCAACTTGTTTGCCTGGCCCTGTGTTCAGTTCTTCTTCTTACTGCCGGGGGTAAAGGTCATTACTACTTCTACACTCTTTGTTTCGTAATTGGTGTCAGTGCGGGATTTTGGGCTTTGTTCGTAACGGTAGCTGCAGAAAGTTTTGGAACAAATCTTAGGTCAACAGCTGCCACATCAATTCCAAATTTTGTTAGGGCCAGTGTGTTTCCCATGAGTTTGATGCTAACTCCACTTCGAGAATACCTTCCCTACTGGCAAGCTACTTTAACCGTGGGTATAATTGCATTTGTACTTTCTTTGATCGGCACTTACTTTTTGAAAGAGACTTTTGGGGAATCCCTCGAATTCGTCGAGAAAAAGTAGCGCTCCCAAGCTTGGACTCAACTCTGGTCCTGATTCTGTTCAACCTCTGATTTGATGACCGATCCTTCGGTCAGTTTGAACACGTTAGAGACCCTATCAAATCAATACTTTAGCTGTCTTTGATCCTTTTCCAAATTTCGAGAACTAGCAGTGCTAATTTCAAAATTTGACTCAAGATCTTTAACAAAACTCCGATCCTATTCTTACTGGTAGAATAGTTTCTCATTTTTGGCCTCCTAAAATGGAGGTTGGTAGAATCTTAAGAGCGAGTCTTTGCTTGGGAGCAGCTCGCTCTTCTGCATTTTTGGGGTTGAGGTCTTCGATCAATCAGTTTGAACGGGACCAAGTGCCGGTCCGGAATCCAACAAATTTTCTCAATTCTTATGGTCGTTGACCCGAATAATCTCATGTGCAAATGAGTATTTTATTTATTATTTTGATCAGCCTCAATGCCTGGTCAAAGGATTGCATTTTAAAAGCAAAACCATTTGAAGCTGAAATTCAGTCTTTAAGTCGCTTTATCGAATCTGGATCAACAAAAGTCATCGAGTGTGTACAGCAAGAATTCGTCGATATGCTGCTGGATCCGATCCGATTGCAATCTTTTGTAATAAAGCAATGTGACTTAAAACCAGAATGCAAATTGGCCCTTGTTAAAGAGGCTTCCCGAGTTTCTCGGCTTGAAGAAAGTCGATTTGAGAAACTAAATACTATCCAATTATGGACAGAGATCAAAAAATTTTCAGGATTAAATCGAATAGCACATCTACGTTATTCAGATCTACCTCTTGAAGAAGATCCAGAGCTATTATTTGAAAAAATAAGAAACGAAAGAATTTCAGCTAGAACTCTAAGCAAAAGTGAAAATCTGAGCATGGCCTGCACAGCACTTGCTGCGATTGTTGGCCCTGCAAAATTTAAAGCTCTGAAGGTTGCCAATACACTTGTTCGAAAATCATATCTTGTTCAAAGATCACACGATGTAGAAAAGATTATTTCGAAAAATAAGTTACCAACAAATGTAAAAGAAAAATTTCTAGATTGGGAAAAGGCAGTTCAAGAGAAAGGCCTGCCAGAGGTTAAAAAAATACCTGGCTTCCATGATGAGCCAGTTAAAAGTACTCCCGGTAGACATTCAGTTAGAATGAATCAGGGCTATCGAGTTTTCTACGACACCGTTGAAGAAAATGGAGTGATCAAAATCAAAGTTGTCGATATCAATATGCACAAATACTAATTTTCAAACTAAACAATCTTAGAATCAAAAGCATCACGGATCGCAAGACCGATATTATTCAGTAAAGTCAGCGTGATCACCACAGCACCCAACGAAGACCAAACAAGCCATTCTGAAGTTGTGAAGTACTTCTGTGCTTGGCTCATGAGCTCTCCCCAACTGGGTGTCGGTGGGCGAAGGCCTAAACCCAAATAATCCATGATGGATAAGTAATAAACGTTCGATGCAATTGTGAAGGGCGCGAAAGTTACAATCGGAGTCAGCGCGTTTGGCAAAATGTGTTTTAAAATAATTCTTGAGTTACTGGCACCCAAAGCACGGGCAGCTTCTACATACTCGCGATTTCGGAGTTGCAGAAATTGTCCCCTCATATACTGAGAAATCCCCGTCCAACCAAAAGCAACGGTAATCAAAATTAAAATTGGCAAGCCTGGAGCAAAAATTGAAATCAAAGTGATGGTCACAAATAGCACGGGTGTATTTTGTATGACCTCTACAATACGCATTCCGATCAGATCCAGTTTGCCGCCCCAATAACCCATATTTGCACCGATAAAGCAGCCTAAGGCATACGTCATGATCCAAGCACCGATTGCGTAAGCAAGAGTGTACCGAAGACCATACAGCAGCCTTGTTAGCACGTCTCGACCACTATCATCTGTGCCAAATAAGTTCTGTGCAGTTGGAGGTGCAGGATAGCTGTCTAAATTAGGATTGGTTTCCAGTGGATCCCATTGCACCAGCGGCCACACGGCCCAGTCCTTATCACCTAGCTGTAAAGATCGATAATCCATCACAAAAATATCTGTGCGATCAAAAAGTGTTGGATGGTAATCTTTCACCAAAGGTGCATAGAATTGACCCTGATAATACATAAAGTGGGGTTTGTTACTGGCCCACCATTCAGCAGTAAAACTAAGGAAAAATAAAAAAAGCAAAGCCCAGACAGAGAAAACAGCAACACGATCTTTTTTAAATTTTTTGTAACGCTTCAGAGTGAGCTCGTTGCTGATGCGGCTTTCAATCATCCCACTCATTTGAAATTAATCCTTGGATCAACCAAAACATAAATAACATCACTGATGATATTTCCTAGCATTAAAGCTGAGCTTGACAGGAAAATCATTCCCATCACCACATTGTAATCCCGAGATAAAATAGACGAGTAACTTAAAAGTCCAATTCCATCCAGATTGAAAATAGTTTCTACAATCAAAGAGCCACTTAAAAATACACCTAAGAATCCACCCAAGCCTGTCGCCACCGGAATCAACGCATTTCGAAGCGCATGCTTAAAAACCACGATTCGCTCAGGTAAACCCTTTGCGCGAGCTGTTCTGATATAATCAGCTTTTATAATGTCCAACATCGAATTTCGAGTTAGCAAAGTGAGCTCAGTAAAACCGCCGATCATATAACAGATCAAGGGCAATACAAAATGATGAGCACGATCTAAAAACTGCCCGAAAAAACTCAAAGTTTCGTAGTCGTCTGAATAAAGCCCCCCGATGGGAAACCAGCTCAGATAACTGCTACCTGCGAACACAACAATCAGAAAAATTCCTAGCACCAATGGCGGAATTGAATAGGCAAAATAAAGAATCAGTCCTGAAATTCGATCAAAGGATTTACCAGCGGTGAGTGCCTTCTTGACACCCAATGGAATACAAACCAAGTAAGTTAAAATTAAAGACACGATTCCGAATTGTAATGACACTGGAAATTTACTTTTAATGACATCAATCACAGGCTCGCCGTAAGTAAAACTTTCACCAAAATCCAGTCGGCCAATATTTTTAAGCCAAATCCAGTATCTCTCGATCACAGGCTTATCAAATCCGTACTGTTTTTTTAAAGCTTCGATGACATCTTCATTCACACCTGAGGTTTTACTTCCATTATTGGCAGCGCTGTCTCCGCCCGAGCCAAAGCGTATTTGCTGTAGCTTTTGCTCGACAGGCCCGCCCGGAGCCAAGTTGATGATCATAAAACACATCAACGTGATTCCTAGAAAGGTGGGTACAAGTAATATGAGACGGCGTAGAAAATATGAAACCAATTGAAGCTGTCCTAACTTTTAAATGATGACAAAAAAATTACTTTTGTTTCCACCAAAAATTAAGACCTGTGTTGTATCGAAGCGTGTCCCCAGGCATTCCAATGCTTTTCGCGTGGGCATAAAAGCCATATTTGCTGTTAAACAAAAAGACGTAAGGCGCATCGTTTGCGACGATCTCGTAAACTTTTTGTAAAAGCTGAACACGCTTCTTTTTATCTAAAGTCAATCTGGCCTCATCAATCAGCTTATCCACTTCTGTGCTTTTGTAATTGATAAAATTAGATCCACCCACAACAGCAGAGCTTGAATGCCAGATTTGCTTAGGATCCCAATCGATATCTGAAGCACCCCAAGCCAAAGTGGCTGCATCAAAATTACCCTCATCAATCAGCTTCAAGAATGAATTCCACTCGAGATACTTAAGCTCCATATTGATGCCCGCTTTTTTCAAATCTTGCTGGTAAAGGGTCCAATACTTTTCTGTGTCTTTATTGGGATAAATCATTGTGAATTTGAAAGGAACTTTTTGGCCTTTTACTTCTTTATCTAAAGTTCCGTCTTTGTCTGAGTCTGACCAACCAGATGCCGCTAAAAGTTCTTGAGCTTTTTTAGTGTCGAACAAAAGTGGTTTGATATTAGGTGATGCAAACTCACTGCGATTGAATGTGGGCCCCGTCGCAAGTTCCGAAAAACCGTACATGAATTTTTTGTTGATCTCTTCACGGTTCATTAAGTGAGCTAAAGCAACACGAACATTTTTATCTTGGAATAAATCCCGTCGGAAATTCCAGCCGATGAAGCTGTAGGGCTTCGGTGCGTCGTTTTCGATTTTCTTCTTGAGTAAAGTTTTATCCCAAGGACCACCAGATGTTTTCTTAGTGAATGATTCAGCACTAAGATCGATCATATCAAGTTCGCCTTTTTTTGCGCGCTCGATTTCGATGTTCTCGTCTTTGTAAAAACGGAAATCAATGGTTTCAAAGTTATAAGCCCCTTTGAAGTAAGCGTCCTGCGCCGGAGCCCAATTTGGATTTCTTTTCAGAATAATTTTTTGTCCCCGGTCAAATTTTGACAACATGTAAGGACCAGATCCCACAAGTGTACGCGTCATCTTACGAGATTTTTCCACATCACTGTACACATGCTTAGGAATGATGCTCATAGAGGCCACCACATCAAAGTTTTTGTAATACTTTTCTTTCGCATAAGCTTTGATCGTGTGAGTATCAACAACTTCCATTTTTTCAATGCTTTGTAAAAATGGAATTAAATGAGCCGCTTGATACTTAGGTTCAAACACAGCTTCAAATGAAAACTTCACGTCTTCTGCAGTCACAGGCTTACCATCATGCCAAGTTGCATTTTTTCTTAAAGTAAAAGTAAAAACTTTGCCGTCTTTAGAAATTTCCCATTTTTCTGCCAACCTTGGAGCCCACTCCCAATCGGTTGCTTTTCTTTCAAGCAAACTATCTAAAGTGAGATCATGAACACGTGATGCGTAAACGTCTGTGGACATAATCGGATGAACGGTCGGAGGCTCGCCCCTGATACTTCGAACAAAATTACCGCCTTTTGGAGCTTCAATGTTGGGTTCAGCAAATTTAGGAATCGCAGCGACAACTAAAACTGAAGACATAATAAGAGAAAACAAGACAGAAAATTTCATAAGCAGTTCTCCTTGATAGTTCAATAGACACTAAATTCTTTGATAGCCGCTGAATATGCAAGTCTATCAACCACTTGACACCAAGCACTACCTCACTCCATAAGAAATCATGAGATCAAGGAGTGAAAATGACGTTTGATGCAACTACAACCGTTTCAGCAGAATTTGGAATTTTTGGCATCCCCTTAACGGAACAGCAAAGCCGAGTGGTCATTCTTCCCGTGCCTTGGGAAGTGACAACTTCTTACGGCGCAGGTGCTTCATGGGGACCCACTTTGATTCGCGAGGCCAGTGCGCAAATTGATCTTTTTGACCTAGAACTTGGTAAGGTCTACGAGCAAGGCTATCACATGCTGCCTCATCCTGCTGAAATTAAATCATTGAATGATCAGATGAAAAAAAAGGCTCAAGAACTGATCGAACTTGTGACAAATCAAAGTACTGACACAGAAAGAATGGAAAAGCTTCGAGCTGAAGTGAATCAAGCCAGTCATTCACTCAACGAGTGGGTTTACTCGCAGTGCTCTCAAATTTTAGAAAGTGGAAAGCTGCTTGGACTTGTTGGTGGCGATCATTCCTCTCCTTACGGAGCTATTCGCGCCGTTTGCGAAAAAAATAATAGTGATTTAGCGATTTTACACATCGATGCCCACTCTGACACTCGAAAAGCGTACCAGGGATTCACACACTCCCACGCATCAATCATGCACAACGTGATGACAGCTCCTTGGAAACCAAAAAAATTGGTTCAAATCGGCATTCGAGATTTTTGTGAAGAAGAATACGAGTTTATTAAATCCAGAGCCGATATCAAAACTTTTTTCGATATGGATATTAAGCGCAGACTTCTGAGCGGCGAAGCCTGGGCAAGGGTCGTTCAAGATATCGTCAAAGAACTTCCAGACAATGTTTACATATCCTTTGATATTGATGGATTGGATCCTGCTTTTTGTCCCCACACGGGAACTCCGGTATCGGGTGGTTATTCAACAGACCAAATTTATTATCTGTTTCATGAACTCTCGATAGCAGGTAAAAAAATTGTGGGCTTTGATTTGAACGAAGTTTCTTCTGGCGGGTTAAGTCCCGATAAAGCCGATGAGTGGGACGGAAACGTGGGCGCTCGAGTTCTGTTCAAGCTATGTGGCTGGAGTGTCCTGACAAACTCTGCCGACAAAAAATAAAAAGAGAAGCCCCTCGCTTCTCTTTTTTGGTCTGTTTCAACCGCTAATATAAAAATTTAAGTTTTAAACGCCTCGAGCGAAACGTCTGTTCACGGATTCGCGAAGTTCCGCACCTTCGATGCTTAACCGTGTCCAAGGAATGGCTTTTAAACGTTCGGGCTCGATGAATTCTTCGGTCTCTTCACACAAGCCAAAGGATCCGTTTTCGATACGGGCCAATGCACTTTCAATTTCCATGAGCTGGCTTCTTAGACGATCAGTCATATTTAAAAATTCTTGCTCAGCAAGAACTCTGACCGTCTGATCGGCTTCGTCACCGCCGCGATCACCATTATCAAAGTTGGACTTCGCTTCTTTGACCCGGTTCAGAAGCTCCGTTTTAGTTTGCACAAGCTTTGCTCTGCACTCTTTTACTAGCTTTTCAGATATCTTATCGTTAGCCATTTATCCCCCAAAAACTCCATGTTTTAGAGTTCCAATTCACCAAGTGCCAGTTTGGAACTGCTCCATTAAGAAGGAGTTGAGTATTTTTTGCAAGAAAAAATCTTACAACGCCTTAAAATGATATAACTATATAATACTAGTGGCTATTTTTAAATTTACGCGTGATGCAAAAAAACCTCAGATTAAATTCTGACCTGTTCTTAACTCTATTCTGACAGAGATTTTTTGAAGTAAGTGAAGAATTTTAAAGACAGGATTGTATTCTCGACTAAGGTCAATGCCCTTTGAAAAAATTCATTTTTTTGCAGGCCTTTGGTCCAGGGCTTACTTTAAACAGCTTTGAATCTTTTTAATTAAATTAGCAGTTGAGGCATCTAATTTATCAGCTGTCTCAAAGGCTTTTTGTGATCTTAAACGGTAGGCTTGAGCTGATTTCTCCATGGAAGTCAGTGCTTTAGGTGGAATTGATTTTTTATAAATGGCGAATTCAAAGGAAAGATCAGAAAGTTGATCGGCGAAGACATCATGGTTTTGAGCTAATGAGGTAATAATCTGATTTTGAGCTTTTCTAAGCAATTGCAAATCAGGAAGTACATTTTCACACCGCCCCCGCGGGCTTGCAAAAGCTTGCGTGGTATAGACCGGTAAAGACAGATAGGCAGACGCCAGTAACCCCAACAAATAACGAGTAACCATAGAACCCCCGGTTCAGATGAGAGCAAGTCTAGGGCCAGTCACAGATCAAAGGTCGTGACAGTTTAGGACAAACTTTTGAAATAAATATCAAAAGCGTCGCGGGTTTGGCCAATGGTGTAGGGGTAGAGCATACGAGAAACATGCTTGCGACCGCGCTCGAGGGCTAGCTTTGAGGGAACTTTATCGGCGCTTTCAAAAAACTGAAGATAGGTTGTCGACATTGCAAGAAGAGATTCTGCAATATAAGTCATTTCATCTACATTTTTAAGTGGAGTCAGAATTTCTTTTCGAACCCAAACTTTATAAAGACCCTTCATCAAACCCATCATTTTAAAGATATGCTTTTTCCATTGAAGGGCCAACACAGGGTC